>OIYX01000278.1_pt1 | contig 19072 bp, 19 predicted proteins | sample 1588431 | NCBI WGS metagenome assembly OIYX01 (sample SAMN03283241) | human gut metagenome | biome: human-associated habitat; material: feces | host: Homo sapiens | place: Peru | collected 2012
TTGCGGTCACGAACAGGTTCGGCATTGACTCGAAAACGACCTTCTCGATGCGGTAGCCGTCCCGCTTCACTGTCGCGACCGTGCGCGCGTTCAGCGGAGTGCGTTCCGGGAAGCCCCCTATCGCGGAGATCATCTTCCTGTGCATTTCCTTGCGGTATGCATCGTACTCCTCCCTGCCGGAGAGCTTCAGCCATGCCTCGTCGGCATCGACATCCATCTCATGGAGCTTTTGCGAAACCGTGTTGAACGTCAGCAGATCCGAAGCGGGTGGGAGGAACCTCCTGCCAAGCTCCGAACCCACGTCGGCAAACAACGATACGGACGCGGCACAGCAAAGCGTCAAAACCAGGTTGGAACCCATTCGGGCAAAAGCGCTCATCGCAATCTCTCCATAGATACTGAGTTGAAAAGTAAATGGGAATTATATCAAATCCGCGTCAGCCAAATCCAAAAATATTGCAATTTCCAATGCGATCACGCCAAGTGTGGTTTGAAAAGGTAAACGTGGTTTTGGGGAACGATTAGTTCTGCAAAGGACATTGATTCTACTTGTGTATGATTGATGGAGGGGATAATTTCTCCCTGCTATCATCCCCTGTCTTGGGAACTCCATTTTATGGTGAGCCCGATTCTTGTTGCACGGAGACATATTTGGCCGTAGGCCCATTTTCAAGTCGAAAACAAGCATTCAATGTGATGTCATATATGAATACACGCTTTTTCCGATTTCTTGTGTTATTACAAAAGAATACACAACATGCCACAAGTAAAGTATACTCTCTTGTACCTTTCCAAGACTTCTCGAAGCCGTGGACGGACGAGGAGCTTTACAAGAAGTACAATCTGACGCAAGACGAGATTGCGTTTATCGAGTCGATGATCCGGCCGATGGAGTGAGACGATGAAAGAAACCTATGACCATTTTGTTCCTGTGTTCACGATAGAGGATTGGGAGGACTTTGACAAGTTGTTTAGAGGTTGCGGTACTGTGGTATTCCGAGGGCAAGGCAATTGCGCTTGGGATCTCACACAAAAACCGCATTTGGGGCGTACAAGAGGGTAATTGCGGCGTATGGTACGCGCCATGCCCCGGCGTTGGTGTGGCGGGCTTTCGTTGCGCGGTCACGTAGAAAAGCAAACAACTTCCATAACGAGAAGAAACAAAAAGGAGAACCAAGCGATGAGTCTATTGGGCTGGGCGATTGGGCTGGCGGCGCTCGACGAGATGGAGAAGGGCGAGCAGGCGCGGCGAGACATCGAAGAGCAGAGGCGGAAACTCGACGATGAGCGGCGGCAAAACTTGCTGAACGAACAGCGCATCCGCAAGCTCGAAGACGAGCTGCGGCGGCTGAAGGGCGGGCGGTTGTCTGGGTGAGTACCTCGCAGCACTCGCTATTTGCCGGTGAAATGCAGAAGATTGGATTCGTAGTCCTGGAGCGTATGGTAGAAATGTACGATCAGAACACGTTTGGCTGTCTCGTCAATGCGGTATATGATCTGGTGGTTTCCAACTTGGGCGCGACGGTATCCCATGGCGCGGAGGAACGCATCTTTGCAGAAGGAGAATTTTCCCGGCATGGTCTCCAGTTCGCATAGGCGAGCCTCGATTTTGTCCGCAAGGGCCGTCGCCGCCGGAGGGTTGCGGAGATCGGCGGCAATGTATCTGATGATGCGGTCGAGATCGGCTTCCGCTTCGGGCGAGACCACAACCTCATACATGGTATTTCTTCCGGATGGCGGCGAGGGATGCACGTGCGCTTTTGCCTTGGTCGGCCGCAATCTGCCGTTCGGAGGCCGCGATCTTCTCGTACATGGCCAGCCTGGAAAGCGTCTCGTCGAAGAACCGGGTGCTGACGATTACGGAAGAGCCGTATCCGTTTTTTGTCAGGTAGACAGGCCCGTTCTTGATTTCATTCTCGACATCGGGATATTTGTTCCGAAGGTCGGAAACCGGGCGAATGCGGGTTGCGATCATGATGGATTCCTTTCAGCAAGATGCGAATATTATATCACAATTTTATCAGAGGCCGGCTGCGCGAGTTTTGCGATGGCCTCTGAAATGAGATCTGTGAGAGGACTTGCGCGCTTACTCGTAATGCCCCATGCAGGAGCTGATGACGAGCTGACCGTCGTCGATTCGGAAGATCAGTCGGTTGGCTTCGTCGATGGCGAGGTCAGACCACAGCTTTTGCATGGCGGAGACTCCGATGCGTGCGACGTGGCGCGGGCGTTTCGGTCAGCGGCGGCAGTTCGTGGAGGTGGTAGTTCCGCTTGCCGTTCCGGTAGTCCTCGGCGGCGGCGCGAATGCGCGCGGGATCGGCGAGCGGGTTTGCACACGCACGAACCTCAAAGGGAAGGGCCTGCCGGTCAATGGTCTGCCGTATGAAAATCGTGATAGCCGTCGAAAGGCTCATGCCCATGCCGTTGAAGATGCTTTCGGCATGGGACTTGAGGTTGTCGTCGATTCTGAAGCTGACTTGTGCCATGGCTGGTTCTTCTCCTAATGGGGTGCATTATACAACAACTGCGGTTTCGCTGTCAAGCGGATGCAATACGGTGAAATCAGGCCTGAAGCCCGGCTTGGGCGAGGTCGACCATTTCATGGCAGCGGTCGTAGAGTTCCTTGCGCGTCGGCTGGCGCGCGGTCGCCTCGTAGAGCGAGAGGAAGAGCATGCGCCCGGCGGCGCAGAAGCGCTCCTTCTCGCGCGGCGGGTGCCAACGCGGGCCGAAGCCCTCGGGCGACAGCACGACCAGCCCGCCGCCCGCGCGGGCGATGGCGTTGCCGCAGGCCTTTTCAAGCGGGCTCATGAAGGTCGAGACACCGACTCCTCCGGGGCCGATGCGCGCGGCCGATTCGACGAGGGCGTTCCATTCGGGCGAGCCTTCGGCGGTCGCACGGTGGCCCTTGAAGGGCACGAGAACAGGCAGATCCAGGAGCGCGCGGTTGCCGTAGGCGAACCAGCGGCGGCCGAGGAACTCGACGGGCGCGACCAGCTGAAAGAAGCGGGCGTTCGCGCGGCGCAGGGCGGCGCGCGCCGGGTTTTCGCGGATGTAGCGGCGAAAGGCGGCGAGCTGGCCCTCTTTCTTGACAATCCAATCGTGCCAGGTGGGGTCGAAGATCGGGCGGAGCGCGGGCGTTTCGCGGCTCTGGCCGCGAGGTGGCGCGGACGCGCCACCCGCAAGACCTGGTGCGCCACCAGCAAGACCCGGTGCGCCGCCCCAACCTGCACGGTTTGGGCAAGCCGCGCGATTGGGCGAGGCGGGAAGGGTTTTGCCTGTCGCGGCGTCGGCCGCGACAACCCTGCCAATAGGCATTGCGCAGGGCCTTGGCGAGTTGGCTGACGAGAACCCCCAGCGCGACGCGGTCGGGTATCGCGCGAATCTTGAAGAGAAGGTGAAGATGATCGGGCATGATCACGAAGGGCGAGATCTCTTCGCAGCAGCGCCACTTCAGATGAAAGCCCCTAATGGCCGCCGTGAACGCGCGGGTGATCGCGTTTTCGACGAGGCCATTGGGCCCGATTTCGGAAAACGCCGCCAGCCCCTTGAGACGCTTCAAGGTGACCATGTAGAAATACGGCGACTTGTAGTCGAAGCCTCTGAGACGGCCCATCGTCCCCGTCCTTTCGCGATTTCCAGCCAAACAACACGTGTAGTTTACGATAAAGCCGCCGAGTTTGCAAGGCGGAGGAGAGCTAAGCGATGACAAACACCGAATCCCTGTTTCCGCCGAAGTCGGCGGCACATCCGACGATCTACGCCTATTCCGAGACGCGCGCAGAACTCGCGGGCCTCCTGAAGGTCGGCTATACGGACCGCGCGGTCAAGACGCGCATGGCCGAGCATTATCCGACCAAGCTGCCGGACGGCACGATGCCCTACCGCGTCGAGCTGGTCGAGTCGGCGATGCGTCCCGACGGCTCGTGCTTCCTTGATCACGATGTGTATCGCCTCCTGAAGGCGCACGGCTTCCCCTGCGCGGGCGGCGAATGGTTCCGCTGCGGCGTCGACGACGTGTGCGCGGCGATGCGGGCCTTGGAGACGATCGAGGGCTTCCGCTCGCTCAACAAGGACATCGCGACGATCATCAGCAACGCGAAGGAACTCAAGAAGGCAAAGGCGGAAGATGCGAAGCCGACGAAGGCGGAGGCCAAGGCGCTGACCGAGAAGGAGAAGGAGATGAAGTCTAAGCGCAGGGAGATCCAGGAAAAGCTCATCAAGTTCGCGACACGCATGCCGATCTTCATGTACCTCTCGGACTACCGCGAGCGGAGCCTGAAGGACGTCGTCTCGCAGCTGGAGCCCGGCCTCTTCCGGGCGGTGACGGGGCTCAACGTGCAGGATTTCGAGCTTCTGGTCGGGCTGAACGTCTTCAACGGGCCGCTCATGAACGATGCCGTCTTCAAGTTCAAGCGCTATGAGGACGGCAGCATCTCCTACACGGGCATCGACCCGCACGCCGGGGACGCAAGCGTCGGCGGCTGGGACACGGCGATGGACCGCGCCACGTTCGACGCGCTCTATCGCGGCCAGCAGGCGTCTATGGCCCCAACCCACGCATTTATATAAATGCGTGGGTTGGGGCCATGCGGAGTTGGGGCGTGACACCCACCTGCGCGTACCGTCCACCCAGGGACACGCGGGTTAACGGGCGACCGGGATGTAGAAGAGCCTTTTCGCCGTGTCGCCGCCCTTCGCGAAGCACCAGTCGAAGTAGGCCTGCAGGGCCGCGCGGCGCGCCGGAGGCGTGTCCTTCCGTACGAGGATGTAGGTCTTGCCGAGGATCGGCCAGCCGGCGGACGTGGGCTCGACGGCCGCGCCGGACGCGCCGCGCAGGTTCACGATGCCGAGCTTCGCCTCGCGCGCGAACGTATACTCCGTGTAGCCGATCGCGCCCCGGATGCGGCGCACGCCGTTGCACACGCCGGGGTTCTTCTGGCCCGCGATGCCGCACGGCCACTTGAGGAGCGTGCCCGCGCCGACCTGTTCCTTCCAGTCGGGGCTGACCGCCGCGAGGTAGGTGCTGAAGATGTGCGTCGTCCCCGAGCCGTCGCCGCGGTGGACGACCGTGATCTTCAGGGCGGGCAGCTTCAGGCCCGGATTGAGGGCCGCGAGGCGCGCGTCGTTCCAGCGCGTGATCCGCCCGAGGTAGATGTCCGCAAGCGTCTTCCCGTCCAGGACGAGCGCGCCGCTCGCGACACCCGGCAGATTCACCGCCGGCACGACCGCGCCCGACACCATGTGGAACTGCTCCAGCCCGGCCGCCTCGCACGCGGCCGCGTCGAGCGGTGCGTCCGTCCCCGCGAAGTCGACCGTCCCCGCCTTGATCTGGCTGATGCCCGCCGAGGAGCCGACGGACTGGTAGTTCACCTTCGCGCCCGTCCCCTCCTGGGTGTAGGCATACGCCCACGCCTGGTAGAGCGGCGCCGGGAAGCTTCCGCCCGCGCCGTTCAGCTCGATCCGCTCGGCGGCCCCCGCCGCCCACGCCGCCGCGCACAGGGCAACCGCCACGGCCGTCTTTCCGATCTTGACCTTGTTCATGTTCGTTTTCCTTTCCTTGCCTGTTTTCCTGTTTACCGTCAATGTGTTTTCCACCGCCCACCGGAGGATACGGACGCGCTGGCGCGCGCCCCTCCCGCCATTGGACAATCCGCGCTAGAACTTCCACGCGAGCTGGACGCGCCCGAAAAGCGCCGGGTTGCGGTCCCCCTCGTCGAAGTAGTTGCCCTTCCCGAGGTATTCGCCCTGGAAGGAGAGCGCCCCGCCCTTCAACCAGTCGCTGCCGGTCAGACGGCCGAGCTTGATCTCGTAGCGCAGTTGCGCGTAGAGTCCGCGGTAGTTCCCCGCGTCGCCGCCTGCGGCGCGGTGTTCGGAGACGGGCGCGAAGAGCGGGCCCGCCTGGACCTTGAGCGACGCGGCGTCGCCCGTCTTGCAACCCGCCGCGAGGTGCGGGTAGAGGAGGTTTGTGTAGTCGTACTTGTTGTACATCGGCGCGACCGATTCGCCGAGACCCGTCTCGCGGTTGAAGACCGCATGCCAGGCGTGCGAGCCGCGATCGCCGTCCGCGTCGCCCGTGAGCCCCCACACGGCACCCGTCAGGTAGGGCTTCGCCCCGTGCTTCGCCTTGTAGGTGAGGCCCGCGTAGCCCTGTCCGGCGAGAAGGCCGTCCTCGCCCGCCTGGGCGGCCCCCTCCAGCTCGCCCGAAAGAGTTTCGGTGAACTGTGGCAACAGGCGGAAGCCGGCCGTGTGCGTCTGGACGTTGCGTCCCTCGGAACGGTACTTGGCCTTGTGCCCGCGGATCTCCTGCTTGGCGACGTAGTAGAGGTCCCAGCCGAGCGACGTGTTCGAGCGATCCTGGTAGTAGAGGCCCGCGCCCAGTTCATCCTGCCCGTAGCCGCTCATGTCGTAGCGGTGCGGCTTCTTGCCGTTCTCGTGTTCCTTTCCGAGCGTCGGCAGCCAGTCGTCGTGGGCGCAGAAGAGCGCGAAGGCGTCGAGCGTACGGGCGTCGTCGAAGTGCGCGGTGAGCCGCACGGCATCGAAGTAGGCCGAGCGCGAACCGTCGCCGCCGGTGCCGTCGGAAATGATGCGCTTCGAGCCGAAGGACATGTCCTGGCGGCCGATGCGCAGGTCGAGGAAATCGAAAAGCCCCTTCTGCCGCCAGTAGAGGTTGTCGATGAAGACGACATCCGGGAAGCGCTGCTTGCGGCTTTTCGATTCGGGGCGGCGATAATGGCGGAACTCGTCGGAGAGACGCGCGTAGAGCCCCCAGTTTTCAGGTCCGATGTCGATCCACGGATGAATCCGGATACGCGCGTAGTCCGAATGGGGGTCCTCGCCGCGCTTGTTGGTCGGGAGCCCCTGCGTGACGTCGTAGCGCAGGCGGAGATCCGCCCCCGCCTTGACCACGCGCTCCGCCTCGTTCGTCGCGCCCCACGCGACCGTCGCGGCGAAGAAGGTCGCCGCCGCCAACCCCAACTGCCGCCGTCCGGCGGGTTGCTTCTCGGGTTTCTTCATGTGTTCTCCTTGTTGTGTCATGTCGCCGCAGATTATGGGAAATCAGCGTGAACAACACGTCAAGGGTACATGAAGAGTGCGCAAATATCCTGTTAGGAAAAGGTGAAGGTGCCATCGCGGCACATGGGGACGCGCGTCTGGTTCCGCGTCAGCTCCGCTGGCGCAGCATTTCGTACAGGCACACGGCGGCGGCGACGCCGGCGTTGAGCGACTCGATCTCGCCCGGCATCGGCAGCTCCGCGATGAAGTCGCACGTCTCGCGCACGAGGCGCGTGATGCCGTTCCCCTCCGCGCCCACCACGAGCCCGGCGCGGCCGCGGAAGTCGATCGCCGTGTAGGCCTTCGCGTCCTCGCCCCAGTCGAGCCCGGTGAACCACATGCCGGCCTCCTGGAGCAGCTTCATCGCCCGCACGAGATTGACGACGCGGGCGACCTTGAGGTATTCGCTCGCGCCCGCCGAGGCGCGCACGGCGGCGGGCGTCACGCCGCAGCCGCGGTCCTCGGGCAGGACCACGCCCGTCGCGCCGACCGCGCAGGCGGTGCGGAGGATGGATCCGACGTTCTGGGGATCCTCAAGGTGGTCGAGGACGACAACGGTCGCACCCTCGTCGGCACGGACGTCTTCAAGGATGTCCTCGAAGGCGACGTAGGGATAGCCCGAGGTCTTGAGCGCCACGCCCTGGTGGTGCCCGCCGCGCGTGAGCAGGTCGAGGCGTTTGCGGTCCTCTGTGCGCACGACGATGTTGCGGTCACGCGCGGTGGCGCGGATGACGGCGAGCTCGTCGGCCTCGTTCTTGTCCGGCGGCGGCAGGACCACCTCGCTGAACGTGCGCCGCCCGGCGCGCAGGGCCTCGATGACGGGATTGCGTCCGTAGATCCATTCACCACCGGTGCAGAGCTCGCGGGGGCCCTTGTGCTTCTCGTTTCGCATGGCGCCTCGTTCCTAGAGCATGCGAAGCTTGACGGGCGACTCGTTGAGGATGCCGGCCTCCCGGATCTCGGCGAGCGCGGCGTCCACCGCCTTCGCGGGCGCGGGGTGGGTGAGGACGACGACGGGCACGAAGCCCTTCTCGTCCACGTTCGCCGTCTTCTGCGCGGCGGCGGAGATGGAGACGCCGTTCCGCCCGAGGATCGTCGTCATCGTGCCGAAGGCGCCCGCCTTGTCCGCCACGTTGAAGCGCAGGTAGAAGCGGCTCACGATGTCGCCCGGCGCGCGGAGCTTCGTCACACCCTCGCCGTAGGTCGGCACGGCGCGCGCGTAGCGCACCTCGCCGTGGGCCATGTTGCGGGCGATGTCGCCGATGTCGCCCACGACCGTGGAGGCGGTGGGGAGGCGCCCGGCACCGCGTCCGTAGAACATCGTGTCGCCCACCATGTCGCCGCGCACCATCGCGGCGTTGAAGACGCCGTTCACGCTCGCGAGCATGTGGTCGAAGGGGACGAGCGTGGGGTGGACGCCCACCTCGATGTCTGCATCGTGCTTGGCGACGACCGCGAGCAGCTTGATGCGGTAGCCGAAGTCGGCCGCGTACTGCACGTCCTTGCCGGAGAGGTTCCGGATGCCCTCCACCTGCACCTGGTCGAGCGACGGCTGGAAGCCGTAGGCGAGGGCGCTGAGGATGCAGGCCTTGTGCGCCGTGTCGAAGCCGTCGATGTCGAGCGAGGGATCCGCCTCGGCATATCCGAGCTTCTGGGCGTCGGCCAGGATTTCGTCGAAGGGACGCCCCTCGTTCTCCATGCGCGTGAGGATGTAGTTGCAGGTGCCGTTGAGGATACCGTGGATCTGCTGGATCTCGTTGCCGGCAAGGCCCTCGCGCACGGCGCGGATGATCGGGATGCCGCCGCCCACGGAGGCGCCGAAGTAGATGTCCACCCCGTTCTTCGCGGCCGCGTCGAAGATCTCCTTCCCGTATTCGGCGAGAAGCTTCTTGTTGGCCGTGACGACGGCCTTCCCGGCGTTGAGGGCCGCGAGGACGAACGTCTTCGCAATGCCGGTGCCGCCGATCGTCTCGACGACGATCTGCACGGACGGATCGGCGATGACGCCCTGCGCGTCCGTCGTCAGCACGTCCGGATCCACCGCCACGCCGCGGTCCGTCGTGATGTCCAGGTCCGCGATCTTCCGCAGCACGACGTCCACGCCCAGGCGTTCAGACATGACCCTGCGGTTGCGCAAAAGACCCTCCGCCACGCCCGCGCCGACCGTGCCGAACCCCAGGATGCCAACTCCGACTTCTTTCATCTTGCTTCCTCTTCTTCCTTTTCGCGCGCGGAAACCCTCCGCCGCCGCAGATGGCCCTATATGATACCGCACGAACCCCCTTGCGTCAAATGCCAATTCAGACTATACTATTGCACCAGTAGGATCAAAGGAAACTGCCATGCTGAAAAAAGTTGTTCTGCCCGCTTGCCTCGTGTTCGTCCTGGCCGCCCTCGCCGTCGGCGCCGTCTCCTGGGCCTGGTCGCGCCGCGATACGCCCGACTCCCGCCGCGCCGCGCGCAAGGAGGCCGGCAAGGCGCTGCGGGCCTGCGCGCCCGAGGCGGTGCTGCCCTTCCTGGAGAAGCTGGCCGGTGAAACCGCGTTCCACACCTGGTTCGTCCCCGCCGCCGACGGCTCGGCGAGCCCCTGGCGGCTCTGGACCCTGCGCTGCGGGATGCTCACCGCCGTGCCCTACGACTACATCGGCCAGCTCACCGAGGACCAGTTCATCCGCTTCGCGGGCGACGGCGGCGCGAAGCCGGCGGACGCCGCCCGCCTGAAGGAGCTCCTCGCCTTCTCCGACAGGCTCCTCAAGCGGAACGTCCTCTCCGAACCCGCCGCGAACGCCCTCCGGGAACGCCGCCTCGACGGCTTCTTCCTCTCCGGCGACTTCGACGGCGCCATCGCCTACCTGGAGGGCGAGGGCGTACCGAAGCGTTCGCCCGGCTGGTGCAAGGGCACCGCCGCCAAGCTCCGCGCCCACAAGGCCATGGCGGCCGGCGACAAGAAGGAGGCCGTCAAGCAGCTGCTTGCGTTCGGCGCGTTCATGCTCTCCGACGAGCAGAAGGACTTCGAGGACTGCGATCCCACCACGGGCATCGTCTACTCCCGCGACTGGGTCGTCGCCCGCAACTACATGCGCTGCGCGAAGATGAGCCGCGAGCTGGGCGACGCCGCGCAGGCCGACGCCTACCTCGCCGAGGCGAAGCGCTTCTTCGCCACGGCGCACGAAAAGGCCAAGGACGACCAGAAATCCCTCGACACGCTCCGGGCCGAAATGAAGGAGGCCGGTTGCGCCCTTCCCGCGCTCCCCGCCAAGACCAAGTGAAGATCCTCTTCCTCTTCATCGACGGCGTCGGGCTGCGGGAGCCGGCGGCGGACAACCCCGTCAACCCCGAGGTCTGCCCCGCCCTGTGCCGCCTCATCGAGCGGCACAGCGTCCCCATTGACGCCTGCCTCTCGGTCGAGGGGCTTCCGCAGTCCGCCACCGGACAGGCCACCATGTTCACCGGCGTGAACGCCCCCCTCTTCATGGGCCGCCACTGCGAAGGCTTCCCCGGCCCCGGACTGCGCCGGAAAATCGAAGAGGACAACCTCTTCCTCCAGCTCAGGGCCCGCGGCAAGCGCGTCAAGTTCGCCGACGCCTACCTCGTCGAATCCGCCGCCGAGCTCGTCCCCCGCCGCTTCAAGAGCGTCACCACCGTGATGGCCCTCACCACCCCCGAGGTGGTCTCCACCCTGGGCGACCTCCTCGACGACCAGGCCGTCATGCAGGACCTCACGCGCGAGACCATCCAGGACCGCTACCCCGACGTTCCCCTCGTCACCCCCGAGGACGCCGCCGAACACCTCTTCAACCTCGCCCGCGCCCACGACTTCACCCTCTACGAGTTCTTTCAGACGGATGTCTCGGGCCACTCGATGGACTACGACCGCGCCTGTTCCGTCCTGCGCACCTACGACCGCTTCCTTTCCACCCTCGTCCGCTTCACCGAGGCCGCCGGCATCACCCTTCTCATGACCGCCGACCACGGCAACATCGAGGCCATGAACGAGCGCGGCCACACCCGCAACCCCGTTCCCTTCATCGCCTTCGGCCCCCGCGAGGCCGAAATCCGCGCCCAGGTGAAGTCCCTCGTGGACGTCACCCCCACGGTCCTCAAGTACATCTAGCCTGCGCGGCGACAAACGCCCGGTGGACCGCCTTGTCCGCGTACGGATCGTCCGCCGCCGCAAGTTCCGCCGCCGTGTAACCGCTTCGGATGCCGAGCAGCGTCACCACGCGCGCCGCCTCGTCCACCGCGAAGTCCAGCCGGAACATCCGCACCGAGAACGTCCCCGCGTTCGCCCCCGTGCGCACCACGCGCTTCCGCGAGGCGTCGAATGGCTCCCCCGCGAGCTGCAGCCTTGCCGTCGCGAGAAGATCCTGCCCGCCCGCCGCGCGCACGCACGCGGCCGCCGTCTCGAACGCCGCCGTGGCGACGACGCGCCAGTGGTCCTGGGCGTCCACCCAGCCCGCCTTCGCGCCGGGGAAGGCGTCCGCCGCCGGAATGTACGGCTTGATGTCCAGGATGGGCGTTCCGTCCAGCAGGTCCGCCTCCTCGACCTCGACGACGCGCCCCCGGACGGCGACGAGGCGCACGCAGGAAAGCCCGATTGGGTTGGGGCGGTACGGCGCGCGCGACGCGAAGACGCCCACGCGCGGAACGCCCGGCGCCGTCACGGGCGGATGCGCCGTCGGACGCCACCCGCCGCCGTTTCGGTCGAAGACGAAGACGAGCCAGATGCGCGCGAACCCGTCGAGGTCCCGGAGCGCCGTCTCGAAGTTGCGCCCCGCCGCCAGCTCCACCCGCCCCGCGCCGCCGGCGAACACGCCCTGCCGCGGCGCCTCGTACTTGCGCGCGGCCCCGCCGTGGAAGATGCCGATGGGCTCGAAGTTCATGCCGTCATCCGAAAAGCAAAAACCACCGCACGTGCGGTGGCCTTTGGAGTGGTGGCGAGAGGGGGATTCGAACCCTCAACCAGCAGATTATGATTCTGATGCTCTACCGTTGAGCTATCTCGCCGAACGAGAAAGTAGTTTACCAGATTCCCCTCCGTCCCGCAACTGCAAAATCACGCAAAGAACGTCATGGACGTTTTCTTGTACTCGCGCGTGGAAAGGAGCATCACGGCGGGCACGGCGGCGCCGACCACCCGGTTGACCTCTGCGGAAAGGGACGCGAACTGCGCGTTCGCCTCCGCCGCCGCGCGGGCGTGGACCATCGCGAAGAGGTTGTAGGGGAAGTTCGGCGCCTCGGGCCGTTCGTAGCAGTGCGTCACCTCGCCGCGCGCCGCGAGCGCGCGGCCCGCCGCCGTCGTGTCGCCCGCCACCCGCCAGCAGCACATGCCGTTTGCGGACCACCCCGCGTTCCGGTGGTGGAGGAGAAGCCCGATGCGCTTAAGCCGCCCCTTCCGCCGCCAGATTTCCAGCGTCGAGAGGAGATCCCATTCCTTCATGCCCAGTCGCCCGGCGAGGGCCGCGAAGAAATCGGCCCGCGCCTCCGTGTCGCCCTGCAGCACCCCGATGACGGCACGGTCCCGCGCCGTGACGGGCGGCAGATCGTCGCCCTCCGCCACGTCCTCCTCCCGTGCGCGCGTGGCGGCGCCGAAGACCACATCCACCTTGTAGCGGCGCGTCGCCGGCAGGACATGCAGGGCATACGGCCCCAGGCGCGTGGCCACCTCGTCCACCATCGCCGGGAAGATGTCCGCCGGATAGCTGAGCGTGAACCAGAGGTTCGGAACGCCCGGCCGCAGAGCGGACGTGGCTTCGCGCACGTAGCAGTGCGTCACGCCCGCAAGGGGCGTCAGCTTCGCCGCCGCCGCGTCAAGCGCCTCCACGGACACCGCGGCGGCGCAAAGCGCGGAACGGTAGCCGAGACGGCGCGTGTCGAAGACGGCGCCGAACCGGCGCACCGTCCCCACCGCCCGCTGGCGCGCCAGGCAGGCGAGGAGGTCCGCCTCGCCGCATCCCAGCTCGCGTGAAAGCTCCTCGAACGGACGCGCGCACAGCGGAATCCCCCGCTGCAGCGCGACCACCATCGCCGCGTCGTCCACGCTCACCGCTTGTTGTACGGATAGCTGACGACGTCGTCGACGATCTGGCGGGCGAGGTCGGCCGCAATGCGCTGCGCCGCGTCGCGCTGGCCCGTCAGCAGGTCTCCCTGCACGAGGAACGTCGTCTCCGCCACGTACGTGCGTCCATCCACCAGCACCTTGCCGGCCTCCTTGTCGACGAGCGACACCTTGGCCGTCACGAAGTAGCGGTACTCGCCCGCGCGCATGCCGTAGCCGCGGTCGTAGGAGACCGGGCGGCGCTCCGCCTTCACGAGCGCGCCCTGCACCTCGATGGACGAGTCGCCGGAGCGGCGGATGGAGAACGTGCCCTCGCGTTGGAACTCGCGGAGCGTGTACTGCGTCACGATCGGGCCCAGCTCGGCCGACTGCGTGCGGTTCTCGAACACGGGCACCGCGACTGTGCGGATCTCATCCGGCACGCGGGACGTCCACCGGTAGTCCGGCAGACCCGAGCAGCCACAGAGCGCCAAGGCGGGAACGAGAAGGAGGAATGCGCGACGTTTCATGGACCTGGTACCTTTCAGTTGTTCGGCTCGGCGACGGGCGGGACGGCTGCGGGCGGCGGTTCCGCCAGTTCGGCGATGCGCGCCCGCACGGTCTCCGCATGGGGGGAATCCGGATATTCGGCGAGGAAACGCTCCCACGACGTGCGCGCCGCATGGCGCGTGCGCTGCTTCGAGTCGTAGAACTTCGCGCTCCGGTAGGCGTCCTCCTCCATGTAGCGCTTCAGTTCCTCGGCCCACCCCTTCAGCTCCTCGGCCTGCTCAAGGTCGGGCCGCCGCGCCAGCGTCATCTTCAGATAGCCCATCGTGTCGCGGCAGCGCGGGATGTTGTACGCGAGGCGGCGGCATAGCCACATGCGCGCCCGCGCCTCCAGGTAAGCCGCCCGGCGCGCCTCGACGGAGACGGGGTACTTGCTCTGCAGCGTCGCGTAGACCTTGCACGACTCCTCGTACTGGCTGTCCTGCTCGCGCAGGTCGGCGATCTTGAGCATCGCCTCGGGCACGTAGGGGGCGCCCGGCGCGCGCCGCACGATCGATTCGTAGTGCTGGCGCACGAGGCGGTTCGAGAGGAACGAGAAGCCGAACCAGGACTTCTTCTTCTCGACCATCGTGTTCACGAGCCGGTAGCCGTATTCCACAAGCTCCTGGTACCTGCAGTCGCGCGCGTAGAAGTCCAGCAGGTATTCCAGCTGGTCGAACGCCTCCTCGTAGTCCTCCAGCGGACCGGCCAGCAGCTTCACGAACCGCAGCTGCGCCTGCGGCGCCTCCTTCGAAACCGGCCATTCGCGCACGAGCGCGTCGTAGGCCTTCGCGGCCCCCTTGGAATCGCCTTCCGTCTCAAGTTCCTGCGCGAAGGCGAACTGCTCCGCCGGCGTGTCGCGCTTGACGCCGAACCACCAGCTCTTCTCGCGGCGCTCGGGCTTCTTCACGTCATCGAGCCCGTCGAAGCCCGGATAGGCGTCCGTCGCATACGGCGAGTTGCCGCCCGTCGAGGCCCCCACCACGCTCCGCGCCGGCGCCGCCTGAACCGCACCCAGCGCCATCATCGCGACGGCGCACAATCCGATTTTCCAAAACGTGTTGCCCATGCCCTGTCCGTTATCCGTTTTCGTACCGTTTCCGCACAGTATACCACATCACACGCGCCCCCGCCACCCGCTTCCAGGCGACGCGAGATTCCGCATCCGGGGAAGGGACGCACGCCGCCGCGTCCGGGCGCCGGAAGAAGTATGCCACATCGTCCCCGCGTCAGTCGGCAAGCGGGAAGGCGCGGGCCTTGAACGACACGGTGACGGGCGTGGAGACCATGACGAGACCTTTTCCTTGAAGCGCTATTCGATGACGACGCTCGTGCCGACGTCGCACATGCCGCGGAGCTTCTCCGCGTTCCAGTTCGCGAGGCGGAAGCAGCCATGCGACTCCGCGCGGCCGATCCGCTCGGGGGAGGGCGTGCCGTGGATGCCGTAGGTGGGCAGGGAGAGGCCGATCCACGACGTCCCGACCGGGTTGTTCGGCCCGGGCGGGTAGATGTGGCGCGCGATGCGCCCGCCCGGCCCCGCGCGCGGCGCAGTGTAGGTGTAGTTCGGCTTCGGGACGAGCGCCGTCACCTGCACCTCCCCGGCCGGGGGGCGCTTGCTCTTCTCCGCCGCGATCGAACAGGGGAAGAGGCCGATCATCCGCCCCGCCGCGTCGAAGGCCGTGATTTCGAGGCGGGCGAGCGAGACGCGCAGGACGCTCGCCTCGCCGAGGGGAAAACGGCGGGAGGCGCCGCGCACCACAACGGGCGTCGTCCGGGGAAGGACGACGCGCGCGCCGGCGGGCGGGTTCGGCCAGGCGAGCGCGGGGTTGAGCCGCCGCAGGAGCGTGACGGAACAGTGTCCGCGTTCGGCGAACATCTCCGCGAGGGATTCGTACCCCATCGTGGCGAGCTGCGCCTTCTCGGCGGGCGCGGCGGGAATCCGCCCGCACGCCGCATGGTCCGCCGCCGTCACGACGACCGTCTCGAAAAGGTTCGTCTCGCGCGGGAAGAGCCGCGCATGCGCCGTCGCCTCCGCGCCGGGGACGTACGCGAGGCCGTTCACGGCGCAGTAGGTCGCAAGCGCCACCTGCGTCTTGCGTCCGCACTGTCCGTCGAGCGTGTTGCAGGAGAACCCCCGGCGGTCGAGGCTGATCTGGAGCGCGAGGACGCGCTGCTCCCGGGGCGACAGCGGCATGCAGGGCTGCGGCGCACCGAAGAGAACGCCGCACCCGGACAATGCCGCCACGCAAGCGAGCAGGTTCTTTGCCGAACGGAAAGCCATGCCGCCTAGCACTTCTCCAGCGCCTGCTTCAGGTCGGCGATGAGGTCGTCGGGGTCTTCGAGTCCCACCGAGAAGCGGATGAGGTCCGGCGGGATGCCGGCGGCCACAAGCTGTTCGTCGGTCAGCTGGCGGTGCGTGTGCGAGGCGGGGTGGAGGACGCAGCTCCAGGCGTCGGCGACGTGCGTGACGATGCCGATGAGCTTGAGGGCGTCCATGAACCGGATGGACGCCTCGCGCCCGCCCTTGATGCCGAACGTCATCACGCCGCAGGGGCTCGGTCCCTTGAACTGCTTCACCACGAGCGCGTGGTCGGGGGAGTCGGGGAGGCCCGCGAAGTTGACCCACGCGACCTTCTCCTGCGCGCGCAGCCACGTCGCGATCCTGAGCGCGCTCTCCGCATGGCGGCGGATGCGCACGTGGAGCGATTCGAGGCCGATGTTCAGCAGGAAGGCGTTGAACGGCGAGGGGATCGCGCCGTAGTCGCGCATGAGCTGGGCGGTACACTTGACGATGTAGGCCATCTTGCCGAAGCTCTTCACGTAGGAGAGGCCGTGGTAGGAGGGGTCGGGCGCGACGAGGCCGGCGAAGCGGTCGGGGTACCGGGACCAGTCGAAGGCGCCGCTGTCGACGATGCAGCCGCCAACCTGCGAAGAGTGTCCGTCCATGTACTTCGTCGTCGCGTGCGTCACGATGTCGCAGCCGAATTCGAAGGGACGGCAGAGAACCGGCGTCGGGAACGTGTTGTCCACGATGAGCGGCACGCCGAAGCGGTGGGCGGCCTCGGCGAACTTCGCGATGTCGAGGACGACGCCGCTCGGATTCGCGACCGTCTCGCCGAAGACACACTTCGTGTTCGGGCGGAACGCGCGCGCGATCTCCTCCGGCGGGGCCTTCGGGTCGACGAACGTCGTCTCGATGCCGAGCTTCTTCAGGGAGACGGCGAGGAGGTTGAACGTGCCGCCGTAGATCTGCGCGGAGGCGACGACGTGGTCGCCCGCCCCGCAGAGGTTGAGGATTGCGAACGTCGAGGCGGCCTGCCCCGAACTCGTCAGGATCGCCGCCACGCCCCCCTCCAGCGCCGCGATCTTCTTCGCGACCTGGTCGTTCGTGGGGTTCGCGAGGCGCGTGTAGAAGTAGCCGCTCGCCTTCAGGTCGAAGAGGTCGGCCATCTGCTCGCTCGTCTCGTACCTGAAGGTGGTCGAGGCGTAGATCGGCACCTGGCGCGGCTCGCCCTTCTTCGGCTGCCAGCCGCCCTGGACGCACAGTGTATCAACGGTCATGTTTTTCTCCTTCCAGTCTTTCATTTGAGGCCCGAACGCTCAACGACTTAACAACTTAACTACTTAACCACTTAACCACAACTTAACTACTTAACTACTTAACCACTTAATCACTTAATCACTTCCTGACGGTGCCGTCGCCCGTGACGACGTACTTGTAGGTGGTCAGCTCCTCCAGGCCCATCGGACCGCGCGCGTGGAGCTTGTCCGTGGAGATGCCAATCTCGGCGCCCATGCCGAACTCGGCGCCGTCCGTGAAGCGGGTCGAGGCGTTGTGGTAGACGGCCGCCGAATCGACGAGGCACAGGAACGCCCGCGCCCGCGCGGCGTCGTTCGTCACGATGCAGTCGGAATGGTGCGAGCCGTGGCGGTTGATGTGGTCGATCGCCGCATGGACGTCGCGGACGATCCCCACGTTCATCTCAAGAGACAGGAACTCGCGTCCCCAGTCCTGCTCCGTCTCGTGCAGCACGACGCCCCGATCCGCCGCCCACGCCCGCACCATCGGCAGGAAAAGCGGCGCAAGCCTTTCGTGGACGAGCAGGCATTCCGCCGCGTTGCAGGCGCTCGGACGCTGGACCTTCGCGTTGTCGAGGATCGCAAGCGCCATCGCGAGGTCGGCCTTGTCGTCCACGTAGACGTGGCAGACGCCCTTGTAGTGCTTGAGGACGGGGACGAGCGCCGCCTCGCACATCGCGCGGATCAGGCGCTCGCCGCCGCGCGGGATCGCCACATCCACGTACTCCGGCATCCGCACGAGCGCGCGCACGCCCGCGTGGTCCGTCGTCTGCACAAGCAGCACCGCGTCGAGGAGCACGGACGGATGCGCCGTGCCGCACCAGCGCGCGAGCCCCTTCTGCACGGCCTCGGCGAGCGCCCGGTTCGAACGCAGCGCCTCCTTCCCGCCGCGCAGGATGATCGCGTTCGAGGTCTTGAAGCAGAGCGCCGCCGTGTCGACGAAGACGTTCGGACGCGACTCGAAGACGACGGCGACGACGCCCAGCGGTTCGCGCACCTTCACGATGTGGATGCCGCTCGGGCGGTCGCGCTCCAGCAGCGTCTCGCCCACGGGGTCGGGCAGCTGTGCCACGAAGCGCACGCCGTCCACCATCGCGCGGAACCGCGCGGGCGTGAGCGTGAGCCGGTCCACAAGCGCAGGCGCAAGGCCCGCCGCGCGCGCGGCCGCGACATCTTCCGCATTCGCCGCCACGATCTGCGGTTCGGCCGCCTCCAGCGCCTCCGCCACGGACAGCAGCGCAGCATTCTTGTCGCGCGTCTCCAGCGTCCGCAGCGCGCGCGACGCGGCGCGCGCCCTCTTCCCCAGGTCCCGGATTTCCTCTTCAACCGTCATTTCTCCACCCTTTCCTTGAAAGGCTCCAACACCAACTCGGCGACCTCGCACGCATCGGCCTCATGCGCCTTCAGAACCTCGATAAACGCGGCCGTGGCGCCCTCCGGCGCGACGAGCCCCTTCTTCGGCGAACGCTTCGAGAGGCGCACGCCCTGATACCAGAGGCCGTCGCCGACGGACGCCCCGTTGCCGTCCTCGAAGCGCAGGCGCACCCACACGGGCGCGCCGCCCTTCTTCAGCCTCACGGAAAAACGCAACCGCCGGTCTCCCGCCGGCACCGTGCAGCGGCGCCGTTCAACCACGGGACCAAGCTGCGTCGGCGACGCGGCGGGCTCAACGGGTGGCGGCGCGAGCACCTCCGGCCCCGGTACTTCGGCGATCTTCACGTCCGACAGATCCTCGCGCGGCGGCAGGGCGCTCACGAAGTGCGCCGCGCACCACACGCCCGCGAGCGCCACGACGAGCGCGCCCACGACGAACGCCGCCCCGAACGGTCCGTGCGGACGCGGGGCCGGGGCGGGCGG
>OIYX01000279.1_pt1 | contig 18997 bp, 14 predicted proteins | sample 1588431 | NCBI WGS metagenome assembly OIYX01 (sample SAMN03283241) | human gut metagenome | biome: human-associated habitat; material: feces | host: Homo sapiens | place: Peru | collected 2012
ATCATGGACGACAAGAAACTGAACGACTTCATGGGCGTCTTCAAGGGCGCGCAGATCACCAGCCTGAAGTGAGACGATTCTTCAACAGCAAAGGAACGACAATGGACGTGAACGAGAGACCCACGATGAAGATGCTGCCCGGCGACGAAGTGCGCCAGATCATGTGGCGCATCGCCGAACGCTATGACATCCAGATGGCCGTCGCCGGCGCGCGCAGCGTGGCGCGCGGCCTCGTCGCGAAGCTGGTTGCGGAAGGCCAGCGCAAGACGCACGAGTGGACGCCCGAGAAGCAGGCCCTGTTCGACGCCTTCGACGCGAGCGGCGTGACGGCCGCCACGCTCAACGCCGACTGCGGCGGCCTCTTCGAGGGACCGCGCAACCTCGCCGAGTCGATGCTGACCTACGAGACGGCGTGGGTGGACAACGGCGCCGCGACGAGCTCGTTCGTGAACGCGCTCGCGATGGGTCCGATCGCCGAGCTCGGCACGCCCGAGCAGAAGACGCGCTACATGACGCTCTGCGCCCCCGGCAACGCCGGCGGGAAGACGTGGCGCGGCTCCTTCGCGCTCACCGAGCCCCTGCCCTACGTGGGCGTCGACACGGGCGTCCTCTGCGGGCGCGTCTCCGTCGCCGAGTGGAAGGACGGCGCCGAGCCGATGCTCCGCGTGGAGAAGCGCGGGCGCTTCATCACGAACATCGCGATCGCCGACTACGTGACGGTCGCCGTCAATTCGGGCGACGACCGCATCAAGGGCTCGTGCATGGTGATCGTGGAGGCGACGGACCCCGGCACGTTCGACCGGGGCGCGCAGACCCTCAAGTGCGTCCACCAGCTCTCGAACACGGGCGATCCCGTCATCGACGTCGTCGTGCCCGCCTCGCGCATCATCGGCGGCTACGACGTCGTGGAGGGCCGGATCGTGCCGAAGCTCGCCCACAGCGAGATCATCGCGCAGGTCTTCTCGAAGACGCGCGTGGGCGTGGGCGTGATGGGCGCCGCCTCCCTGATGAGCGCCGTCGAGCCGGTGATCCGCTACCAGCGCACGCGCTTCCGCGGGGCGGTCGGCGTGGAGGAGAGTTCGCCGCGCTACCAGCAGGGCCTCCAGATGAAGGAGGACGTGACGGAACGCCTCGCCGACGTGTGGGCCGCCGCCGAGGCCGCGAGTTCGCTCGGCTTCGACATCTCCCGCCGCTACGACGCGCTGGAGCTCATCCAGGACGAGGCGAAGGCGAAGCTCGGCAAGGGCCGCGACATGCTCCGGAACATGAAGGCCCCGATGGAGCGGGCCGTGCAGCTGCTCGCGGAGGGGAAGGATCCGCTTGCGGACGACGACGTGACCGTGCGCTACGTCGCCCTCCTCGCCGTCTGCAACATCCTCTGCCCGAGCTGCAAGCTCTGGAACACCGGCCACGGCGCCGACGTCATGCGCCAGGCCGTCACGCTCATGGGCGGCTACGGCATCACCGAGGACTGCCCCGGCTTCCTCTTCTACAAGTGGACCGACATGCAGCTCGACGCGACCTACGAGGGCCCCGAGGCCGTCCAGCGCCGCCAGATCAGCGAGACGATGGCGAACCCCGTCTTCCTCGCGCAGCTCGCCGCCTGGGCGAAGGAGCTGGAGGCGTGCCCGTGCGCGGACGCGAACGGCGCCCGCGCGCTCGCCGCCGCACTCCGCCTCTGGTCCTGGACGCAGGCCTTCGCGAAGACCGCGAAGGACCCGAACGGCAAGAAGCTCGGCGCCTCCCAGCGCCACGGCGTCGTCTTCCCGCTCGCGGACGCCCTCGCCGGCCTTATGGCCGCGAAGAGCTTCCACGCCGACATCGCGTTCCTCGCGCAGAACGGCGCGGACCACCCCGTCGTCGGCCCCGAACTCGCCGGCTACCTCAACACGTTCAACGACCTGCTCGGCACGGTCGTGGCGGACGTCGCGGGCGAGGCCGCCAAGATCTGCAGCGGCGTCGTCTACGGCTTCGGCGCGGCGACGGCGGAGGACAAGGCCGCCTACGCGGCGCTGCGGAACGCGCTCGACGAGGCCCTTGCCGGCACGCGCCTCGCGAAGGACCGCGCGGCGAAGTGCCTGACGACGATCATGATCCCCGAGGCGCTTGACTACCCGGCGTGATTTTCCGCGCGGCGGGTGTCAGACGGCGGCGGGCGGCGCGCCTTTCCGGCTATACGGAACGTGAAGAACAACGCAACAAGAAGGAGGCATGACATGAATAACAAGAAACTGATTCTCGCGCTTGTCGCAAGCTGCGCGTGCATGGTGTTTGCGCATCCGGGCGGGCCCGGTCGTGGTCCCGGTGGACCGGGCGGGCCGGGCGGACGCGGCCCGGGGCCCGGCATGCATCGCGGCCCCGGTCCCGGCCGCGGCCCGGGCGGCCCCGGCGGCTTCCACCGCCCGCCGCCTCCTCCGCCCCGGCATGGGCATGGGGGCGGCTTCCACCGCCCGCCGCCTCCTCCGCCCCGGCATCACGGCCCCATGGGCTTCCACCGCCCGCCACCGCCGCCTCCGCCGCCGCGCTGGGGCTACGGGCCCGGCTTCCACCGCCGCCCCGGTCCGCCGAGCCTTGTTGGCTGGCGGCGTGGCCTCATCCATCCCCACTACCGCAGCTGCTGGTACGACAACGTCTGGTATGACGCCGCCGGCTACGCCTACTACGCGCCGGGGTACACGGCGACGACGGTCGTGCAGCAGCCCGTGGTGGTGCCGCAGCCGGTCGTTGTCCCGCAGCCGGTCGTTGTGCAGCAGCCCGTAGTCCAGCCGGCGGTTGCCCCGCAGCCCGTGGTCGTGCCGCCGCCTACGGTGGTGGCGCCGACGGTCCCGCAGACGGTGGTGGCGCCGACGGTCTACTGACGGTCCGGATTGGCTGCAGCCGTGGAACATCGGGGCCTCCGCATTGACTTCGATGCGGAGGCCCTGCTGTGTTTGCCCCTCCACGGAGGGGGGGAGATATGGTAGAATAGTCCCGTTAATGTTCGACGTTCAACACATTTCGTTCTCATGGGGACGCAAGCCCCTTCTGGAGGATGTGTCGTTCTCCCTCGCACCGGGCGAAACGGCCGTCCTTGCCGGGGCGAACGGCGCGGGGAAGACCACGCTCCTGAAGATCCTGGCGGGGGTGTGCCTTCCGTCTTCCGGGCGCGTCCTCGTGGACGGCATCGATGCGTTCCGGCAGGCGCTGCGGTTCCGGCGGATGCTCGGGTACCTGCCCGAGGCGGCGTGCGCGGATCCCGACCTGCGCGTGCGGAAGTATCTGCGCTACCGGGCGAATCTGCGTGGCGAGATGACGAAGAAGATCCGCCATCGCGTGGCGGAGGCGATGGCGCTGTGCGGCCTGGAGCCGTATGCGGACGTTCCCGTCGGCACGCTGTCCTTTGGTCTGCGCAAGCGCGTCGCGCTTGCGGACGCAGTGCTGCTGCGTCCGCGCTTCCTGTTGCTGGACGACCTGCTGGCGGGGCTCGACCCTGCCACGCGGGCCTCGTTCGGGCGCATCGTCGCGGCCGTCTCCTCGTTCGCGGCGGTGCTTGTGAGCGGGCACGAACTGAACGAACTGGAGCAGTGGGCGGACAAATTCTACGTGCTGCGGGACGGGCGCGTGGTCGGCGCGAAGACGGCCGCAGGCGTGCGGACGATTCTGGGATTGACGCCGCCCGCGCCTTCGACGGGAGGGGCCGCATGACGCGCACGGTCCGGGTCATGTTCCTGCGGACGTTCGGGCGGCTGTGGGCCTCGCCGGCGACGGCGTTCAGCGCGGCGGGCTTCCTGGCGCTCGCGGGCGGCTTCTTCACGTTCACGCTCCTGCGCGGCGACGGCGGCACCACGCCCGTCGAGGCGCTGTGGGCGACGGCGGCGGTTCCCTTCCTGCCGCTCCTGGCGGCGCTCCTGACGATGCGGCTCGTCGCGGACGAACGGGCGAGCGGGCGGCTAGAATTGCTGCTGACGGCGCCCGTGCGCGAGCGGGACGTTGTGCTGGGCCTGTACCTGGGCGCCTTCGCGATGGGCGCGCTCGTGCTGGGGGTGTATCTGCTTGTGCCGCTGTGTCTGCTGCCGTTCTATGCGCCGGCCCTGCGGGAGGCGTTCTCGGTCTTCTCCTTCCTGCCGGCCGTTCTGGCGCTGCTGCTGCAGTCCGCCCTCTGGTGCGCGGTGGGGCTTCTCGCGAGTGCGTGCTTCCGGCACGCCGCGCTCGCGGCGTTCGCCGCCCTCCTCCTGATGCTCGCCCTGCCGCATGCGGCGTTCGAGTTGGCGACCATCTGGTCGCCGATTCTGCGCATGAAGTTTGCGTCGATGCCGTTCGAGGCGCACATCGTCGACGTCGCGACGGGGCTTGTGCGCCTCTCGACGCCCGTCTTCTACGGCGTGCTGGCGCTCTTTGCGCTGTTCGCCGCGACGAAGGCCGTGGCCTGCGCGCGGCTGCGCGGGCGCGCGGCGCACGGTCTGCGCGTCTCGACCGGTGTGGTGACGGCGCTCGCGTTCGTCTTCGCCGCGCTCGTCGCGATGCTCGCGCTGCGCCTGGACGTCGTCTTCGAGCTGCCGCTGCGGGCGGGGCGGACGAAGACTTCGGCGCGGACGCGGCAGATCCTCGCGGAGACGCACGGCGACGTCCATGTGACGTGCTTCCTCGCGCGGCGCGCGCCGGAGTTCCGGGCGGTCTCCCGTCTGCTGCGCGGACTGGAGGCGACGGCCCAGTCCGTCGCGGGCACCCGCCTCGTGGTCGAGTACGTGGATCCGCGCTGGGAACTGGGACGTGCCGTGGACCTCGTGCGGAACGGCGCCGAGGAGGGGTCGCTTGTCTTCCGGCGCGGACACCGCCGCGAGGTCGTGCCGGTGGCGGAGCTTTTCGCCGGGGCGACGAACGGCGTGGTCGCCGTGGGCACGGCGGGGGTCTTCGCGGGCGAGGCCGCCTGCGCGTCGGCCCTGCAGCGGTTGACGCTGCCGGCGCAGCGCGAGACGGTCTATTGGACGACGGGGCACGGGGAGACCACCTATGCCTCCTACGACCCCGCCTTCGGCATGAGCGACATGGCGCGCGAACTGCGCCGCGACGGCTACCGCCTCGGGACGCTCGACCTGGCGGCCACGCCGGCCGTGCCGGACGACTGCGCGGTGCTGGTGGCCGGCGCGCGCGAGCCGTTCTCCCGCGTCGAGACGGCGCGCCTCGCGGGCTGGATGCGCGCGGGGGGGCGTCTGCTCGTGCTGGCGGCGCCGGGGCCGAACACCGGCGTGGGGGGGCTGCTCGCCGACCTCGGCGCGAAGGAGCTGCCGTATCGGATCGTTTCGCCGCGCACGTTGACGGGGGCGGACGTGGTGGCGCATGATTTCGCGGAGCATGTGGTCATGCGGCCGCTTGCGGGAGGAACGGCCGTCTTCAACGACGCGGTGGCGTTTGTTCCCGCTCCGGCGGCACGCGCGGAAGGGACCGTGTACACGGAACTTGTGCGCACGGACGCGGCCGCCTGGGGCGAATCCGAGCCGTCCGTGCGGCCGTGGGTGCGCGACGCCTCCTCCGAGCCGGGCGGTCCGTTCGCCCTCGCCGTGGCGCTGGAGCGCGGCGGCGACGTCGCCAAGGAGATCGCCCTCCGCCCGATGCGCCTCGTGGCGCTGGGGGACGCGGCGTTCGTCTCGAACGGCGCGCTCGCGCTGCGCGGAAACGCGAACCGCGACATCTTCCTCAACGCGCTGGCGTGGCTTTCGGGCCTCGACGCGCTGACGGCCTCCCGCATGCCGGGGAACACGGTGGCGACGGGGTTGGACCGCGCGGGCTGGATCCGCTTCGGCACCGTCGCCGTCCTCGGCCCCGTCGCCCTCGTGCTGCTGGCGGGATTCGCCGTCTTTGTCTATCGGAGGCGTCGGTCATGAGCAATCGCCGCTTCATCGTCTTCTTCCTCGTGGGCATCGCGTTCCTGTCGGCGGTGCTGGCGTTTCTTTCCTGGCGCGCGCGCGCGGTGGCGAGCGAGGCGACGCGGAACACGCTCTGTACGTTTCCCCCGGAAGCCGTCGAGGGCGTTGAGGTCGTCCGGGACGGAACGAATGTCACGCGGCTTGTGCGCAATGAGATGGGCGCATGGAGCCTGGTCGAACCGTATGCCGCGCCGGCGGACGCCGCGTCGGTCGCGCGTCTGGTGGATGCGTTGACGCTGCGGCCGTTCGGGGATCTGCGCACGGCGGCCGAGCTGGCGGAACTGGGCGAGGACTTCGCGGACTTCGGCCTCGCGGAGGGCGTGCGCACGGTGGTGGCGCTCCGGGCGCGCGGGGGGGCGACGCGCGTCTTCTTCGGCGCGCGGTCCGCTTCGGGGAAGGACGTCTATGCGCGCGTGGACGGGCTGTACAACGTCTTCACGCTCCCCGTCGAGGTGTTGGAGGCGATTCCGGCGGATGCGGACGGCTTCCGGGTGCGTGCGCTCGTGGCGTGGACGCGCGAGCAGATCGCGGGCCTGGACCTGCACGCACCCGAGGCGCCGTTCATCCGTCTCGTGCGGAATGCGTCCGGCTGGCGGCTCGCGGCGCCGGTGGAGGCGCCGGCGGACGAAGCGGTGGTGGCCTCGCTGGTGGAGGGGCTTGTGGGGGCGCGCATCGCGGGGTTCGTCATGCCGTCCGCCACGCAGCGGGGAACGGCTTCGGGCGAGCGGTCCGTGCTGTCGAGGTCCGCGCTCGCCCCCTACGGGCTTTCGGTGGAGGCGGGGCTTGCGGTGAACGTGAAGCCGGAGTTCGGCGTGTCGGAGCAGGTCGTCTTCGGGGCGTCGGCGGGCACGAACCTCGTCTACGCGCTCGTGCAGAACGGCACGGCCGTCGTCACGCTGGAGGCGGCTGTGGCGGACCTCTTCCGCAAGGGCGACGCGGCGTTTCGCGACACGCGCGTCTTCCCCTTCGGCGCGGACGAGCAGGTGCGGTCCGTCTCCATTTCGGCCGGTCCGCTCGTCTACGTGCTCACGCGGGGGGCGAATGGCGCATGGCGGCTGGAGGCGCCCGTGGTGGCCCCGGCCGACCCGGTGGCGGCGGCGGCGCTCGTGAACGTGATCCTGCGTATCCGGCGCAACGACGTGCCGGACCGGATTCCGCCGGAGGAGGCGGTGCGCGTCTCCGTGGCGACGTCGAGGGGCGTCCACCCGGACGTCACCGTCGCGCGGGAACTCTTCAAGACGTGCGGGCCGTTCGCGAACCTGCGCGCGAAGACGCTGCTGGAGCTGGACGCGAAATCCGTCCGAAGGCTGTCGCTGAAGCCGTCGGAGGGGACGGGCGCGTCGGTCGTCCTCGACCCCGAGCGGGGGACGTGGAGCCTGGCCGAGGGGTCGGCCCCGATGACGGTGAACGTGGAGGCGGTGCGGAAGCTTCTCGCCGCGCTCACGCGCGTGGAGGCGGCGTCCGTCGAGACGCTCACGGCCTCGCCGGACGATTTGCGGCGGTGTGGGCTGGACGCGCCCGCGCTCGTGATCGCCCTCGACTTCGAGGGCGCGGACGCGGTGCGGCGCAACCTGATGCTGGGTGCGCGCGCGCCGGACGGCGGGCGCTACGCGACGGTGGGCGGTGCGGACGCGGTGTTCGTGCTCGACCGCGCGACGGCGGCGGCCCTCATGGTTTCGATAACGGAGTGAAGACGGCATGAAGACGGTCTTGATTACGGGCGGGAGCGGGTTCCTCGGCATCAACCTCGTGCGTCACCTGCACGCGAAGGGCGTGGAGGAGATCCGCGTCCTCGACATTGCGCCCTTCGACTATCCCGAGGCGAAGGAGCCCTGGCTGAAGTTCACGAAGGGCGACGTGCGCGACCCGGCGGCGGTGAACCGCTGCGTCGAGGGCTGCGACGTGGTGGTGAACACGGCCGCCGCGCTGCCGCTCTATTCCCCCGAGGACATCCGCACGACGGAGGTGGACGGCGCGCGCAACGTGATCACGGCCTGCCGCCGCGCCGGCTGTGCGCGCATGGTCCAGATCTCCTCCACGGCGGTCTACGGCGTGCCGAAGCGCCACCCGATCCACGAGGACGACGAGCTGATCGGCGTGGGCCCCTACGGCCACGCCAAGATCGAGGCGGAGAAGATCTGCCGCGATGCGCGCGCGAGCGGCTTCTGCGTGCCGGTCATCCGGCCCAAGAGCTTCATCGGCCCCGAACGCCTCGGCGTCTTCGCGCTCCTCTACGACTGGGCCTACACGGGCCACGGCTTCCCGATGATTGGCAGCGGGAACAACCGCTACCAGCTGATGGACGTGGCGGACCTCTGCGAGGCGATCTGGCTCGCGATGACGCTCGACGGAAAGACCGTGAACACCGAGTTCAACATCGGCGCGAAGGTGTTCACCACGATGAAGGAGGACTACCAGGCCGTCCTCGACCGCGCGGGCCACGGCAAGAAGATCCGCGGCATGCCCGTGGCGCCGCTCGTCTTCATCCTGCGCATCCTCGAAAAGCTCCACCTCTCGCCGCTCTACCCGTGGGTGTACGAGACGGCGTCGACGGACAGCTACGTGTCGATCGCGCGCGCCGAGAAGCTGCTCGGCTTCGCGCCGAAGTTCTCGAACAAGCAGGCGCTCGTGCGGAACTACGACTGGTACGTCGCCCACCTCGCCGAGTTCGCGGGCAAGACGGGCGTCTCCCACCGCGTCCCGTGGAAACAGGGCCTCCTCGCGTGCGCGAAGTGGTTCTTCTGAGAAGGATTTGACGGACATGAACAAGAGAAAAGAGAAACTGCGCGCGCGGCAGGCGCCCCGCGAGACGGGGACGATGACGGGCGAGCTGCACATGGCGCGCAACGGCGCGGGCTTCCTCGTCGATCCGGAGACGAACGAGGCGACGTGGATCGAGCGCGAAGACCTCGGCACGGCCCTCGTGGGCGACACGGTGACGGTCAAGCTGAAACAGCGGGGGACGGGCTCCCGGAAGGGCCCGGCGGGCGACGCGGGCAAGAAGGGGCCCGAGGGGCGCATCCTGCGGATCGACGCACGCGCGCCGCGCTCGATCGTGGGCACGGTCGCCTCGCTCGGGCGCTTCACGCGCGTGCAGCCGCTTTCGCCGACCTACCGCCAGGAGTTCATCGTGCCGGACGCGCACGGGGCACGGCTGAACGACCGCGTCGTGATGCGCTTCGTGCGCTGGGAGAACCCGCGCCTCGCCCCCGAGGGAGAGATCACGGACGTCATCGGTCCGGCGGACGACCCCTCCCTCGACACGCTCTCCGTGATGAAGCAGTTCGAGCTGCCCGAATCCTTCCCGCCGAAGGTCGTCGCCGAGGCGGAGCGCGTGGGCGTGCCGCCGAAGGCGCGCGGCCGCGTCCCGGCGGGGCGCGTCGATTTGCGGAAGACGTTCATCTTCACCTGCGACCCCGAGACCGCGCGCGACTACGACGACGCGCTCTCCCTTGAGACGGACAAGGCGGGCAACCGCGTCCTGGGCGTCCACATCGCGGACGTCTCGCACTTCGTGACGCCCGGCAGCGCGCTCGACCGCGAGGCGTACCGGCGCTCGACCTCGGTCTACCTCGTGGACAAGGTCGTGCCGATGCTGCCCGAACAGCTCTCGAACGGCGTCTGCTCGCTTGTGCCGAACGAGGACCGCTTCGCCTTCTCCGCCTTCCTCACTTTCGACGCGAAGGGCGTCTGCATCGCGCGCACGTTCGCCAAGTCCGTCATCCGTTCCAAGGCGCGCTTCACCTACGAGCAGGTGATGGCGGAGCTGAAGGGCGAGAAGGTTCCGGGTCCGAAGCTGAAGCCGACGGAGCGGAAGGTCGTCCACGCCATCCACGCGCTCGCGCAGCAGCTGCGGAAGAACCGCTTCGCGGCGGGTGCGCTCGACATGGAGGTGCCCGAGGCCGAGATCCAGATCGACGCGCACGGGATGATGACCGGCATCGCGGTGCGGCCCTACGACGAATCGCACCAGATGGTCGAGGAGTGCATGGTGGCGGCGAACGAGGCCGTCGCGAAGGAACTCTGGACGCGCGGCGTGAAGATCCTCGCGCGCCTCCATGAGGCGCCGGACCCCGAGAAGCTGGAGGACCTGCGCGCGAACCTCGCGAAGCTCGGCATCTCCTGCGGCGACCTCTCCAACCAGAAGAACCTCGCGAAGTTCCTGAAGAAGATCAAGGGCTCGCCGCTGGAGGGCGTCCTTTCGGTGATGGTGCTCCGCTCGATGAAGCGGGCGCTCTACTCGGCGAAGGAGATCGGGCACTTCGGCCTCGCGAAGAAGTACTATGCCCATTTCACGAGCCCGATCCGGCGCTACCCGGACCTTGTGCTGCACCGCCAGCTGGCGTCCTGGATCGCGGGCAAGGGCGGGCGCCTCGACCTCGGCTGGCTCAACGCGGCGGCGCTCCACTGTTCGGAGCGCGAGCAGAATGCGGACGATGCCGAGCGTGCGCTCGACGAGATCAAGAAGTACCGCTACCTGCAGATGGTGCTGGAACGGGGCGGCGCGGAGAACGCCTTCGACGCCGTCGTCTCCAAGTGTACGCGCTACGGCGTCTTCGTGGACCTGCCCGCGCTTGCGGTGGGTGGCATGGTCCACGTCTCGCGCCTCTCCAACGCCTACCTGCGGTGGGACGACGTGCGCGAGGAGCTCGTGGGCGGCGGAAAGACCTGGGGCGTCGGCGCGCGCCTGAAGGTGCGCGTCGAGAAGGTGGACTTCGACCGGCGGCTGGTTGACTTCGTGCCCGTCCCCGTTCGCCGCGCCCCGTCGGCGCGGGGCGCGGGCGAGGGAAAACGACAACACGAAGGGAAGACAGGAGGGAACAGCGATGATGAGAAAGGGCATTCTTCTGGCCGCGCTGGCGGCCGCAGGCGCGGCGCTCGCCGCTCCTGACGCCGCCTACGACATCGGGGCGGACCTTGCGGAGGAGGCGTTCTGGAAGTCGGATCCAGTCCTGTTCGTGAAACGGCACGAGGGACAGGGCTTCCAGTTCACGTCCGGCAGCCGCGACGGCGCGGACACGCGGCTCGACGGGGCGGTCGTCTACCACGGCATCCCCGTCTACGAGACGAAGGTCGCCTTCGGGGAGGCGGGGGGCATCGCGCGCGTGGAGCTCATGCTCTTCGCGACGGCCGGCACCGAGCGCGAGGTGGTCGTGGAGACGCCGGACGGGCACCGCCTGCGCCGCCGGGTGCGTACGGACAAGACGATCACGCGCGATGAATTCGTCCAGATGATGAAGGACGTGCGTGCGCGCCTGACGCCCGTCGGCGCGAAGCCGCCGCCGATGGAGAGCGAGCGCGTCGCGAAGCAGGGCGTCGTGCAGAAGTCCCAGACGTGGCCGAAGACCGCGATCCCCACGGTCGCACGCCTTACGTGGAACTACGCGCAGGAGGGGAAGAGAAAGGACACGTTCGAGCCGGGGTTCGTGCGCCTGGCGGTGGACGGCCCGGAGCGGCTCGCGTCCGGCGGGCGGCGGACCGAGGCCGGCGCGGCGAAGGGCGCGAAGAAGATCGCCGACAACGTCGTCCGCGACCCGCGCGGCGACGTCTTCATCGACAACGTGCCGATGGTGGACCAGGGACAGAAGGGGTACTGCGCCGTCGCGGCGTCCGAGCGCGTGCTGCGCTACTACGGCGTGGACGTGGACGAGCACGAGATCGCCCAGGCCGCCGGAACGTCCGCCGAGGGGGGCACCTCCACGCGCGGCATGAAGGATTCCGTGCAGGCCATCGGACGGAAGTACAAGCTCGCCACCGTCGTCACCTACGGCGACTTCGAGAAGCCCGCCGGCGAGCGCATCGCGGGGCTCGTGAAGGAGGTGGCGAACTACAACAAGGCCGCGAAGAAGCTCAAGAAGAAGGAAATCGCCGAGGACGTCTACATCCGCCGCGAGGGGAACACGATCTACTACAGCTACCGCGACGCCGATGCGGCGATGGACCCCGAGGTGCTGCGCGACATGAAGGTGAACGGCGCGCAGCGGTCGAAGTTCACGCGCTTCATGAAGGACGTCCGCGACCAGGTGAACAAGGGCATCCCGCTCTTCTGGGGCGTCACGCTCGGCACCTACCCCGAGCCGGAAAGCCCGCAGAGCAGGGGCGGGCACATCCGCCTCATCATCGGCTACAACGACAGGAAGAAGGAGATCCTCTACACGGACACCTGGGGCGCCGGCCACGAGCTCAAGCGCATGCCCGCCGAGTGGGCGTGGACGATCTCCCACTGTCTCCTCTACATGAAACCGCTTCGCTAGGAAAGAACATGGAACTCGCCCTCCTCGTCAACCAGTTCAACGTCAAGGGACGCCTCGTCACGATCGTCCCCTTCGGCAACGGCAACATCAACGACACCTTCCTCGCCGTCTTCCGCAACACCTTCACCGAGACCCAGGTGATCCTCCAGCGCGTGAACCGCTCCGTGTTCACGCAGCCCGAGTCGATCATGCGGAACATGCACAACATCACCCTCCACTGCCACGAGAAGCTGGAGGCGGACGCGAAGACGGACCGCGACGACCGCGTGTGGCAGATGCCGCGCATCGTCAAGACGAAGGAGGGCGCGGACTTCGCGACGGACGAGGAGGGCGGCGTGTGGCGCGTCATCACGCGCGTCCTCTCCGCCCACGCCTTCGACACGGCCCAGAGCCCCGAGCACGCGCTTGAATGCGGCGCGGCGCTCGGACACTTCCACTACCTCGTCTCCGACATGGACCCCGCAGCCATCCAGGACCCCCTCCCGGGCTTCCATGTCACGAGCGGCTACCTCGCCCAGTACGACGCCACCCTCGCCTCGGACGCCGCCCGCGCCCTCCTCAACGCCTCGATGGAGGCGAAGCGCCTCGCGAAGTTCATCGAGGAGCGCCGCGCCTTCGCCGTCTCCCTCGAACGCGCCGAGGCGAGCGGCGAACTGAAGAAGCGCATGTTCCACGGCGACCCCAAGGTGAACAACATCATGATCGATGACTTCACCGGCAAGGGTACGGCAATGATCGATCTCGACACCGTCTCGCCCGGCCTCATGCACGTGGACGTGGGCGACGCCGTGCGCTCGATCTGCAACCCCGCCGGCGAGGAGGAGCTGAACCTCGGCAAGGTCACGTTCGACGAAGATCTCTTCCTCGCGTTCATGAAGGGCTACCTGAAGGAGGCCGGCTCGTTCATGACCGACGCCGAACGCGCCTACCTCTACGACGCGATCCGCCTCTTGCCGTTCGAGCTGGGCCTCCGCTTCTTCCAGGACTACCTCGCCGGAGACAGGTATTTCAAGGTGCGCCAGCCCGGTCAGAACCTCAACCGCGCCCGCGTGCAGTTCCGCCTCTGCGAGGCGATCGAGGCCCGCGAACGCTCCATCCGCGAAATCCTCCGCCGGTTCTAGTCTCGTCCCCCGCCCTACCCGCACGTCTTCGAGAGGGGGAGGAGCGCGTCGCGCCGTGAGCTGGCGATGTGGCGCCTGAGCCAACGCGCGGCGTCCTCCGCGTCGCCGCGCCGGCAGGCCTTCAGGATCTCGCAGTGGTAGCGCCAGGCGTTCGCGACGTGGCGCAGGGTGCGCTGGTGCGAGTGCGTGCCGAAGAACTGGTTGCGCCGGTAGGTGTTGGCGACGATCTTCTCGGCGAGCGCGTTGCCGCTCGCCTGCAGCAGGCGCCGGTGGAAGGCGAGGTCCTCGGCGAGGAAGCTGGCCTCGGGCGGCCCCGTCATGATGGGCATCCCGGCCCTGCGCATGGCGCAGATGGCGCGGCGCATCTTCCCGCAGTGGCGTTCGAGCGCGGCGAGGTCGCGCTTCGTCAGGCTGGGGACGGCGCGCGCGAGCAGGAAGGACTCGATGGCGGCGCGGATCTCGTAGGCGTCGCAGATCTCCTTGGCGCCGAACCCCGTCACGTAGGTCCCCGACTTGACGACCTGGTAGAGCACGCCCTCCTCCACCAGCCGCCGGACGGCCTCGCGCATCGGCGTGCGGCTCACGCCGCAGGCGGCCGCCAGGGAGGGCTCGGAAAGCTTCTGCCCGGGCTTCAGCTCGCCGCGCGCCAGCAGGTCCGAGACGAAGGCGTATGCCTTTTCGTTGAGATTGTCCTTTACGTTGTCCTTCTTGCCCCGATGCATGCCGACAGTATAGCAGAATCTCGCGGGCCCATGCGAGGCGGCCGTCCCGGCCTCAGGACAGGGCTTCGGCGCGGAACCTGCTCGGCGAGACGCCGACGTGCCTGCGGAACGTCGTGGAGAAGACCGTTGCGGACTTGAAGCCGCAGCGGGCGGCGAGGCCGAGCAGCGTGCCGCCGAAGGCGGGCCTTGCCAGCTCCTGCTTGGCCCTGTTGATCCGGGCGCGCACGAGATAGTCGTTGGGCGTCAGGCCCGTGTCGGCGAAGAAGAGGTCGAAGAACCGACTGCGCCCGTATCCCGAGAGCTTGACGAGGCGCGGCAGGGCGATCTCTTCGGCAAGGTGCGCGTCGATCCACTTCCGGATCTGCGGAATGACGTCAACGCCCTTGGAGAGGGACTCCGGCTCGCCGCACGCCGCGAACGTCTCGTAGATGAGCGAGGCGGCGAGCATGCGCAGGCGCAGCTGCCCGTCGGGGCGCGTGGCGTTCTCGATCGAGAGGGCGTCCGTCAGCTCGCGCAGGGTCGCCCGGAGGCGGGAGGTGAATCGGCGGCTGGCGCCGCCGTGTTCCCCGAACTGCCGGAAGATGCGCCTGAGGTCCTCTGCGGTGAAGGGCGTGCCGTCCGCGCGTTCGGGAAGAGGGCGTTCGAGGATGGCGCCCAGGCGCACGGCGGGCGTCCCCTTGTTGTCGATGGCGCGATGGCGGACGTTGGCCGGGATGATGCCGAAGGAGCCGCCGGAAACGGCGAGGGGCGCCTCCCGTCCGCGCAGTTCCCAGGCGATGTCCCCCTTGAGGACGTAGTGGATCTCCGGCCCCGGATGGCGGTTCCACGTGACCGTGTAGGTCTCGTGGTGCTTGATGATCCCGAAGCGCTTCACGAGCGGAAACCCGAATCGAATGCCCTTGACGTGCATGGGGGGATTATAGCACACGCGCGGATTTTCCGATAGTCCAATGGACAATTCGCTAACGACCTGCCTCTCCCCCGTGTGCTATAATCCCGCCGTCTGGATCAACCGGCGTTTCCCCGGGGCCCTGGACGCGGCGAATGTGCGGAGAGAGAATGAAGCAGAACAACATTGAGGCGTTTCTGGCGACCGTCGGCTCCGGCCGGACGGCCTACGGCTGCTGCATCACGTCCTCGGACGAGTCGGCGACGGAGATCGCCTGCGCGGCGGGGTTTGACTTCGTGTGGATCGACGGCGAGCACGGCCAGATGGACCGCGCCACGGCGATGCGGCATCTCATGGCCGTCAAGGGGACGGGCGTCGCAAGCCTCTACCGCGTGCCGGCGTGCGACCACACGGAGATCAAGAAGGTCATCGACTTCGCGCCGGCCGGGATCGTCGTCCCGATGGTGATGGACGCGGACGACGCGGCGCGAGCCGTCGCCGCCTGCCGCTATCCGATCCACGGCGGGAACCGGGGCTGCGGCTTCCGCCGCGGCTGGGAGTACGGCGCACGGGACACCGACGACTACCTGGCCGCGTCGGCGCGCGATCCGCTCGTCATCATCCAGCTTGAGCACGTCGACGCCGCCCGCCGCCTCGACAGGATCCTGGCGGTCCCCGGCATCGACTCGATACTCGTCGGCCCGTATGACTTCTCGATGTCGATGGGGAAGCCCGGACGGTTCGACGACCCGGACGTCCGCGCGGCATTCGACGAGGTTTGCGCCAAGGTTGTCGCGAAGGGGCTTCTGCTGGGCGTCTACTGCGAGAGCCACTTCGACGACTGGCGTCGTCGCGGCGTCTCCTACATGTCGGTCAGGAACGACACGAACGCAATGCTCTGGGGCTTCCAGGCGTCGATCCGAAAGGCGTCCGCGCGATGATGCCAGGACTTGACCTCCTTGTCGTCGCCGCGTACCTGGCCGGGACGACGCTGTTCGGCTGCTCGTTCTACTTCCGACGGGGGGCGGGCGACGCGAGGACGTTCATGGCCGGCGGCGGGAAGGTCCCCGGCTGGGCGCTCGCGCTGTCGGTCTTCGCGACGTACGTGAGTTCCATCTCGTTCCTGGCCCTCCCGGCGAAGGCGTACCTGGCGAACTGGAACGTCCTGGTCTTGTCGTTCTCGATCCCGTTCGCCGCGGCCGTCGCGGCCGTCTGGTTCGTGCCGTTCTACCGCAGGACGACGAGCGTGAGCGCCTACTCGTTCCTGGAGGCGCGCTTCGGATTCTGGTCGCGGGCCTACGCGAGCGGCTGCTTTCTCGTGATGCAGTCCGCCCGGAGCGGCATGATCCTCTTCCTTCTGGCGTTGCTCCTGAAGTCCCTGCTCGGATGCCCGATCCCGGGCGTCATTCTCGTCGTCGGCGTCTCGACGATGGCCTATTCGATGATGGGCGGCCTCCAGGCCGTCGTCTGGACGGACGCGATCCAGGCGGTCGTCCTGATCGGCGGCGCGCTGCTGTGCCTCGCCGTCCTCGGCTGCACGCTCCCCGACGGCCTTGCCGCCGGCGTGAAGGCGGCCTTCGACGCGGGCAAACTCTCGCCCGGTGGCCTTTCACTGGCGGACTGGGGCACCGAGACGTTCTGGGTCACGTTTTCCTACGGGGTCTTCCTGAACCTGCAGAACTTCGGCGTCGACCAATGCTATACGCAGCGCTACGTCGCGGCAAGGAGCGAACGGGAGGCCGTGCGCGCGATGTTCTCCGGCGCGATGCTCTACGTGCCGGTCTCGCTCGTCTTCGTGGCCATCGGCACGCTTCTCTGGGTGTGGGTCAAGGGCCATCCCGGCGTCGTGCCCCCCGACGTCCTCGCGAAGTCCGACGCGGTCTTCCCGTGGTTCATCGCACACCGCCTGCCGACGGGCGTGAAGGGTCTTCTGGTCGCGGCGATCATCGCGGCGGCGATGAGCACGGTGTCCTCGACGCTCAATTCGGGCGCAACGGTCCTCCTGGAGGATTACCGCAAGCGCTTCGCGCGCGTTCCCGTCTCCCCGGCCTCGCAGATCCGCTTCCTGCGCGGCGCGACGGTCGCCCTCGGCCTCTTCTCCGTCGGCGTCGCGCTTGCGGTCATGAACGTGACGAGCGTGCTGACGACGTGGTGGGCCGTGCAGAGCGTCCTCTCGGGCGGCATGCCGGGCCTTTTCCTGCTGGGGGCCTTCGCGCGCCGGGCGGGGCGGACGCAGGCGGCGCTCGCCACGGCCCTGGCGCTCGCCACCGTCGTCTGGATCGTCTTCGGGCAGGCCCTCGTGTGCGGGCATGCGGCCATCCACCTGAACCTGGCCATCGTCCTCGGCACCGTGACGCTCGTGCTTTCGGGCGTCTTGCTCGGGGCCTTGCGGCCCGGCGCGGCGACACGAAACGGCGGAACGGGCAAGAGGGCGGCCGCATGCGACCGCGACGGCCGCCCATGCCCGGATCGCCTCCATTTCAAACAACAGGGAGAAGGAGAGAAGCCATGACGACAGAAAAGGAACGGACGACAGAAACGGCACGCGATGGAACGCCGGATGCGGGAAGTCCGCATGGAGGGCGTGACGGGGGCGTCCTGGGAGGCTGGCTGAAGGCCGTCGGCGCCTTTGCGCTCGCGCTCGCCCTGGCCGGCGCGGCGGGCGCCGCGCCGCCGGACAGCGCCCGGGCGAAGCCGCGCAAGGACCGCGTGGTCATCATGGCGGCGCATCCGGACGACCTCATCTCCTGCGCGGGGCTGGTGCTGCTGACGAAGGACGTCTTCGAATGGCATCTCGTGGACTTCACCTACGGGGAGTGGGGGCTCGGGAAGAAGGGGTTTGAGGACGGGTCGACAAAGGCGACGCGCATCAGGGAGGAGGAAGCCGCCTGCGCCCTGGCCGGAATCCGGCTCCACTGGCTGGGCGGCTGCGACGGAAGCCTGTACGCGAACGAGGAGATGTGCGAGAAGCTGCGGCGGCTCGTCTGCGAGATCGATCCGCGCGCGATCATCACGCACTGGCCGATCGACTGCAATGCGGATCACGTCATGTGCGGCGCCATGACGCTGAAGGTGCTGCGCAGCATGGGCAAGATGTTCGACGAGAGCCTGGAGGTCTACTTCCACGACGAGGTGGGGCAGCCCCGCAACTTCACGCCGCACCACTGGGTGGACATCAGCCCGGTCCTGAAGCAGCGCGACGAGCTCATCCGCTGCTATGCGTGCCAGAACCCCGAGGGGAACATCGCGCTATTGACCCGGTCAAACGACCTTCGCGGCTTCTGGTCCCGCGTGGGCGGCTTCAGGGGGCGCTACTACGAGGTCTACGCCGATCTCGGCTGCGTGACGGCCGGGCGCCGCACGATCTTCGACGAGATACCACAACGCTGACGGAACGAGGGCGGCAGAAAGGAGAAAACGCGATGAAGCGACTTCACGTGGGATGGCTCGCGCTTTGCGCGAGCGCGGCGGCCGCGGCGACGCCGGCCGTCTGGACGGGCGGCGGGGGCGGGGACTCCGTGGGCGAGGCCGGGAACTGGGACCGGGCGGACGCCGTCGAGCGCCTTGCGGACGGCTCGCTGCTCGCGACGTTCGCGTCGGCGGGGACGGGCGCGTCCGTCGACCGGGCGGTGGCCTTCTTCGGGGTCGTCTTCGACACGCCCCACGCGGACGGCTTCGCGCTGTCCGCCGGCGGGGCGTCCGCGGCCCTCGGCCTCGGCGGCGGCGGCCTCTCGGCGGCGGCGCGGGCGGCCGCCGGGACGTACCGCGTGGACGTCCCCGTCGTCGTGAACGGCGACCAGACGTGGGAGGTCGGCGCGAACGCGTCGGTGACGAACGTCCGCGCGCTGCGGCAGGGCCCGGCGCCCGTCGCCTTCGCGGTCGCCAAGACGGGCCCCGGCAGCCTCTACCTGGACGGCGACGGCACCGGCGACTTCCGGGGGGACTTCCGGATCGCGGGCGGCGGGACTGTCTACGCCTTCGGCGAGGACCCGTTCGGGCGCGGCGCCCCGGGCGGCGGGGTCGTGTCGGTCTCCGGCCCGTCGGCGGACCTCCTGTGCCTCGGCACCTCGACGCACACGAAGCCGGTGACGATCTCCGCCACGAACGG
>OIYX01000280.1_pt1 | contig 18931 bp, 11 predicted proteins | sample 1588431 | NCBI WGS metagenome assembly OIYX01 (sample SAMN03283241) | human gut metagenome | biome: human-associated habitat; material: feces | host: Homo sapiens | place: Peru | collected 2012
TGGGTGGCGCGGTGGTATTCGAGGAGCCCGTCCAGGCAGCTCATCAGCTCGTAGCACTTGGCCCAGTCCCACGGCTTCGGGTACCAGTCGGCGAGCGCCTTCCCGCTCGCCGCGTTGCGGAAGAAGTTCGGGCAGGCGCCGTCCTCGCGGTCCCAGTCCGGCAGCATCTCCGCCGCGTAGTCGAGGTACTTGCGGTCGCCCGTCTCCGCGTGGAGCAGGAGGAGCGGCTTCAGGACGGACATCGAGGGCAGCCCGTTCATGCCGAGCGTCCCCGTGTCGTGCAGCCGCAGCCCGCGCCGGTGCAGCATCTCGATCCACTGGTCCATCTGGCGGACGGCCGAGCCGAGGATCTCCCGGTCGCCCGTCGCCCTGTACGCCGCCAGCATGCCCCAGATCGCGTACTTGCGGTTCCAGAGGTTCCAGACGGGATGCCAGCCGTAGAGCCTCATCGTGCGCGCCGGGTCGGTGATCGAGACGAGTTCCCTGTCCCTGTACGAGCCGAGGTAGCCGTCCGCGTCCTGGAGCGCCATCAGGCGGCGGCACTCCTCCCGCACGAACGCGAGGAGCGCGGGGTCCTGCAGGTGGTCCGCGACGCGCGCGGTGCCCAGCATGAGCTTGCCCCAGAACTCGCCGCGCCAGAGGCCGCCGTGGCCGAGGACGTCGTCGTCGCGCGTCTCGAACGCGCGGCGCGCCTCGCCGAAGATCTCCTTCTGCGCGAACGGGCTCTGCATGCGCCCGCGCGCGAACGCCGCCAGCTTCGCCCCCGGCACGGAGCCGAGCCGCACGTCGCGCAGGCGCGGCGGGCGCATCGCGTCGCCGGAGTCGCCGGACGGGGACGCAAATGTCACGTCGGTGAGCAAGACCGCCAGTCCGACGGCCACCCAACGAATTGTTTTCATTTTCATGGTTCTGTTCCTGTCTGTGTATCGAATGCGCATGAGTTTCATTTTCCTTTAATCTGTTTTGGCTGAAAGGCTTTTCACTCCGCAAGCACCGGCGCGGACTTGGTTTGGACGGACTTCTTGCGGAACAGCAACGCACCGGGGCAATCGTCTTTCGGGTCGAGCCCCGCACCTGCGTACATCATGTTCCGCCACTCCACCTCGCCACAGCCATCGTAGACCGTGCAGTCCGGCGTCGTCTTCACGAAGCTCCCGTCCGCGACCAGCAAGCGCCCGCGCGGATGCCGGATGATCGTCGTCGAACCGAGCTTGAAGTGCGGATTGTTGAAGTAGGAGCAGCCGAGGAGGCGCGTCTCCCAGCCGCTCACGAGATAGCCGGTCTCGCCCGTGTCCGCATAGCAGTCGCGCAAGATGGCGACATCGCTGTCGATCTTGAAGTTGATGGAGCCCTTCAGCATTTCGGGCAGCTCGCCCGGCTTCGGCGGCGGCACAAGGCCGCCCCACACGTGGCAGCGCGTCAGACGGTTCGAGCCGCCTTTCAGCAGGTTGAAGCCAATCGTGTAGTCGACGACAATGCAGTCCGTGTAATGGCTGTCACCCCCGTTCACAAGAAAGCCGGAGTTCCCGGCGAGGCCCGGCTTCACGCATTTGCAGTAGACGTTCTCGGCCATCGTCTCGCAGCCGCCGTCCACCCGAAGGCCGTAAGCCCGGCCATTCAGGAAGGTACAGTCGCGGAGCGTGAAATGCGTGAAGTTGCGCACGTTCATGCAGGAGGCGAGACCGTCGCCGTCCACGACGCCGCCCCGGAAGAAGACGTTGTAGTCGTGCGGACGCGCCGCGCCGACCAGACGCCCGTCAATCCGCAGCACACACGACATCGGACGCGTCGCGCGCAAGATCGCGTTCTTGTTCAGGTCGAGCGAGCAGCGGTTCAGGACGTAAATGGGCGAGGCGATCAGGTATTCGCCGCGCGGCACCGTGAGAACGCCGGCGGGCGTCGCCGCGACAGCCCGACGAAAGCGCGCCGTGTCGTCCGTCTCGCCCGCGAGGCGCGGGAACTCGTCGAGCGAATGATCCTTCCCGTCCCCCAATGCCCCAGACGACAGACGGACGAGCTTGACGGACGCCACCTCGAAACCGTGTGGCTTGTCGAGCGAACCTCGGCAGAGCCAGGCGCCGTAGCAGAAGCGGATCGAGCACAGCCGCTTCGGGTCGGGGCGGTCGCCATTCTGGACGGGCGGCAGGTTTCCCCAATGGCTGAAATACTTCAGCTCGGCGAGCGGCAGAATCACGTCGTTCCAGTCGGGACCAATGGGCAGCGACGAGCAGCCCCACACCTTGCGGTCGCTTTGGTGAAAGGTGATCTCCACGGCGTCCGTCTGCGGATCCGTCGCACGGATGCGGATCTTGAGCACACCGTCGAGGCCGAACGCCGACACGCCCGCAAAGCGCGCCGCACCATCCACGGCAAAATCGAACGCACGCGCACGCGGATTCTTCCCGGCAAATTCATTCGCCGCGACGGAGAGGGCATACGGCCGTGTCACAGTAGACGGGATAAGCTCGTACTCATGCTCAAAAAAGTCCTGTCCCAAGGGTCGAAATGCCTCCGGAAGATGCGGTGCGTCGTTGAAGACCATGGTTCCGCGCCATTCGTCGTCAGCCGCCGAATAAGTTGGGACATCTCCGACCGCCGGCTTGATGATCTCGACAGCCTCTGCGGCAAAAGAAGCGGCAACGCAGGCCCAGCAAACGCATGTCTTCAGTTTCATTTGCAATCTCCCCCGACGGCTGCGATTTCCTCGAGTCTCCGGCCCTTGGTCTCCGGCACGAACAGGACGACCCAGACGAAGTGAAAGACCATCATCGTCCCGAAGAAGGCGAAGATCGCCCAAGCCGGAACCGCCTCCGCCGCCATCGGGAATCCGAATGCCACCAGCGCCGCGAAGATCCAGTGCGTGAACGCACCGAGAGCCTGGCCCTGCGCGCGAAAACGCTGCGGAAAGACCTCCGCGATCAGCACCCAGATGACCGTGCCCTGCCCGACGGCGTGCGCGGCGAGGAAGAGGAAGATGCAGGCGGCGGCGAGCGGCCCATTCCCGACGGCAAACGACACCGCCGCGCCGAAGAGCGACACGAGATAGCCGGCACCGCCCGCCAGCAGCAAGACGCGCCGCCCGACACGGTCGATGAGCCACAGCCCCGTGAACGTCGCGGCGAAGTTGAGGATGCCGAGCCCGAACGACGAGAGGAACGCCGCGTCACGTCCAAGCCCCGCCAACTGGAAGATGCGCGGCGCAAAGTAGTTGACTGCGTTGCACCCGCTCATCTGGTTGAAGAACGCTACAAGAAACGCCAACAGAATCGGCCGGAGATTTGCTTTCGAGAAAAGAGCCTCCCTCCTCACTTCTTCCTTCTTCCCTCTTCCTTCTCCCTTCATTCCCAGCCACCGTGGGCTCTCGACAAGGAACGGCGTCAGCAGGACGAACGCCAGCGCGGGAAACGCCTCCGCGCCCAGCATCCACCGCCAGGCGTTCGCGCCCACGTCCTTCAGGAGGAGATTCGAGGTCAGGGCCGCAAGGACGCCGAAGACGATGTTGAACTGGAAGAGCGCCGTGAGCCGTCCCCGGCTTTCGGCGGGAGAGATCTCGGCGATGTAGACCGGAGCCGCAATGGTCGAGATGCCGACGCCGAATCCGCCGACGAGACGCGCGACGACCATTTCGCCGGGACCTCCCGCAAAGGCGCTCCAGACGGCCGAGACGAGATACAGCGCGCCGACGGCCTGAAGCGTCCGCTTGCGCCCGAACCGGTCGGACAAGGCGCCGCCGATCAGCGCGCCGACGACCGTGCCCCACAGGGCTGAGCTGACGACCCACCCGTGCATCTGCCCCGAAAGCGACCAGAGGCGCTGGATGTCCTGTTCGGCACCGTTGATGACGATCGTGTCGAATCCGAAGAGGAACCCGCCAAGCGCGGCGACCGCCGCCAGAAACCAGATCCTGCCGCGCGTCATGTCATCCCACTCCAATCTCAAGTTCGTTCGGGTCGACTTCCAGCGTCAGCTCCGTGCCATAGGCGACGTCGTCCATCTTCGGGAACAGAAGCTCCAGCATGTCGTCTGGCTGGAAGTGCTTCGGCTTCGTTTCGGGATGCGGATAGTAGACAAGTCCCTCGACGCGACAGCCGTCCGGCAGGACGCGTCCGACATGGAAGAACGAAAACGTCTCTGCCGGATCGGCCGGATGCCACTTGACGAGCGGAAACGTCCATGGCGCATGGATGACCCTGTAGCGGCACGGCGCGATGGAGACGTTCAGCGTGCCGGGATAGTAGGGCGCGAGATCCAGCCCCAGCTTCCTGAAGTAGGGCATCTGCATCCGCAGCGTTCCGCCGGGAAAGTCGGGGTTGCCGTTCAGCCCGGACGCCACGCGGTGCCCTCGGATGATTGTCGCCGTGAATCGTTTCATTTTGTTTCTCTTCTCTTTTCCACCGGTCTTGTCGAGCGCCGCACGACCAAAGGCGCATCCAACAGGCATTCGCGCGGCGCAAGCGTCGGGTCTTCCATCCTGTCCGTCAGGCAGCGGAACGCCAGACGCGCAATGTCTTCGCACGGCTGGTGAACGGTCGTGAGCGGCGGCTCGACGAGCAGGGCGTGCTACACGTCGTCGAAGCCGACCACCTGCACGTCTTCCGGCACGCGCTTGCCCAGGGCGCGCAAGGCGACGATCAGCCGCGCCGCGTGCGTGTCGTTGCCGCAGATGACCGCATCCGGCGCATTCCGACCCGCAAATGCCCGACGAACGGCGGCGGGCGCGTTCACGTCCAGGGATATCTCGGCCTTCTCGCCGTCCGGCAGCAGGCTGCGCACGCCGCGCGCACGGCTGCGGACGCTGTTGGCGCAATTCCGCCATGTCACGAAGCGGATGCGGCGCGCGCCCGTGCGCTGCAGGTAGTCCGTCAGCCGCCGTCCAGCCTCGAAGTTGTTGATGCCCACCACGTCATAGGCGCTACGGCCCGGCGAGGCGACGAAATCCCAGTCCAGCAGCACGACCGGGATCTTCGCGCGGTCGAACGCCGAGACGATCTCGCGGTTGATGCGCTCCATGTCCGTCAGAAATTCGAGCGGCTTGTAGATGACGCCCTTCACGGGCGTTTCGACGAACTTCTGCGCAAGTTCACCCGCCAGCCGCGCGCGGACGGAGGGATCTTCCGACGAGGCGTCGCCGTAGAGCAGCGTGAAGCCGGAGGCCTGCGCCAGCCGGGACAGCTCGCGACTGATGGGCGGGAAGATCTCGCCGCAGTGCAGATCCGGCAGAAGGAGGCCGATCGAACCGGCCAACGCCTTCGCCTTGCGCGTCAGGAACGTGCCGCGCCCCACCTCCTGCACGACCAGGCCCTTGCCGCGCAGTTCGCGCAGGGCCATGGTGACCGTGGGCCGCGACACGCCGAAGCGACGCGCCAACGCCCGCTCGCTCGGAAACGGCCGTCCGGCGCCGTACCGTCCGTCCGAAATGTCCTTTCGGAGCGCCTCGACGATCTGCCTGTGTTTTTCTTCGCGCACGCTGCTTCTCCCGCTGGCGTCAGTATAGCACACGGCGCGAGGCGGAAACGGACTGGATAGGCCACTTTTAGCATCGTGCAAATGGCAATATCGATGTTGCCATTTGCACGGCCGTCGGCGGCTGTACGCCCTCGCCCTCCGGCACATGCGAGACGGCCTGCGTTCGCCTTGCCGTCTTCGCTCAGCATGCCATCCAGCGACCTACCGTTCCAGCAGCCGGTCGACGAGGGGGCCGAGCGCATCAAGCCAGATTTCATAGCCGGACCGGATGGGATGCAGCTTGTCCGGCATCATCAGCCCCGGCTTGATCTCGCCGTCGCCTCCGAGGAAGCGCGCGCCCATGTCCAGCCACGCGAAGCCGTTCTTCTCCGCATAGGCCCTCAGCATCGGGTTGACCTTCGTCCAATGCACATGCGCGCGCGGGTTCTTCCCGTGGGGCAGGATGGCCTGAAGGACGATCTTCGACTCCGGGTGCTTGGCCCGGATCATGCCCACGATCTTCTCGACGCCCCGCACGAGCCCTTCGGGATCCGACGCGCCGTTGTTCACGCCGATCATGACGGCAAAGACCTTCGCCGTGTAGTCGTCGAGCTCGCCGTTGTTCTCAAAGCGCCAGATGACGTTCTGCGTACCGTCCCCGCCGCTGCCGAGATTGAGGACCTTGTACTTTCCCAGCAGCGCGGGATACACCGCCGCGCCATTCTCCCTGTTCTCCCAACGGTGGGTGATCGAGTCCCCCACCAGCACAAGGTCATAGCACGCCCCCTTGTCCTTCAGGATGCGCCCCCGCGTCTCGGCGAGCCGACGCGTCCACCACGGCGCCGTCACGAACCGCGCCGCCGGACGACAGGCGGCAGGCTCGTCGGTCCGCGCAACGCCCATACAAGGCAGCGGGGCCGTTCCGGCGACGGACAGCAGGACAAGGCAGAGAACCGTTTTCATTGGACATTTCCTTTCTTAGCGGAAGATGAGGTACAGGCCGGACAGCGAACGGCCGATGTACGCGAGGCCCTTGAGGACGATTTCGAAGAGGTCTTCCCGGTCGGACGAGACGCGCGCGAACCCGTGCCGGATGCCGTCCGCCACGACGAGATCCTGCCGCACGCCCTTGGGGACGGCGGCGGCGTTCACGACCTTCAGCGTCGCGTCGGCGGCATCCAGCGTCCCGTCGACGACGACCGGGCGGACCGTGCCGTCCGCGCCGACCGCGATCTCGACGTCGCCCTTCACGCACACGTCGTCGCTCTCGGACGGGATGCCGCCCTCGCCCAGCCACTTCTTCGCCAGATACGCCTCGACCGAACGGCATTCGTCGTCCGAAAGGCTGCGGTCGTAGGCGAGAATCTCGCCGAACGTGTAGCCGCCCTTCCCGAATTCGTTCAGGACGTCAGCCTCCGTTCCCGCCACCGCGCGGCGCGCGTCGAGGCGCGCGCCGTACAGGAACGTCCCGCCGACCGGAACGGCCCACTGGTCAAGGGAATCGCCCTTCATGGCATCCTTCGCGCCCCAGACCTTCGGCACGCCGTCCATCGTCACGCGGTCGCCGTAGCGCGTCCATTGGACGAGGCCGACGTTGTCGCCATACTGCGGGGAGACGAACTTGCGAATGTACCCGCCGCCTGCGGGCGAAGACCACGGCCGCGACGTGTTCTCGACCGCGTCCGACCAGTTCCAGACCACGAAGAGCGTCTTCGTCGGCGTCGGCGCCGTGGCCCGCAGCTGGGCCGCGCCGTCGAAGAAGACGCCGGGGCGGCCGCCAAAGGCCGTGCAGGAGGCCTGGAAGAGCGGGCCGCGCGTCCGCGAGGCAGTCGCATAGCCGCTCTTCCAGTCGAACGCGACGCCGCCCGCACTGCGGCTCGCCCAGTTGGTGACGCAGCCGTCCGCGCCCGCGGCGTCGAGCCGGTAGAGGAGGCCGTTCGTCGGCACGCCTCCGACGAATGCGCCGAGCCGCGCGCCGCCCGCGAAGCGGAGCGTGACGCCCTCGGCAACGCCGTCGAAGACGCACGGGCCCGTCACCGTGAGGACGGGGGCCGCGCCGCCCGCGCCGTTCACGATCCGGCCGCGGCCCGACAGCGCGGCAATCGTCTGGTCGTGGCCGTTCAGGTCGAGAACGGCCCCGTCCCCGAGGCGGATCGCCGTCGCCGGATCGACGACCTGCCGGCCGCGCGCGGCCACGGCGGCGTGGAGTTCCGCGCCGACGCCCCACTTCTTCGCGAGGTAGTTCTCGACCGTCTTGCGCTCGTCGTCCGTGAGGATCGTGTCGAACGCCAGCACTTCGGCGATGTCGCCGTCAAAGGCGCCGGCCGTGCGCACGTCTTCGTACTGGAAGCCCAGCTGCATGCGTTCGTAGTCGCGGCCCCTGTAGACCGGCGGATCGTCCGCCTCCTCCGGGCTCTTGTTGGCGCGCACGTCGACTGGATGGCGCACGGTCACGATCTGCGGCTCTCCCGGCGCGAAGGCGCCCGTCGTCGTCCACGCGCCGTTGACGTAGGAGCCGCCGCTCGACTCATAGTTCGTCCGCTGCGTGCTGACACGCCACCGGTCGGCGGCCTCCGAGCGAAACGAGTAGTCGGCCGTCGTGCCGAAGAGGCACTGGTCGGCCTTCGTCAGGCGCGGCACGTTCACGACGAAGACCGTCCGCTGCGAGACGGGCCGCGACCCGACGAGGCCGTTGCGGGAATCGTTGCCCGGCTTGAACGTGAGCACGTTCAGGCCGTTCACCCGATGGACGCCCGTTTGCGCGCCGTAGCCCTTATAGGAGCCGAGCATCGTCTCGTTCGTGTAGTGCGGCGCGGCGAAAAAGTAGCCGTTCCCGTTCTTCGAGCGCCACTTCATCACATTGCCCGTCGTCGGGTCGGTCTCGAACGTCGAGGCGTCGGAGGCGTCAAGCCAGTAGACGAGCCCCGGGCTCCTGAAGATGTCGCTCTCGAACCTGAACGTGCCGCCCACGACGTCGATGGCCGGGGCCGTCGCCGACGCCGTGCGCCCGCCGTCGGCCGCATGGACCGTCAGCGTCCCGGCGCCCCTCTTGACAACCGGCAGCGCGCCCGCCGTCACCGTGTCGAGATGCGAGTCGCCGTCGCCCGCGAGGACGAGCCTTGCGTCGGGCGTTGCACCCGCGAGCGCCAGCGTCGAACCCGCGTGGAGTGCGCCGAACGCGACATCTTCGCCGAGGACGAGATCCGTCGCGCCGTAGACCCGCGCCGTACCGGCGACGGACGTTCTGCCCGCGAGCTGGACGTTTGCGCGAACCAGTTCCAAGTTGCCGCCGGCCGTCACCTGATTCGTGACAACGTACGGCGCGGCCTGATCCGCGAACTGGAGATTTCCCTCCAGCTCCGCCGGACCGTCTCCGAACGTGCCCGCACCGCGCAGGGAAAGGACGCCCGCCCCCGTTCCGACCTGGACGGTCTTGCCGCGAAACGTGTTGACCGCGTCGAAGAACGTCTGCGCCCGTGTCTGCCAAACCGAAAGGGACCCCGTACCGACAATCGGCTGCGCGAACTCGAAGCCCGCAGTCGGATCGTCGCCCGCCACGACGCGCGCGTCGCCGACGAGCGTCACGCGGCCGAGCATGCGCTGGCGTCCGCCCCCGCCGTCCTGCACGATCGAGCCGTTCGTGTCGTCCGTGTTCGCCCGGTCGGATGCGTTCTTCCGCCCCTGAAAGCCGCCGCCCGCGAGAGAGAGATCGTTCGGCCAGACCTTGCCTCCCGCATCGGCGGAGGCGGTATTGAGCCGCAGCGCGCCGCCGCCGACCGTCTCGCCCCCGACCACATACAGCTCGCCGCAGCCCGTGAAGGGGTTCTCCTTCACCGTGGCATGCTTCGAGACGGTTGCGCGGAGATACACGTTGGCGATCGCCGTCCCGCCCGTCCAACGGCAGAAATTGAAGTCCGGGGCGGCATAGACGGAGGGCAGGTAGCTGTGGTCGACGGCCGCCCGCGCGCCGGCGAGCGTCACGCCGGCCGAACCCCGAATCTGCGTACACAGGCGCACGTCCGTGCGCACGTCGTTCGCCGTCGGCGTCCAGTGGGCCGAGAGCCAGAGGAAGCCCTCGGACGCGCCGAAGTCGAGCGCGCCGCCCTGCCCGGCGAGCGGCGTGTAGGTGCGGGCCGTGGTCGCGTTGACGATGACCGCCGCCGCACGTCCCGCCTCGCCGCCGACCGTGAGCGTGACGCCGTCGGCGAGCGTGAGCGTCGCGCCGCCCTCGATCAGGAGGCCGCGGATCTTTTTGCTTTCCGAAAGCGTCACGTTCGCCGAGACGCGGACGATGTCCGCCTCACCCGCCGTCGCGATGTCGTCCGTCGTCGGCGCGAACGGCTTGAAGCCGTCCGCCGCGTCATACGCGAGGAAGTGGGCCTGTCCGCTGCCGTCGCGCCCGACGATCCACGGCTCGACAAGCCCGCCGTCCTGCACGGGCGCCGCGCCGGCGAGCGTCACCTTTTCCGTCCCGCCGAGCGTCCCCGTCTGGGCCTGGATCGTCAACGTGCCCTTGAGGCCACGCCGGAGCGTCCCGAGCGCCAGCGTCGCCGAGGTGCATGTCGTGTTGCGCACGACGAGCGAGGCGCCGGCCCCCGCCGTGAGCGCATGGCCTGTGGCCAGACCGGCCGAGACGTCGCCACCCGCGAGCGGCCAGTAGAAGACCTCGCCCGCGAGCGTCGTGTCACACGCCGTGAACGCGAAGTCCGGCGCCGGGTTCGTCGCCATGAGGACGTTGCGGATCTCGACCTCCGCGAAATCGGAGACCGGCTTGTCGATGCAGATCTCGCCCGCGCCCCTGAGCGCGAGCCGATTGCCGCCCGTGCCGCGAATCGGCAGGCGGTAGTGGCACGTGCGGTAGCAGTAGCTGTTGTTCGGCGCGTCGGCGTGTTCGGGATACCACTTCGACACATCGTCACTCTCCCCCGGATTCCAAGGCGTACGCAGATAGTCGATGCGGATGAACGGGTTGTCGCCGACATACGTGATGTCGCCCAAGCCCTCCACCGCCACGCCGACCCTGCCGAAGTCGAAGCCGCCCAGCCGGATGTCCGTCCGGTCGACGTCGATCTTCCAGGTGCTGTGGGCCGAACGGCCCTGATTCGGCACGTCGAGACGCGCGATGCCACCGTCCGCCGGCAGGGCGCCCTGCATCCAGTTGGCGTCCCACGTGCCGCCCCAGGCATACCGCGTGCCGTCCTGCGGCGCGACCGACGCCATCAACGCGCCGCACGCCGCCAATCCCAGTCCGAACAGGCCGTGTCTGCGGCCAACATGAATTTCGCCCATCCCCGACTCCTTTCCGTTGACTCCTTTCCGTTAACCCATCTCGATTCACGGACCGTCTTCCGCGACAAGCTCGAAGAACGGCGTCAGGCCGTCCGGGAGCGCCGCCTCGGTCGTGTCGAGCGTGAAGGCGAGCGCGTCGCCCGCGCGCGTGACCTCCGCCGGCGCGCGGCGGATGCCGTTCACCGAAAGCGGATAGAGGGTGAAGCGGCCGCCCCGCGCGTTGCGGAGGCGCACCTGCGCCACGTTCGCGCGCCCGATCTTGCGGCCCTGCATGCGCGCGCGGCCCTCCTTCGTCCGGTAGCCGACGAACCGCACGAGGTCGGGCGTCTTGACCGCCCCGTCGATGCCGCTCTCGCCGTCCATGACGACGACGATCCGGCCCGACGCCGCGAGCGGCCGCCCGTCCACCGCGACGGCGGCGAACGTCGCGTTGTTCTTCGTGCGCACGATCTCCAGGCAGCCGGCCCGATACGCGCCGTTCGCCGGAAGCGAGACGGCCTCGCTGTGCCGCGTGGCGACGCGCATGCGCGGCAGGGCCGACTCGACCAGCAGCTCGCCCGTGTCCGACTCGTACACGCCCCGCCTCACGTCCGTGCGGTTCGCGGGCCCGAGGACGCCCGCCGCGCGCATCCGCGCGACCATCGCCTCCAGGACGGCCGTGCGCGCCTTCGAATCGCTCGCCTGCGCGAGCAGGAACTCGTAGGTGCCGGCCGTATCGTTGCCGAAGCCGGGGAAGGAGAGGTCGGCCTTGTAGCCGGGCGTCGCGCCGTATTCCGGCCAGTCGACGCGCACGCCGCAGAGCATGACGGCGCGCAGCTGCTGCGGGTCGGGGTAGCTCGTCGAGGAGAGCGTGCCCATGAACGCCTTCGTGTAGTCGAGCGTGACCGTGTGCGGCGAAGTCGCCGCGTCGCCGCGTCCGTAGAGGCACGCCGCGAGGAACGTCGAGGCGCGCATCGAGAAGTGGTTCGCGATGACGAGCCCGTCGTTCATGTTGAAGGACGGCGGTGCGGTCAGTCCGTCGGTCAGCACCGTCGAGTTGTGCAGGAAGAACGCATCCCAGCCCTGGAGCGCGGCGACCGCGCCGGCCGCCAGGCCCATCTCGTGGCAGTAGCGGTTGTGCTGGCAGTCGTTGTACTCGGTGACGACGACGGGCTGGCCCGGGATCGCCGCGCCGGCGATGTCGCGGAACGCGGCCATGCCGTCGGTCGCCGACGAGACCTGCGGGCCGTGGCCGTCGTCCGCGAGGAAGGAATGGTAGTTGTTGACCTCGGTCGCCATCCCCGTCTTCACGCGCGTCTCGGTCGTGCGGAGGATCTTGTCGTAGTTGCCCCACATCGTCGGCCGGTCCCAGCCGGCCTCCTTCATGACGTCGCGGTAGAAGCGGATCTGGGCCTCCATCAGCTCCTGCGAGAAGAGCTGGAAGTCGAGCGCGTTCGGCGTCTTCTCCGTGTAGCGCTTCGGGTAGGCCGCGTGCCGCGCCCAGCCGTCGCCGTATTTCTTCTTGAGGAACGCCTCCCAGCGCGGCTTCACGAGCGTGCGCACGCGCGCGGCGTACTTGGCCTGCACCGGGTGGAAGGACGAGCGGGGCGCATCGGGATTGGGGACTTCGGCGACGATGTGCTGGACGTGCTGGACGCTCTGCTCGTTCGCGAACTCCCATCCGAGGAGGCACGGTTCGTCCTTGACGAGGTTGCCCGTGTAGGGGTTGCGCCTGTTGAGCAGGCGGATCGTGAACTGGCGGTAGTACTCAAGCGACTCGGCGTCGCCCGCCATCATCGCCTCGATCTCCTGCGGCCCGCCGCCCGACCCCATCAGGAAGTAGATGCCGTGGCGGTTGAACGCGGCGACGAAGCGCAGGAAGTTGTCGATGCGGTCGTCGCGGAAGAACCCGTCTGCATGCGGATGCCGCCGAAGGCAGTCCGCGCGCTCGTCCCACCAGTCGCAGCCGAGGCGGTGGATGGAGAGGCGGATCGCGTTGCAGCCGACGCGCCGCATCTGCTCGCAGTAGCGGTCCGCGTCCGGCTCCCAGTCGCACACCCACTGGCTGGACGAATGGTTGCCGAAGAAACGCAGCGGACGGTCGGGGCGTTTCTCGAAGCACAGGCGCCCATCCCGCTGGACGACCCGGCCATACGTGCCGCACGGCGCGAAGTCGATCTGCCCCGAGAGGTCGAGGGCCGAGCCGGCCACGATGTCGCGGCCCGGCATGTCCGGCAGACGCCACTCGCCGCCGAGGCGGAAGGTCACGTTCTCGGCCCGCACGGGCTTCCAGTCCGCACTCGTCAGCGTCGCGCCGTAGAGAGAAAGGTTGCTGTTCTCCGCCGTCGCGAGCGCGATCTTCACGGGGGCCTTGCACTCGTCCAGGACGACGCGCGCGAGCATGAAGTGGCGCGTGCCGTTCTCGCCGTTCGCCGAGAAGACCGTCTGGCAGGCGTCGCCGTTCAGCGTGTGCGACCAATCGGCGAGTTCGCGGCCCTTCGTGATTGCAAGCGTGTCCGCCGTACCGTCGGCGTAGGTGACGGCGACCGTCGCGAGGTCGGGCCCCTTCGTGTAGCTGGACGACAGGAGGAGGTAGAGGTAGCGGCTCGGCTCGGCCGCGCCGTCCAGGAGCGTGACGGCGGCGGCCCCCGGCTGGACCGCACGGTTGCGGAAGCGCACGCACTGGGCGCCGCCGTGCGCCGCCGGGTCCGGCGTCTTCACGTAGATGCCGATGAAGTCGCGCTTCGCGCACGGGAGCGCCACGCCCTCCGGCACGGGGGCGTTCACGGCCGCCGAGACGTCGAGCGGACGCTGCCGCGCCGGCGCCGCGCTCGGCCCCATGAGGCGGAACTTCGCCCGGACCGTCACCGTGTCGCCCGCCTTCAGGTCAAGCCCCCGGTAGCGCCCGCGGTCGGCGCGCACGACGAGCGCGCGCCTCCCGGCGACCGTCTCGATGCGCGGCGCGTCCTTCGTGTTGACGCCCCAGAACGTCAGGCCGTGCGCGAAGTCGAGGTTCTCCTGGCGGCCCGCGCCCGCGATCGAGATGTCCGTCCAGGCGACCTCCGGGTAGAGCCGTCGCACGTTGTGCGGCGCGGACAACCCGACGAAGAAGCGCCCGTCGCCCTTCGCCGTGAGCGTGAACGCCGTCTCGTTCCACGTCTCGTAGGCCCCGGCCTGGAGATACCCCGCCTTCCCCTCCGTCCAGTCCGTCTCGCCAACGAGCGGCGTCAGGACGAACGGCGTCTTGCCGTCCTTCGCCGACGCCCAGACCTCGGCGCTTTCGAGATCGCCCCCCGCCGATGCGGTGAGACGAACGGCGACCAACGCCACCGCCACCAGACTTTTCATCAACGCCGTGTCGACCATGCGCACCCTCACTTTCCGCCTTTCTTGCCCTCGGCCTCGCCGGGGCCGACTTCGCCCGACGTGGCGAGCAGCCGTTCGTCGCCCCAGACGTTCAACACAGTCCGGGCGTCCCGGTGGGCGCGCGCGTCGAGGCCGAACGCCACCTCGAAACGACGGCATTTACCACCGGGGAAGAAGTCGCCGAGAATCGTGTCCTTCACGAGCAGACCGACACCGTTCTCGTACGTGATGCCGCCGACCGTGAGCGGCGTGTCGCGCACGCTGCGCTTCGCGCGCGGCCGCGTCTCCCAGGTCGGTTCCGTAAAGGCGTGGATGTCCAGCTCCTCCAGCCGGACAACGGTCTCCCGGACATCGGGTACAGACGTCCCCTCGCCCATGACGTTGTTCCGGATGGCGGCGATCTCGGCCTTCGTGAGACCCAGCGTCCGCTCCATGTAAACGGAAATCTTCTCGGCCATCGTCCCGCCGGGATAGCCCTTGAGCCGCGCGACGAACGCCGGGAATGCGCACTCCGGCCGTCCCGTCTCGGGATGCGGCGTGCCCGTCCGTCGCCGCAGGCCGAAGACGCGCGCGAACGACGTCAGCTCGTAGTCGACCGCAAGGTCCGCCTCCGAGACGCCACACAGACCCTCGACCAGATACGCGAGCGTCCCCGTGCGGTCGGCGCCGCCCCAGCAGTGGAAGTAGATCGGGTAGTTCCCGCGTACGGCGAAGACGCGCAGCGCCTGCGCGTACTGGTTCGTCGCGGTGAACGCGCCCAGATAGGCGCCGAGCGGCACGCGCACGAGGCGGACGCCCAGGGCCGAGACGTCGGGATGCGGGCATTCCGAAGCCGCACGCAGGTCGAGATCCGTTTGGATCTTCAACGTCTCGCGCATCGTGCGCAGACCCGCTTCCGTCACGCCCAGACGGTGGAAGCGTTTCTCACCGACCTGTTCGACCGGCAGGCAGTCCGGCTCCGAGCCCCGGAAGACACGCCCGGTCGGCAGACCGTTCCACCCGCCGATGTCACGCACGTTGCGCATGCCCGGCACGTGGTGCCAACGGATCCGCCCCTGCGGCACGGGACGGTCGGCCGCCACTGCCGCCGGATCGAGGAAGGCGTCGACGAGCGAGTTCGTCAGGCCGCACCACGCCGCCGTCGGATAGAGCCGCCGCGCCTGGAGCAGGTACGCCTCCGGGCCTTTCGGAGACGGCGCGCACGAGGCGGCTGCGCCGCCGGCCGCAGCGGACCAAACGAGTCCCAACGCGGCCAGCGTCCCCACCAGCAGCGACCGCAGCATCGGGGAACCTGTGTATGTTGTCGTCGGCATGTCGTTCTCCAAATCGCCCTTTGAGTGCAGTGTAGCACATTTCCACCACCCGATATTATCCGTTTGCGCAGAAACGAACGGGCTCACGTCCGGCTCTTCGCCCGCCATTCGAGCGGCGAGAGCCCCAGTGCGGCCTTGAACGTGCGGCAGAACGTCGGCACGCTCCGGTAGCCGGACGCCTGTGCCACGTAGGCGACGTCCCGGCAGGTCGTTTCGAGCAGGATCTGCGCGTTCTCGAAGCGGACCCTGTGGATGGCCTCCAGGACGCTCATGCCCGTCACGCTGCGGAACGTCTGCTCGGCCGAACGGCGCGCGCCGCGCATCACGCCGAGCACGCGCGCGGCGCGAAGGCCCGCGCACGCCTCCGCACGAATCAGGCCGACGGCCTCCTGGATGCGCGGTTCCTGGCGCGCGCGATGCCCGCCGCCCGACGACTGCCGCCGCATGAGCCCGAGCGGACGGAACGCCGTCGCCTCCACCGCGCGCGCATCGGCGCGCACGATCCGGTCGAGCGCCCGCGCCGCCAGGAACGCGCCGGCGTCCCAGTCCGGCATGACGCTCGAAATCGGAACCGCCCCCTCGCAGAAGCGCGGGTCGTTGTCCACGCCCACGACGGCCACGTCGTCGGGGACGCGCAGGTGCGCGCGCACGCACGCCTGCACGACGACCTGCGCCATCTCGTCGTTCGCGGCAAAGACGCCGCAGGGCTTCGGAAGGCCGGCGAGCCAGCGCACCACGGCCGGCAGCAGCCGGCGCCTGTCGGAAACCCCCGGCTGCCGGAACGCCGGGCCGAGGTGCCCGCCGCGCCGCAGGATCTCCCGCGCGAACGCCTCCGCCCGCTCCCGGCTCCAGTACATGTCGGACGGCAGATGCGCATAGGCGAGGCACCGAAGCGGCAGGGACATCAGTTCGCCGGCGGCCAGATGGGCCGTCTGGTCGGCATCGTGCCGGATGTGCGGGCTTCCCTCGGGGACGGCCGTGCGTGGGCAGTCGAAGCAGACGACGGGCACGCGCGCCCGGACGGCGGGCGGCAGTCGCACCGGCAGGGAGGAGATGACGCCGACGACCCGCGCGTCCCAGACCAGGCGGCGGAGGGTTCGCAGATGCACGGAGCGGCCCAGGCAGCAGTCCCGCACCGTCCAGCCGCGCGGACGGCAATAGCGGCACAGCCCCGCATACTGCGTCTTCCAGATGGCGCTGTCGTGCGTATGCAGCGCCAGCACGATGCACGCATCAGGCGTCACACCGCCCCCCGATCAGCACAAGCGGCAGGGCGAGCGGGAACGCGGCGTCGCCGACCGCGTACGAACGCTTCTCTCGGAAAGGCGGCGGCGCGCTCATTCAGGCCTGTTCGCGGACGCCGTCTCCACCACCTGGAGGAGGAGCGGCGCGGCGAAGGCGTCGAGCCGCAGCGCGCCGAAGTCGAGGGACGTGTCGTCCGAGAAGAAGAACGGCGAGAGCAGGTAGACCGGCAGCCACGTCACGTTCCCCTTGCGCGCGGCGACGCAGAAGCGCGCCCGCCCGTTGTCGAGGTACGCCAGCGGCTCGATGCCGGGCCCCGGCAGGATCTCCTGCGCGCAGGCGGGCTTCGCGTAGCCGTCGCCGTTCGCGTCGCGGCGAAGCGGATGCCGCACGCCGTCCAGGACGACCGCCATCTTCCGCCAGTCGGAACAGATGCCGGCGCGATGCCACCGGGGCGAGACGGGAAGGTCCTCCGGCGCGCGGTCTGCGAGCGCCGCGCCGAAGCCGGTGATGCCGAACGGATCGCCATGCCCGCGCACGCTGCCACCCGGATCCTGCCCGCTCACGTAGACGATGCGCCCGCCCGCGTCGCGGTAGGCGGCGAGCGCCCGCGCCGCCTCGGCTTCCGGGGCGTGGAACCCGGCCGCGACGATCAGCGTCGGCGTCTCGGCGGCCGAGAGCGTCCCGGCTGCCAGGTTGCGGAAGTCGTATGCCTTGACGGCGTACCCCGCATCGCGCAGCGTCCGCCCACACGCCCCCAGGACAAGCCGCCCGGCGTAGGACTGCGCGCCGCTCGAACGGAGCCCCAGGGCCTCGCAGACGAGGGCGACCGTCCCCTTCGGCGCCTTCGGGTTCCGCGAAGCGTCGAAGAGGTCGGCGAAGACGGCCTGCCGGCCGGGATCGAGCGCCTTCGTGGCGCGCGCGGCGTCGCGGTCGAAGCACGCCTGGAAATCGGCGGCGGGCAGCACCGCGTCAACCGCGCGGTTCACCCAGCACGTCCAGGCGATGTCGAGGATTGCCCGCACCTGCATCGCGACGAGATCCGCCAGCGCCTCGGCGGCGCCGGGCCGGCCGAAGCCGATCGCCACCTCCTTCTCGGCCGCATAGGCCGCCTGGTCGACGGCCCGCACGCAGAGCGCGAGCTGCTGCGCGCGGAAGCCGGCGACGGCGGGCGCGGACGGGCGGTAGCCCTTCAGCTTCGCGCGCGCGCGCCGCACGACGTCGCCGTCCGAGCGGAAGCCGAAGATGTTCTTCGCGCCCGCCTCGACCTTGCGCGTGCCGAACGCGACGCCCTGGTAGTGGCAGTAGTGGACGAAGTTCAGGATCGTCGGATGGTTGAGCGCGCTCTCGTCGCCGACCGGGTGCGTCAGCACCGAGAGGTAGAACGCCGCCACGCGGTGGTCGCCGCGGCCGAAGGCGCGCGAGAGAAGCGCCATCAGCGTCGCCTTCCCCTTCTCCGTGTGCGCCCAGTAGCCGCCGCAGCCGGCTGCGGCGAGGATCGCGCGGTCGTCCGGCCCGACGTGCGGCGCGTAGTCGTCCACCGTCCGCCAGCGGCGCGGCTCCCATTCCGTCATGTCGGGGAAGTGGCAGAAGGCCATCAGGACGCCGAAGTCGTCGAAGTCGAACGACACCTTGATCTCCGCCGGCAGCGACTCGCCGACGAGCTGCGCAATCTCGTCATGCTCCACATCCCACGCGAACGCAGACCCCGCGCCGCCCACGGCGCACGCGATGCAAACGGAAACGACCGACACGCTCTTCAGCATCCTCAACCTCCAATGATGATTTTGACAAATCGGATTATACCACATTCCACCGCCGCGCCTTATCCATTTGCGCAAGATTCTGAACCTCTCGCTGTCAGGTTTCAGGGATGAGGTTTCAGGTTTCAGGTTTTAGGTTTTAGGTTTCAGGTTTTAGGAATGAAGAATGGGGTAAGTTTCAGGGGTTGGGGTACGCCATCAGGCACGCGGGCCGCCGAGGACGTCGGCCCCTCCCACGCGCACATGGTGCCGGCCCGTAGTACGAACCCCATGGTAGGGCGCGACGTCCTCGGCGCGCCGCGTACACGGGGACGCCACGGGGACGCCATCAGGCGCGCGGGCCGCCGAGGACGTCGGCCCCTACCACGCGCACATGGTGCCGGCCCGTAGTACGCACCCCATGGTAGGGCGCGACGTCCTCGGCGCGCCGCGTACACGGAAACGCCCACGGGGACGCCATCAGGCGCGCGGGCCGCCGGGGACGTCGGCCCCTACCACGCGCACATGGTGCCGGCCCGTAGTACGCACCCCATG
>OIYX01000281.1_pt1 | contig 18694 bp, 14 predicted proteins | sample 1588431 | NCBI WGS metagenome assembly OIYX01 (sample SAMN03283241) | human gut metagenome | biome: human-associated habitat; material: feces | host: Homo sapiens | place: Peru | collected 2012
CCCCCGCCGTGCAGGCGTCCTTCGTGCGCGCGCTCAAAATCGTCCCGACCAGAACGCAGAACGGATCGTGCGTCTGCGCCTCGACGAGCTCGATGATCGGCGCGGCATGCGCCTGGAACTCGGCTTTCAGCGCCGCGTCAATCGCGGCGATCTTCTCGTGGAGAGCCGCCGTTCCCCTCCGTTCGCCTGTTCCCGTCTTCATGATCGCACCCGCTGATGCCTCTCCATCAAACGGAATGGACGGCGCGGAGCAGGGCGGCGGCGGCGCGCATCTCGGCTTCCTTGTGGCTGCCGGCGGTCGCCTCGGCCGTGCCCATCCCCTCGACCGTGACGCGCACGGAGAACGTCGGCGCGTGCGCCGCGCCGACCATCTTCAAGAGTTCATAGACGGGATGGCGCGCCGGCCGCAGGGCCTGCGCCCGGATCTGCAGTTCGCCCTTCGGATTCCCTTCCCACGGCTCCGCCGCCACGTCCGGCGAAAGCTCCAGCGCCGCGAAGACCTTCCGCGCCGCCGCAAACCCGCCGTCCAGATACGCCGCGCCAATCACCGCCTCGACGGCGTCCGCAATCGTCTTCGCGTGCGACGAGAGCGTCGCCGCGCGCCGGTTGCGCTTCAGGCGCGGAACAAGTCCGAGCCGATTCGCCGCCGCACAGAGGGCCGCCGCCGAAACCATGTGCGTCCGCCGAACCGTGAGCGCCCCCTCCGCCTCGCCGGGGAATGTGGCGTAGAGCTGCTCGGCCGCGAGCATCCCGAGGACGGCGTCGCCCAGGAATTCGAGGCGCTGATTGTCCGCCGCGTTCGGACGATCCATGCGGAACGCGGGCGTCGTCAGCGCCTCCTTCAGAAGCGCCGCGTTCCGAAACGTGTAGCCAAAGATCTCCATCGGACGATCAGTGGCGGAAGCTGCGCTGGCCCGTGAAGACCATCGCGACATTCGCCTCGTTCGCGCAGTCGATGACGTCCCAGTCGCGGATCGCGCCGCCGGGCTGGACAACCGAGGTGATCCCCTCGCGAATGCCGACCTCCAGTCCGTCGCGGAAGGGGAAGAAGGCGTCCGACACCATCGCGCAACCGGGCAGCCCGCCCTTCTCGGCCCTCGTCTGCTCGAGAATCGCGGTCTGCTTCCGCGCACCGTCCTCTTCGCCAAACGCGAGCCGCAGGTCATTGAACGGCTTGCCGTACGTCTCCCACGCAATCCAGTCGGCGTGCTTCGTGTACGCCTTGTCGCGCGCGATTTCCGCGACGCCGACGCGATCCTGCTCGCCCGTCCCGATGCCGACCGTCACGCCGTCCTTCACGTAGAGGACGGAGTTCGACGTCACGCCCGCCTCGACGAGCCACCCGAAGACGAGGTCGTCGTATTCCCTTGCCGTCGGCAGACGATTGATCTTGTACTCCCTGAAGCTGACCGCGCCCGTCGCCTTGTCCGTGATCTTGCGGTTGCAGTAGGCGGGCAGGAAATCCGCCGGCTTGCGCGCGTTCGCACAGAACGAGGTCTGCGCAACGAGGCCGCCGTCGATGAGGCTCTTGAAGTCGATGACGCGCTTCGCGACGAAGTCCGCGAGACGCGCCATGTTGCGGATGCGGAAGACGCGCAGGTTCTTCTTCGTCGCGAAGACGTCCATCACGCCCGGCGCGAAGTCCGGCGCGACAACGACCTCCGCGTAGTTCTGGACGATGAGCTTCGCCGTCTCGAGGTCGCAGTCGCGGTTCAGGGCGATCGCGCCGCCGAACGCGGCGAGGCGGTCGGCCTTGTTCGCGCGGAAGTACGCCTCGGCGAGCGTCGAGCCAAGCGCGACGCCGCACGGATTGTTGTGCTTGACGATGACGGCGCACGGCTTGTCCATCAGGTAGCGCAGGATGTTGAGCGCGTTGTCCGTGTCCGTCACGTTCGTCTTGCCGGGATGCTTGCCCGACTGCAGCAGCTCGGGCAGGGACGCGAGATACTGTCCCGGCTGGACCAGCTCGACGTCGCCGAGCGCGAGGTTGCCGTTCACGAGCCGATAGAGCGCGGCCTCCTGTCCGGGATTCTCGCCATACCGCAGCCCCTTCTCCTCGCCCGCGATCTTCCACGTCACCTTCTCGTAACGGAATGTCTGGCGGTTGGCGCCGTCGATGAACGAAATCTCCATCTGCGGCGCGAAATGGTCCGTCTCGATGGTCTTGTAGGCTTCCTTCAGGTCTTTCATGGCGTTTCCTCGTTGTCGCGGATGGATGTTCAGGCCGTCTTGCCGGACGTGCCCCGGCTCACGGCGCGAAGGCGTCGCCCGCGCCCTTCGCGCGCGGCGTGCCGTCGAAGTAGAAGTTCTGCCCCGTCGCGTCGAGCACGCTCCGCCAGAGCTGGCCTTCGATGTCGAGCTTCTGGCGCTCGATCGTCGCGAGCGCGATCGGCACGAGCGCGTAGCTCTCGCCGAGATTGCCGACGACGCAGTCGGTGCGCCCCGCCATCGCCGCGTGCGCCGCCGCGCGCGCGAGGCTGTAGCAGCGGATCGCGTCCGTGCCGCGCGCCGGACAGCTGCGGATGATGTAGCTCGGGTCGATGTACTTCACGCTCGTGTCGAAGCCCCGGCTCTTGAAGTGCTCCGAAATGCGCTTCTTCAGGTAGACGCCGATGTCCTTCTTCAGGACGTTGCCGCTCGCGTCGCGCTCCTCGCTGCCGGCGAGGAGTTCCTGCCCCGCGCCCTCGGCGACGACGATGACGGCGTGCGACTTCCCGGCGGCGAAGCGGCGCTCCAGCGCCGTCAGCAGGCCGCGCGGCCCCTCCATCTCGAACTTCACCTCCGGCACGAGGCAGAAGTTGACGTTCGGGTTCGCGATCGACGCGGCGGCGGCGATGAAGCCGGAGTCGCGCCCCATCAGCTTCACGAGGCCGATGCCGTGCGGCGTGCCCTTCGCCTCGACGTGCGCGTTGCGCGTGACCTCGGCGGCCTCGGCGACCGCCGTCTCGAAGCCGAAGCTGCGTCCGATGAAGACGAGGTCGTTGTCGATCGTCTTCGGGATGCCGACGACGGAGATCTTCAGCCCCCGCTGCGCGATTTCCGTCGCGATGTCGCTCGCGCACCGGAGCGAGCCGTCGCCGCCGATGCTGAAGAGGACGTTGATGTTCATCCGCACGAGCGTGTCGACCATGATGTCCGTCGGCTGCGCGCCCCGGCTCGACCCGAGGACCGTCCCGCCCTGCTCGTGGATCGTGTCGACGTTGTCCGGGTTGAGCATCAGCGGCTCGTAGCCGTACTTCGGGTTCAGCCCCGCGTAGCCGTAGCGGATGCCGTAGATGTTCTTCACGCCGTAGTCGAACTCCAGGATCTCGACGAGGCCCTTGATGACCGTGTTCAGTCCGGGGCAGAGCCCGCCCGCCGTCACGATCGCGACGCGCGTCCAGCTCGGGTCGTGGAAGATCCTCTCGCGCGGGCCTGCCCGCTCGAACGTCGGCTGGTGGCCGAGCTTCGTCTCGGCGAACTTCGCGTAGGCCTCGTTCTCCGTCGCGAAGATGCGTTCGCCGTCCTGCACGAACTGCCCCAGCTTGACGGGCGAGGGTATCGTGCAGGGCCCGAGCGTCTTCACTTCGCACGTGTAGCGCGCGCGGTCGGCGACGATCTTGTCGAGAATGGTGCTCATGTCTTGCTTACTCTCCTGTCTTCTTCCTGAAATAGGCAATCGTCTTCGCCAGGCCCTCGGCGAGCGGCACGCGCGGCGACCAGCCGAGGAGCGCCTGCGCGCGCGCGATGTCCGGCTTGCGCTGCTTCGGGTCGTCGCCGGGGAGCGGACGGAAGACGAGCTTCGAGCCGGTGCCGGGGATCTGCCGCAGCACCTCCTCCGCCAGCTCCAGCATCGTGAACTCGCCGGGGTTCCCCACGTTGAGGACCGGGACGGGCGGGTTCGCCGGCGGACGGAAAAACGCGCGCACCTTTTCCTTCGGCAGCGTCATGTACGCGCGGAAGGCGTCAATCAGGTCGTCGCAGTACTGGAACGAGCGCGTCTGCGTCCCCGTGCCGTAGACCGTCAGGTCTTCGCCGCGCAGCGCCTGGCAGATGAAGTTCGAGACGACGCGCCCGTCCTCGGGGTTCATCATCGGCCCGTAGGTGTTGAAGATGCGCACCATCCGCGCGTCGACGTCGAAGGCGCGCACATGGTCGGCGACGAGCGTCTCCGCGACGCGCTTGCCCTCGTCGTAGCAGCTGCGGATGCCGATCGTGTTGACGTTGCCCCAGTAGGTCTCCGGCTGCGGATGCACCTCGGCGTCGCCGTAGACTTCGCTCGTCGAGGCGTGCAGAAGCCGCGCACCGTCGCGCCGCGCCAGCTCCAGGCAGAAAAGAATCCCCCGGATGCACGTCAGCGTCGTGAAGACCGGCCGCGCCTGGTAGTGCGGCGGACTCGCCGGACAGGCGAGGTTGTAGATCTCGGAGAAATAATCGAATGGTCGAATGGTCGAATGATCGAATGGGGCGGATGCCAAGCGTGCGACCAGCCCCTCCACCGTCAGGTCGGAGACGTCCGCTTCCAGAAAGGTGAAGTTCGGGCTGTCCGCAAACGCGGCGAGGTTCGCGCGCGAACCCGTGTAGAGGTTGTCGAGCGCCAAGACGCGATACCCCTCCTCCAGAAGCCGCGCGCAGAGGTTGCTGCCGAGGAACCCTGCGCCGCCCGTGACCAATGCTGTCTTCATTTCGGACATTATACCAAACGGCGGCCTCGCGCGCGCAGGCCTATCGGCGGCGGCGCGCCGGGGTCGCCGGCACGAAGTCAATCCGGCGCTCGCGGAAATCGACGCGCGCGACATGCACCTTCAGCTTGTCGCCGATGTGCCAGGACGCGCCGCCCGGCGCCGAGAGCGACTGGTCGGACGCATTGAACGTCACATACCGGTTCGAGAGAAGCGAGATGTGGACGAGCCCCGAGACGGCGAGCTCCGGGATCTCGACGAAGCAGCCGAACGGCATGCATTTCGAAATGACGGCGTCGTAGTCGCACACCTGCTGCGACGCGAGCTGCGCCTCCAGGAGGCGGTACTTCTTGATCTCCAGCAGACTGCGCTCGGCCTCGGCCGCGATCTCCTCGCGCTCGCTCGTGTGCGTGGCCCACTGCGCCAGCGTCTTCGGCGGCACCTTCGCGTTCTTCTTCGCGAGATACGCCGCGAGCTGCCGGTGGAGCGTCAGGTCGGGATAGCGGCGGATCGGCGACGTGAAGTGGGCGTAGTACTTCTTCGCCAGCCCGAAGTGCCCGATCGCGCGGGCATCGTAGACGGCCCGCTTCATCGAGCGCAAGACCATCGTCGCCAGCGTCGGATAGAGCGGATTCTTCTTGATTGCCTTCAGGAACTGCGCGAAGACCTTCGGGTTCTCGATGTTGCCCATCTTCACGCCCAGCCCGCGCATCTCCGCGCGCAGCGTCAGGAGCTTCTCCGGATCCGGCGACTCGTGGAGGCGCGCCAGGATCTTCACGCCGTTCGCCCAGAGCTCCTTCGCGACCGCCTCGTTCGCCGCGACCATGCACTCCTCGATCATCTGGTGCGACTCGTCGTAGGGGCGCGTGACGAGGCCCGTCATCTCGCCGTCCGCGTCGAGCGTGACCTCCGCCTCGGGCACCTCCAGGTCGAGCGCGCCCGCCGCGAACCGTTTCGCGCGCAGCTGCTGGGCCAGCTCGCCGATCGCCCGGATCGTCCGCACGCAGACGCGCGGCGAGACGTCCAGCGTCTCGGGCAGAAGAACTTTGCCGCCCTTGCCACCCGCGCCGTCGAGGATCGCCATGACCTCCTCGTAGGTGAAGCGCGCCTGCGAGCGGATGACCGACTTCGCGAAGCGGCGGGCGACCATCTCGCCCGCCTTGTCGAACGTCATGAAGACGGAGAACGCGAGCCGATCCTCGTCCGGCACGAGCGAGCAGACGCCGTTGCACAGCTCTTCGGGGAGCATCGGCACGACCCGGTCGCAGAGGTAGACGCTCGTCGAGCGGCGATAGGCCTCGCGGTCCAGCGCCGAACCCGGCTGCACGTAGTGCGAGACGTCGGCGATGTGGACGCCGAGGACGCGGTTGCCGTCGCGGTCGGTCTCCAGCGACAGCGCGTCGTCGTAGTCGCGCGCCGTCACGGGGTCGCACGTGAAGATGAACGTCGAGCGCAGGTCGAGCCGCCCCGACTTCTCCACGTCGAGCGTCGCGAGGTCGCGCGCGACCTTCTTCGCCTCCGCCAGGACGGCGGGCGGAAAGGCCTTCGGCAGCTTGTAGAACTTCATGACCGCCGCCGTGTCCTCGCGCGGCGTCTTGCCCGGCTTCGGGAAGCGGACTTCGTTTTCGTCAGACATTCTCTCTCCTCTCTTCTTCTCTTTCTCTTCCGTTTCGGGCGACTGCCTTCCAGCCGCGCCCCCGTGCCGTCCCGCCCCGCGCGCCACCGGTCTCATGCGCCGACCTCCAGGCAGGGATTCGCGTCCAGCGCCATCGCGTCGGCGACATGGTTGCGCCGATAGTAGGCGAGGCCCGCGATCATCGCGCCGTTGTCGCCCGTGTACTTCGGCTTCGCCATGAGAAGCGGAACGCCCGCCTCCCGGCAGACGTCCGCCAGCACGGCGCGGATGCGCGAATTGAGCGAGACGCCGCCGCCGAAGACAAGCGCACCGCAGCGAGCCCGGCGCAGGGCGGCGCGCGTCCGGTCGGCGACTGCCTGGGCAATCGCCTCCTGATACGAGGCGACGACACGGGACAGCTCCGGCTCCTCCCGCGCCTCCGGATGCTGCTGGACAAAACGCAGAAGCGCCGTCTTCAACCCGGAGAACGAGACGCACAGTTCCGCCGGCAGCCCCGCCAGCGCCGTCACGCCGTCACGCGGACGCCCCTTCGGGAAGGGGATGAAGGGCAACGCCGACGCGCGGACACCCCGGGCGACCTGGGCCTCGCGCCAGGCCTGCGACAGACGGTCGATCTTCAGTCCGCCCGGATAGCCGAGCCCGAGCAGCTTCGCCGCCTTGTCGAATGCCTCGCCCGCCGCATCGTCAAGCGTCTCGCCGATGACCTCGTACCGCCCGTAGGCGGGCATGTCGATCCACATCGTGTTGCCGCCCGACAGCGCCAGCCCCAGCGCCGGGCCGAGGTCGCGCGGATCGGGGTTCGCGTACGTCGCGTCCTCCGGCGCGTCCCAGAGGAACGGCGAATGGAGATGGCCTTCCAGATGGTTGATGCCGATCAGCGGCACGCCCAGGGACTTCGCCAGGCCCTTCGCCGCATTGAGGCCGACGATGAGCGCCGGCGAAAGGCCCGGCCCATACGTGACGGCGACGGCATCGACCCGCTGCCCCTTCATCGCCTCGCCGACGACCTGCGCGATCTTCTCGACATGCGCACGCGAGGCAATCTCGGGCACGACGCCGCCATACGGCTGGTGCAGGGGAATCTGCGTGTAGACGACGTTCGTCAGGACTTCCCGTCCGTCCCGCACAACGGCGGCTGCCGTCTCGTCACAGCTTGTCTCGATTCCAAGAATGTTCATCTTCGTGTCAGGCATCAAGGGCGACGCGCAGCGAGCCGATGCGCGCGGCCGTGTTGACGATGGACGGGTCGCCGCCCGCCGCGACCAGCGCATCGGACGCCGCGCCGTGCAGCCAGACGGACGCCGCCGCCGCGAGGAACGGATCGCCCTTCAGATAGGCCCACCGCGCGCCGATGACGCCGGCCAGCAAGTCGCCCATCCCGCCCAGGGCCATGAACGGATTGCCCGTCGCGTTCTCGTAGACGCGCGCGCCATCCGCCGAGACGACGAGCGTGCGCGCGCCCTTCAGGACGACCGTCGCCCCATAGCGCTCGACGATCTCCCGCGCGGCGGCGGGGCGGTCGGCCGTGACCCGCGCACGCTCCCAGCCAAGCAGCTTCGCGGCCTCGCCTTCATGCGGCGTGAGGACGAGCTCCTGACCCTTCGCAGGGTCGTACCCGTCCGTCCGCCCATACCACGACGCCAGGACGGCCAGCGCGTCCGCGTCAAGGACGAACCGTCCGCGCGAGCCCGACAGGAGGCGCGAGACGATGACCTCCGCCGAGACGGAGACGCCCAAGCCCATGCCGATTACCGTGACGTCCGCCTTCGGCGGCACGCACGTCGCGACGAGCTTCGTGAACGTCGCCTCCGGCACGAGCGAACCCGCCGCGATGCGCGAGGCGTCCGGCACGACAAGCTGCACCAGCCCCGCCCCCGCCGCGCGGGCGCCAAGGCCCGCGATGACCGGCGCATGGATGTAATGGCCGGAACCGCCGACGACGGACACCGTGCCGACCGTGTACTTGTTCGCGTCCGTCGGGCGCTTCGCGAACGCCCCCTGAAGCTCTACGGGAAGACTCATGCGAGGATTATACCATTTCTCCTGAAGCGACGCGCGGCGAATAAGCCAGATTCTGTTCATTCCCTTGCGGGAACTCCGATCATTCATCTCAGCAATCAACCCGGAACCTCATGCGCCCTTTCGGGCCCAGCCGCGCGGGCCGCGCGTTCGGCTCCCTATTTGATCTTGCTCCGAGGAGGGTTTGCCCTGCGCGCGTCGTTTCAGCCGCGCCGGTGGTCTCTTACACCGCCTTTTCACCATGACGGAGCTCGAATGCTCCGCTGTCTATTCTCTGTGGCACTTTCCATCGCGCGGGATTGCCCCGCGCCTTCCGTCCTTGACGAACGGATCCTCCGCCCTGTGGAGTCCGGACTTTCCTCTGCCTTGCGGCAGCGACCGGTCACACGCGCGTCGCTTCAGGAGAAACTGTCAAAGAACGGAAACCCGCGCCTTACGCGCGGTAGAGGACGCGCCCGCACATCGTGCAGGCCACGATCGACTGGGGCTTGCCCATCTCGCCGTTCTTCGCGTTCGCGTCCGCCAACTGGCCGACCGACGGCGGCTGGACGAGGTGGCAGCCATCGCAAACGCCATCATGCGTCAGCGCGACCACGACCGGCCAGCGCTTCGTGCGCAGACGCTCGTAGTAAAGGAGGAACTTCGGATCCGCGACCGCCTTGACCTTCTCGGCGCGCTCCTGCTGCGCCGCCGCCAACTCGGCCGTCACGGACGCGATGCGCTCGTCAATCTCAGCGCAGAGCGCATCGACCCCGCCCTTCTCCGCGTCGAACTTCGCCTGCGCGTTGTCGATGCGCGCCTGCGCGCTCGGCAAATCGTCCATCGCCGCCAGCTGGTTGTTCTCCGCCGCCTCAAGGTCGTGGTTCACAAGGTCGATCTGGAGCGAGAAGTCCTGATATTCCTTGTTCGTCTTCAGCCCGAGCTGCGTCGTCTTCAGCTCCTGAATCTTGCTCTTCAGGGCCTGCGCGTCGGCCTCATAGCCCTTCACGCGCTCCTGCGCATACGCCTGGTTCGCCTTGGCAGCCTGAAGATCGGCCGAGACGCCGGAGAGGCGCGCCGTCTCAAGGGCCTTGCGGCGGGGAAGATCCTTCAATTCGAGTTCCAGCTCGCGGATGCGCCCATCCACTTCCTGCAAGTCAACCAGCGCTTCGATAATCGTCATCTCTCCAACCTCTTTGCACATTCTTGGGCTGGGGCAGGAGACGGGACTCGAACCCGCAACCCACAGAATCACAATCTGTTGATCTAACCAATTGATCTACTCCCGCCAACTGGAGCCAGGTAAGGGACTCGAACCCCCGACCTGCTCATTACGAATGAGCCGCACTACCAACTGTGCTAACCTGGCCTGTGATTGGTTGCGTAGTATATCAAAAGGTCGTCCGCCCCGTCAATGGGGAAAATCAAAATGTCGCCGTTCGCGCGGCTGCGGCGCGGCCTGACTGTAGAAAAGCCACGAAGTCGGACAGGCCCGCGTCGAGCGCTCGTTCGGTCTCGAACGCCGCCGCCGCCCGCAGCAGGTCAACAAAGCACGCTTCCGTGAACGGACTCCACGCGGCGCTGGAATCGGCCGGCAACCGAGCACGCAAGGCGCGCAGGGTTCGGACAAGCCCCTGCGTCGCAAGCGCCCGCGCCATCTCGCACGAGACGTCCAGCGGCGTCGGCACGCCCGCCGGATACAGCGCCGCCGCCAGCGGCGTCATCGCGAAATGGCGGTAGGCCGTCACATCCCCCGGATGGTCTGCCAGCTGCACAAGGTCGAGGAAACCCGTCAAGGCCGGCGTACAGGGCGCGGACGGCGCGTCCGCCCGCGCGGCGGACGCCAGCCCCCTGTTCACCGCGTCATCGATCTGTCCGGGAATCGCGAGGGGCAGGTTGTGATCCGCACCGGGCACCCACGTCACCGTCGCGCGCGGAAAGACCTCCCGCAGGAAATCGACGTTCGACGGCCGCACGATGCCGTCGCGCGCGGACTGGAAGACGAAGACGGGGAGACGCGACAGGACGGTCGCGCCGCGCAACGTGCACGCAAACGCCCGCAGGGGCGCGCGCAAGTCGCTCGTCCGCAAATACGCGAGCCCCCGGTCGAGGCTGGCATCCGTGAACAGCGGCGAGGCGTCGTCCTCGAAGACGAGCCGCGTGCCGAGCCGGAGCGCCGCCAGACGGCGCTCGCTCATGCCCTTCCAGCCGACGGACTTGTCCTCCATGAGGAAGGGCGACGTCGAGACGAGGACGAGTCCGCGCACCTTCTCGGGAGCCGCCAGCAACAGCCGCAGCGCCGAATTTCCGCCCATCGAGAATCCGACGAGCCAAACGGCGCCCGCCGCCGCCAGCGCCCGCTCCGGCAGCCCGTCCAGCTGATCGACGTAGCTGAAGACCCGGTCGCACGGAAACGTGCAGCGCGCCCACGTCTCGTCCCCCGCCGCCCAGCCGTTGAGCACCAGGACCTTCATGGCGCGCCCTTCCTGCCGAGCCTCCGTCATTCGTAGCGCAGGCAGTCGATCGGATTGAGCTTCGACGCGCGGTAGGCCGGGTAGAAGCCGAAGAACATGCCGACGAACGCCGAGAAGAGGAACGACCAGACGGCCGACGAGACCTCGATGACAATCGGCCAGTGGTTGATTTCGCCGATTGCCTGCGCGACCCCGATTCCCACGCCCACGCCAATTGCGCCGCCGACCGTCGAGAGGACGACCGCCTCCAGGACGAACTGCCAGAGGATGCACGCGGGCGTCGCGCCGATCGCCATCCGCAGGCCGATTTCCTTGATGCGCTCCGTGACCGAGACGAGCATGATGTTCATGATGCCGATGCCGCCGACGAGCAGCGAAATCGCCGCGACCGCCGTGAGGAGAACCGTCATGAGCCCCGTCACCGAACCGATCGTGTTCATGATCTCCGTCGTGTCGCGCGTCTCGAAGTCGTCGTCCTCGTAGTCCGCAAGCTTGTGCCGCTGACGCAGGAGGGCCGTCACCTCGCGCTTCGCCTCGTCCACGTCGTCCATCGAGTTGAGGGAGACGTTCATCATGTTGATCGAGCGGAACTTCGAGCGCTGGAGGACGCGCCCGACCGTCGTGTACGGTGCCATCACCGTGTCGTCCTGGTCCTGGCCCCAGCCGTTCGCGCCCTTCGACGCGAGCACGCCCACGACCTTGAACGGCATCGCGCCGATGCGGATCGTCTGGCCGACGGCGTCCTCGTCCTCGGCGAAGAGGTTGCTCTTCACGGTCGTGCCGATGACGCAGACGCGGCGCGAGGCGCGCTCTTCCGTCTCCTCGAAGAACCGCCCTTCCGCGACCTGCCAGTTCCGAATCTCCGGCATGTCGTAGCTCACGCCGGAAACGCGCGCGTTCCAGTTGCGGTTCTCGCGGATGAGCTGGCAGCTGACGTTCACCGTCGGTGAGACGGCCGCGACGAGGTGGCCCAGCTCGCGGCGGATCGCCTCGGCGTCGCCCGCCGTCATCGTCTGCCCGGCGCCCATGCCGCTCTTGACCTGGCCCTTGCGGTGGCGGTCTGGGAAGACCATCATGAGGTTGTTGCCCATCGACGAGATTTCCTTGACCATCATCGTCGAGGCACCTTTGCCGATCGCGAGCACGGCAATCACGGCGGCGATGCCGACGATGATGCCGATGCACGTGAGGAGCGCGCGCGTCTTGTTGCGCAGGATCGCGAGTACCGCAACCTTGAAGATCATGCCGAAGTTCATCGCGCGCCCAACAGCCTTTCGGGCGGAGGAATCGGACGGAACGTCTCGGTCGAGACGAAGCAGTGCCGCGTGAAGCCGCGCGCCAGGACAGTCGGCTCGCCCTTGCGGCGCACCTCGCAGGCAATCTCAAGGCGGACGCCCTTCAGCGCCTGAACCCACGCGGAAACCTCCAGGAGGTCGTCATAGCGCGCGGGACTGCGGTAATCGACTTCCGCATGGATGACGGGCAGCATCCAACCCTCGGCCTCGCACTCCTTGTAGGTATAGCCCATCTCGCGCATCAGCTCATTGCGCGCCCGCTCGAACAGCGTCAGGTAGTTGCCGTAGTAGACAACCCCCATCTGGTCGGTGTCGGCATACGGAACACGGTAGTCGAGAACTGTCTTCTTCATCGTCCAAGCAAACCTCGCGCACCGGTGCAACCAAAAGAATGGTGGTGGGGCAAGGATTCGAACCTTGGAAGGCGTTAGCCAGCAGATTTACAGTCTGCCCTCGTTGACCGCTTGAGTATCCCACCAACGGGCAATTGGCGCGTAGTATACCATACCTTGCTTCGAACCGTCAAGCCAGGCTACTGCACGACGACCGTCCGCTGCTCGTAGTGGCCGGGCTGCCAGACGCGGATGACGACGCCGTTCGCCTGGACCTGATCCACGTAGCGGCCCTCCACCCAGACGTTCTGGACTTGCGTGACCGGCGTGACGACGGCCGGCTGGACGACCACTGGCTGGGTGACGACAGCCGGCTGCGTGACGACCATGGGCGTCGTAACAACCGTCGGAGTCGTGACGACGACCGGAGGCGGCTCGACAATCGTCCGGGCCACCGCGCCGCCGATGACGCCGCCCACGAAGCCCGGCCAGAAGTTGCGCCCGCCGCGCCCCCAGGCGCTGTCATGCGGCCGATGATGAGGACGCGGCGCGGGCGGCGGCGGCGCGGGACGATGGATGCCCGGCCCACCCTTGGGCCAGCCGCCGCGAGGGCCGGGGCCCGGCCCGCCGGGCCGTGCGAGGCACACCCCTGCGGCGAGAACCGCGACAAAGGTCAAAACAGCTGTTTTCTTCGTGTTCATGTTCGTTTCCTTTCCTTTTCTGTTTGTTCGTCTTGTCGTTGACAAGAAAGATAGGCGCGCGTCCAACCGATTTCTGACAAAAGATTTTCGTGCCCGACATCCGCCTACAGGAAGCGGCCCGTGACGGACTCCAGACAGGCGCGAATCGTGGGGACAGGCCCCTCGCAGACAAGGCGTCCGCCCTTGTCGCCGCCGCCCGGGCCGAGGTCGACGATCCAGTCCGCGCACGCCATCACGTCCACGTTGTGCTCGATGACGATGACCGTGTTCCCCTGGTCACGCAATGCGAGGAGGATCTTCATCAGCTTCGCGACGTCATCGAAGTGCAGACCCGTCGTCGGCTCGTCGAGGAGGTAGAGCGTCTTTCCCGTCGCACGGCGCGAAAGCTCCGTCGCGAGCTTGATGCGCTGGGCCTCGCCGCCCGAGAGCGTCGTCGCGGACTGTCCCAGCTGGATGTAGCCGAGGCCGACGTCGACGAGCGTCTTCATCTTGCGCGCGAGGGACGGCACCTTCGCGAAGAACTCGAACGCCTCCGCAACCGTCATCGCCAGCACGTCGGCGATGGTCTTGCCGCCATACGTGACCTCCAGCGTCTCGGCATTGAAGCGCGAGCCGCCGCACTGCTCGCACGTCACGTAGACGTCGGGCAGGAAGCTCATCTCCAGCTTCTGCACGCCGTCGCCGCCGCAGACCTCGCAGCGGCCGCCCTTCACGTTGAAGGAGAAGCGTCCCGCCGTGTAGCCGCGCGCCTTCGCCGCCTCGGTCTGCGCGAAGAGCTCGCGGATCTCCGAGAAGAAGCCGACATACGTCGCCGGATTCGAGCGCGGCGTGCGGCCGATCGGCGACTGGTCGATCTCGATCACCTTGTCGAAATGCTCGACACCCGTCAGCTTGCGGTACTTGCCCGGCACGGTCTTCGCGCCGTAGAAGCGCTTCATGAGCGCGCGCTTGAGCGTCTCGTCGACGAGCGTCGACTTGCCCGAGCCCGAAACGCCCGTGACGACCGTGAACGCGCCGATCGGGAAATGGACGGTGATGTCCTTGAGGTTGTGTTCCGCCGCGCCGGCGAGCGTGAGGAACGCCGAGGGACGTGCGCAGGGCGAGGGCATGAGACGCGAGACGCGAGACGAGCCGGTTTTTTGGCTCTTTCTCAAATACTCTCCTGTCAGGCTCTTGGCCTTGAGAAGGCCCTTGAAGTCGCCCTGGTACATGACCTCGCCGCCTTCGCGGCCCGCGCCGGGGCCGAGATCGACGATGTAGTCGGCCGCGCGCATCATCTCCGCGTCATGCTCGACGATCACGACCGTGTTGCCGCGGTCCCGAAGGCCCTTCAGCGTCGTGATCAGCCGCTCGTTGTCTCGCGGATGAAGGCCGATCGTCGGCTCGTCAAGAACATAGAGTACGCCAGTGAGGCCCGAGCCAATCTGCGTCGCAAGGCGAATGCGCTGCATCTCGCCGCCCGACAGCGTCGCCGCCGCGCGGTCAAGCGTCAGGTAGTCAAGGCCCACGTCCAGGAGGAACTGAAGCCGCCGCGTAATCTCGGACAAGATGTCGCGCAAGGCCGCAAGCTTGGCAACCGGAAGCGGCGAAAGCGTTTCTTGACTCGCGAGACCGAGAGAAGCGGGCCCTTGACTCGCGAGGCCGAGAGCGGCCTTTTCTTGACTCGAGCGACGAGAGGGGCTTGAGGGGCGCGAGGGCCTCTCGCCTCTCAAGTCGCCCTTGTCGCTTTCGTCACCAAGCCTCTCGCCCCTCAAGTCGCCCTTGTCGCTCGCGTCCCCTTCGCCAACCCGTTTTAATCCGTCGAAGAACGCCTTGGCTTCGCCGACTGGCAGCGCCATCACCTCAACGATGCTCTTGCCGGCGATCGTCGCCGCGCGCGCAAAGGCGTTGAGCCGCGCGCCATGGCACGTCGGACAAACGCGATAGCTCTGGTAGGCCTCGTATTTCGCGCGCGTCTCGTCGTCCTCGGCCTCGTCGAGCCGCTTCTTCAACACGGCCAGAACGCCCTCGAACGGACGATCCACCGAGCGCCACGGCAAAACGAGATTGTCCTTGAAGCCGTGCATGAGGCCGTGGCGGAACTTCGCCGGCAGCTTCTCGTAGGGCGTTTCGAGCGAGACCTTGTACTGCTTGGCGATCTCCTCCAGAAGCGCGTTGTAGTACATGATCGCGTTGTGGCCCGCGCGCCGCCACGGATGAATGCACTCGCGGAGCGGCAGCGACTTGTCCGGCACGACCAGGTCTTCGTCGAAGTAGTAGAGCTGGCCGAGGCCGCCGCACGTCGGGCACGCGCCGAACGGCGAGTTAAAGGAGAACGAACGCGGCTTGAGCTCGTCGAAGGAAAGCCCGCAGTCCGTGCAGGCGTTAAGCTCGGAGAAGGTGAGGGAAGTTGGGGCGTTTTGAAGTTTGGAAGTTTGGACGTTTGGATGTTTGGATGTTTGGGCGTTTGAGAGCGCGAGGGCTGAGGTGGGCGAGGGTTGGGGAACTTGGGGGTTTGAGAGGGATGTCCTTGTCCAGTGCCGGCGGCGCAAGCCGCCGACGATGGGGAATGAGAGGTCGCGGCAAGCGGGCGCGTGGGGGCATTGAGAACTTCGACCGTCAGAATGCCATGCCCGGTCTTCAGGGCCAGTTCGACAGAATCGGTGAGGCGCGTGCGAAACGCGGCGTCTACCACTGGCCGCGCGCCATTCGGCGCGCCCGCCGCTACGCCGCCCGACCGCCGTGCCGACGGCAGAATGAGGCGATCGACGACGACATCAATCGTGTGCGCCTTCTTCTTGTCGAGCGTGGGGACTTCTTCGAGCAGATACGTCTCACCATCGACCTTGACGCGCGCAAAGCCGTTGCGCTTCAAGGTCGCAAAAACCTCTTCATGGCGGCCCTTCTTTCCCTTCACGACCGGCGCGAGGAGGAGAATCTTCAGCGGCGCATTCAATTCGGCAGACAGCGCGTCTGGCAGGTCGAGGATCGCTTCGACGATCTGCTCGGCCGACTGGCGCGTGACGGGCTTGCCGCAGTTCGGACAATGCGGCGTCGCGAGCGAGCCGTAGAGGATGCGGAGGTAGTCGTGGATCTCCGTGACGGTCGCGACAATGGAGCGCGGATTGCCGCTCGTCGTGTGCTGTTCAATGGAAATGGCCGGGGACAGGCCCTCGATCTTCTCGACGTCGGGCTTTTCCATGCGGTCGAGAAACTGCCGCGCATAGGCGGAAAGCGACTCGACGTAGCGGCGCTGGCCCTCGGCATAGAGCGTGTCAAAGGCAAGGGATGACTTGCCGCTTCCGGAGAGCCCGGTGATGACCGTCAGGGAATTGCGGGGAATCGTGACGTCGATTCCCTTCAAGTTGTGCACACGCGCCTTTGTAATGACAATGTTGGACATTTCTGGGGATGAGGGATGAGAAGAAGTGGCTGAAAGATGAAGGATGGGGGATTCTGCTGAAGACTTGAAGTAGGCGGAGATTTTGGATTAAGCTGAGAACTTGAACTAGAATGGAAAGTTCGGTTCGGTCAAAGGCTGGATTAAGATTTGGCTTGGATGTGCTGGGGAATGTGGCGAGACTGAAGACCTGGTTGTGCCGATACAGTTAAGAGTTTGTGCTTCCGAGTTTGCGGTTTGGCGCCTACGATTTTGAGTTTGCGGTTGGGAGTTTGCGATTTAGAGTCTACGGTTAGGTTTAGAGTCGTTTTCAGACGGACTTATTCCCGCTACGCGTCCATTCGTCCGTCTGGCCCAATTGACAAACGGCATTCCATACCGACCGCATTCGTCCGCCTCTGTCCGTTCACGATTAAGCCCCTCAGCGCACGTGCGGGCGCACACCTCGCGCAGAGACCGTGCGTATATCCACAGCTGTCCGCCCGACGCACGCATGCCCACAATTGTGGGCGCGACGCAGCCCTCTGCCCTCACCCGCGTTCAGATGCACGTACACCCTGCCCTCGTCCACATTCGGATGCACACGCGCTCGTCGCCGCTCGCCGCACGGCCGGCGCGGGACTCTTCAGCAACGCCTCCAGCTCGCGCGCGTCCGACGAACGTCCGCTCGCACCGAGCGCGACGGCACGCGCCCGAAGAGCTTCGGCCTCGGCTGGCGGCAAGCAGGCCATGCCTACAGGTTCTTGCTCAAGTCGAGCGCGAGCAGGAACTCGGGGTTCGACTTCGTCTTCTTCAGCGAATTGAGGACGGACTTCATCGCCGACTCAGGGCCCGCCGCCGCGAGGATGCGCCGCATGCCCCACGTCTTCTCCAGCTCCATCGGATCGAGGAGCAGGTCTTCCTTGCGCGTGCCCGACTTCTCGATGTCGATCGCCGGGTAGATGCGCTTGTCTGCCAGACCGCGATCCAGCACGATCTCCATGTTGCCCGTGCCCTTGAACTCCTCGAAGATGACCTCGTCCATGCGCGAGCCCGTGTCCACAAGGCCCGTCGCGATGATCGTGAGCGAGCCGCCGCCCTCGATGTTGCGCGCCGCGCCGAAGAAGCGCTTCGGACGGTGCATCGCGAGCGCGTCCACGCCGCCGGTCAGAATCTTGCCCGAATGCGGCTGGACAGTGTTGTAGGCGCGCGCCATGCGCGTGATCGAGTCCATGAGAATGATGACGTCCTTGCCGTTCTCGACCTGGCGCTTCGAGAACTCCAGCACCATCTCCGTCACGTTGACGTGGTGCTGCGGCTCCTCGTCGAAGGTCGAAGACAGCACCATCGCCTTCGTGTTGCGCTGCATGTCCGTCACTTCCTCGGGGCGCTCGTCGATGAGGAGGATGATGAGAATCGCCTCCGGGTAGTTCTTCGAAATCGCGTTCGCCATCTTCTGCAGGAGAACCGTCTTGCCGACGCGCGGCGGCGCGATGATGAGGCCGCGCTGGCCGAAGCCAATCGGCGTGAAGAGGTCGATGACGCGCGTCGAGAACTCCTTCGGATCCGTCTCAAGCAGGATGCGCCGCGTCGGGAAGGTCGCCGTCAGGTTCTCGAAGTGGATGACGCGCGCGGCGACGGACGGCTCCTTGCCGTTCACCGTCTGGACGTTGCCCAGGCAGAAGAACCGGTCCTTGTCGCGCGGATCGCGGATCGGGCCTTCAATGAGGTCGCCCGTGCGAAGCGCATGGCGGCGGATCTGCTGCTGGGTGACGAAGACGTCCTCCGGGCAGGCGAGAAAGTTGTTCTTCGCCGACCGCAGGAAGCCGTGGCCTTCGCGCACGATCTCCAGGCAGCCCGATGCCAACACGGCGCCACCCTTCTGCAGATAGCGTCGAATCGCGGCGAAGATGAGCTCGTGCTTGCGGTAGGTTCCGAGCTCCTCCGGATCGGCACCGGGCATCATGCGCTCGACGATGACCGGCGCGGGCCAGGTCTGGATGTCGGCGAGGCGATATTCGGGCAAGTCGGGATTGCGGTTCGGATTCGCGGGCGCCGGCTCCGCGTCATGCGCCTCCGTCGGAAGCGGCGCATTGAGGAGCGGATTCACCGACTCTTCGCCGTTCGCGCCGCGAATGGGCGAGGCGTTCTGCCGCGCGCCATTTCCGCCGCGACCGAAGTTGCCACGGTTCTTGTTGTTGAAGAACTTTTTCTTGTTGTTGCCGCCGCCATTGCCGCC
>OIYX01000284.1_pt1 | contig 18589 bp, 35 predicted proteins | sample 1588431 | NCBI WGS metagenome assembly OIYX01 (sample SAMN03283241) | human gut metagenome | biome: human-associated habitat; material: feces | host: Homo sapiens | place: Peru | collected 2012
AAAACTAGATTAAATAAACCTATTAGCGGGGTTTGATGAATATAGTTGTAAATAACGAATAATGAAACCTTATAATGTTTTTTCTTAATAACAAAATGATTATGGTAGAATGATGATATTGATGGAAGAAAATTGAAAAATGATGGAAGTGTGGTGCCCCCGCTCGGTACCAACTCATCACTCAATTTCATCGTTATCGTCATCCTCTGAATTTTTCAAGATACCCTTTCTAAAAAACGTCGAGCCCAGGTATTCTAATCGCCAATTTCCCAAATGAAAAATACCTGGGCCGACACGTTATTCGAAATTAAATGCGAGAAATCCAGTCGTTGATGATTTCATCAACGGTTTTGCCCTTCTTAATCGCACCCTTAGAGTTTGTTTCAAAACGGAAACCTGGGAGTTCAATCTTGAAATTACCTGGGTCCTTGTAGAATTTAAGGAAACTATCCATTACCTTAATGACGTCCTCGCCCTTCAACTCTGCGCCCTTATAGCCGACATAGGCCGCATAGTCGTTGATAGCATCGGCAACCGCTTCCGCTCGGGCCATCTTTTCCTTGTCCTTCTTCTGGTCAGCATATGCCTTAGTGGCGTCATTCAGCATCGCAGTCATTTCCTTAGCAATATCCTCAGCGCTCTCGCCATTCATTAAGCGCGTCAGAATATCGTTCTTATTCATTAAAATAACCTCTTTTCATTTTGTATATACATATTATACAAAAAATTTTTTTAAAAGTCAAGTGAGAAAAAAAATGGTTTTTTTTATCATTATAACATAAATTTTTTTTTATGTCAAACCGGGCGGCATATGGGTATCGAGCGGCGCCTCGGTTTTGGGATTTTTGGGGCGCATATGAAGGCCGCTAGAATTACGGAAAATTTTCCATATGGGGGTACAGATCGGAAATTCGGACCGCAGCGCCCGCGCTCGGCCCGTTGTACCTCCCCTTCTAGTATACCACACCTGGCCCAATTTGTCAATAGGCAAAATAAACAAAAATTAAGGGTGGATTTCTCCACCCTTAACAAATTAATCCTCCCACGGTAGTTCGGGCGAAATTTCGTCCAGTTCCGCCTTGTCGTTATAGTCAGCGGTGATTTCCGGAATGTCGATAAACGCTCGGCTTGCCACATAGTCAGCCATGTGTACCAGTCTGTCGATAGGAGTGAACGGTCTGTCCGCCTTGTCGGTAGTCCACTGACCCATGTGGGACTTGATGGCTTGTGTCAACTCATAGGGGCAGTCCTCATTGAAAAACACCATCCATGTGCGGCAAACTTGGTCAGCCGCCATAGCACCGTGCTTGGGGTACAACTCCTTGTCAAACTCGTGTAAACCATACTTGGCTGTATCGTGGAGCAGACAGGCAACTCGTGCGTAGTCCTTGCGCTCGTCAGTGAGATACGCCCACTGGCTCATGCGGAGCAATTCCTCACAAAACCACGCGACCGCCTTAGTATGGCGCACCAAACCGCCCTCGCCTTGGCTCATAGCCGGATGGAACTTGCCGGAAGAACTTGCGCCGATAGTCCAGAAATAGTCGGGAACGATACAGTCGAAGTAATAGCGCACGAAAGAACGCAAATCCTCGGACTGAATGAACTCGATTTCGTGGTCAAAAAACTGGCTCTTATTCATAGATGCCTCCGTGCTGTTGGTGGGTTCCAGCTCCCTCAGATTGTTTATAGTATAGCGCATTTCAGGACAAAATGCAATAGTCAATTTATACAAACTTTCGCCGGAAAAATTGTTGAAAATGTGTATTGACAAAAATGCCGGGCGCCACATCCGTGAGCGCCCGACCCATTATACCACATTCAGAGGGCGTTGTCAATAGTCAAATTAAATAAAAAAATCGCCCTCAATTGAGAGCGATTTGGTAAGTTCGACGAATGGTAATTTCAACAGATTTCGGCTTCACAGGACACGCAAATCTGTCATTTCTCACAAATACGCCGTATCCCTTTTTCTGCCAGTTCTCACGATTTTTGTCCTCGTATCGCAAAGTGTTGTACTTGGAGAGCGGTAGCGAAAAATCGTAAATAAATTCAGAATTGCGCGGTAGACGGTAAACAGGCGATTTCTTGTAGTTTCGTGTATGCTCTCGCTGTCTGCGTTTTAGGTCGTTAGTCGTGCCTATTTTCAGAATGTAGACACCATTTTCATCATAATAGTGTCCAACATACAAAAATTCCTTGTTTTTCACACTTTTTTCCTCGATTTCCGGGGAAAATGGGGGGATTTCTCCCCCATTTTCTCAACTTTTCGGCTTGCGCTTCTGCACAAGCGTCAGTTCATAGGAGTTTTCACCAATTTTGAACGCAATTTGACGCTCTTTGTTGGTAATTTCCACATTTTCGCAGGCATTTTCGCTGTTTTCGGTCAAAAATGTTGCGAGTTCAGCGATAATAGCCGCTTTCGTGGGATTTGCCTTGCGTTCCCTTGTGGTGAATTTGTATGCGGTGGGGGTCTTGCGTGTGCCAGTCTTGGCGAATTTTTGGGCGATTTTGAGCTGTTCTTTCGACAGGTCAAAATCCTGTTTCTTGCCCTTGTCGATTTCTCGGTCAGAGTTCCACACGGCTTCCGCTTCATCGGCAGTCCAGCCCATTTTCGCCATAGCGTTTTTCAGCCATTCGGTTTTGGAAATGTCAGCCATAAAACACCGCCTTTTCAGATTTTAGGGGAGAGAGGGGGGAGAGGTTATCTCCCCCTCTTGTCTCACTTGGCGGTGAAATACGCCTTGCGCTTATCCTCGATACGCTCTGCCAGACCGTCAATGACCATCTGACGCACCAGAGAGGAAACCTTCTGATTGGACGCATCGGCGATAGCGGGGACAGACTTCATCAGAGCGGAGACGGTGTACTTCTCGCCCTTGTGGGCGTCCAGGAACGCCTTGATGTCAGCCTTGATACCCTCGTTTGCCAGCTGGGTAGCGGTCGGCTTCTTGTCCACGGTGTTCTTGCGGTCGAGCAGTTCCAGCTCATGCTTGGCGAACTCCGCCATCTCCGCAGGGGACACATCCACATAGACAGTCTCGAAGTCCTCGGAATTGCCGATACGCTGGGAAATGGGGAACTTGAACTCGCCCACCTCGGCGAAAGTTTTGAGGGCGGTGAAATAGTCCCGCTTGGTCATACGGCGGGTAGCGGTGGAAGTAGTGTTAGTCATAGTATCAACCCTTTCTGCGTTTTTAGGTGTCGCCCACCATATTGTTGTTTCCCTCTTGGAACATCTATATTCTAACACATATCCGAAGCCTTGTCAAGACTTTTTTTCGGATTTGTGGAATTTTTTTTAAGGTACACGCCCCGCCGGGAGGTCTTACCCTCTCCCTTGGAACAATTATATATTACCACACCCTTGGGCAAATTACAATAGTCAATACCTACAAAAAATGGGATTTTCAACATCTAAAATTTGTGCAAAAAAACACTTGACAAAATTTGTACCGCGTGGTATAATGGAAATTTCGGGCGCCACGTTCGTGAGCGCCCGACCCATTTTAGCCCATTCGAGCGCATTTGTCAATAGGCAAAATACACAAAAATAAACCAGCGCAGTTGGCTACTACGCTGGTTCCCCTGTTGATGTTCGCCAGCCGTCCGGACAGCCAGCCCACTTCTACACAGCAGACCCAAAACCGGGGCGCGAAGCCCATTATGGAGGGGTCTTTCTCGGCACGCGGTGAATGTGGTTAGAACTTCGTACCCAGTCCCAATTTCTAACGAGAGGTTCAAGATGGCGGTTGAGAAGAAATTATTGAGTGGGACAAACACTCTATTAAACTCCATCTTGGCTGGGGCATAAATATAATCAATCATTAAACTATCTAATCAAACAATGATTGACTACTAAGGTGGTCGATACAATCGCCATTTCATTTTTCTCACCTCACAATGTTAGTATAGCACAGGCGGGGCTGTTTGTCAAGAGTTTTTTTCAAAACTCCAAATCATCACAGACGCCATAGCCGGAGAAATCGAGGATAACAGGAGAAATGCCAATGTACCCAATGTTTGAGCCGTGAAGGTCGTTGATGTGATACTTTTTAACGAACTCACAGAGGGCGATAACCTTGCGCTTGCCGTGGAGGGAAACGGCAACTTTTGCCCACAGTCCGTCCAGCTCACGCCCATAGCCATTTTGGTCTGCCTTGCGAAACTGACGCTCAATCTGATTAACGCGACAGTCAGGGACAGTCTTTGCGATACGGGCGAGACGCTTTTGTAGTCCGGCTTCTCCCCAATGGATTTTGTGTGCGCTGTTGGTGATAATCTGTTGAGCGGTGAACGCAATCGCTTCACCATCACGGGGGGAGACAATGTAGCCAGCCAACATAGTGGCGGGGAAAAAATCAGCGAGGTTGGCGTCTACGGCTTTCTGATACACAGCCACTTCCCGCTCTGCGTCCCGCGTCTCCATAGACCATTTGAGGACATAGCCCAACTCAGGAAACACCAGACATTCCTTGCTTGCGCCGTTGCTGGTGATTATCTTGACATTAGGGTATGCGTTGTGAATGACATTAGACAGACTGTCCGCCCGTCTGACCAGTCTCGGCTTTTCAGATACCGCCTGCTGAATGGTCAGGATAAAATCCTGAACTCTCGGAAACTCCATCGTTCATCGCTCCTTTCAGTATCATCATTATAGCACATTACAGGGGAATTGCAATAGGCAATACCTACAAAAAACGGGATTTTCAATCTTTGAAATTTGTGCAAAAAAACGCTTGACAAAATTGCCAGTGGGGTGTATAATAGAAATTTCGAGCGCCACATACGTGGACGCGCGACCGAATTATACCACACGCGCCCGGATTTGTCAATAGGTAAAAATGCACAAAAAATGAGGGAGATTTCTCTCCCTCACTTGCGCGGACACGACAGCACAACCTTGTATTTTGTTCCATCAAGCGTGAATAAAAATTCGCGCTCCGCGTTGCTCACATTCAGGTCAGTCGCGCCGTATGTGGTCAGTGTCTCGGTCAGTAGGGTGATAATGCCCTGTTTCGTGAGATTAGCCTTTCTTTCTCTTGGTGCGAACTTGTATGCGGTCGGCTGGCGTCCTACTCCACGCGCTTTCTTGCTTGCCTTTTCCTGTTCCTCGGTCAGCGGAAACGGATTGCCGCCCTTGTCGATGATAGCATCTTGGACAATAATGTCCTTGGCTTCGGCTTCGGTGCAATCCAGCTTTCGCATAAGGTCGGCAATACGTTCATTCATGCGCTTACTCCTTTCAGGGATAGGGTGGGGATTTCTCCCCACCCTTGGGCGGTTTACTCGCTCACCTTGCGGAAGAACGCCTTGCGCTTATCCTCCACGCGCTCCACCTGCTTGTCCAGCACCATCTGCCGGACGAGGGAGGACAGCTTCTGATTGCTCATGTCCTTGCAGACAGGGAACTCTTTGAGCATCTCGCTGATGGAGTACAGGCGGTCGCGCTCCATAGCGGACAGGACAGTGGTCTTGATGACCTCATTCTCCTGCTGGGTCTTGGTGGGCTTCTTGTCCACGGTGTTCTTGCGGTCGAGCAGGTCGATTTCGTGGGTGATGAACTCCACCAGCTTGGGGTCAGCCTTGACCTCGGACAGTTTGAGCAGGGCGGTGAAATTGTCGCGCTTGGTGGGCTTGCGGGTGGTGGTGTTAGTGTTAGCCATAGTATCAATTCCTTTCTCCATTTGGTTTTGAGGGCTTTGCCCTCCTGACATTATCTATTATAACAGCTTGCGCTGGGATTGTCAAGACTTTTTTCCAAAATTTTTGATTTTTTTTGATAGTGTCAACAGGGGAACGTCCCACAAGTATTCACAACGACTTACAACCCCGGAATACGGATAAGAGTATTGCCATGTTATTGCGTCGCAGTCCGGTTAGAGGTTCCGGTCTGTACCTTGCTCACAAATTGCTCACTTTCCGATCCATGCTCAGGCTTTACCGCGCTGGTGTAGGGCTTACTTCCTTTACTTTCGCACGGTTCGCGACCCGTGGATTTCTTGGGTGGGACTGTTCCCCTCTTGACATTATCAATTATAGCACAGGTGCTTGGAATTGTCAAGAGGTTTTTTGAAATTTTTTCAAATTTCTGAAACCTGTCTACACAGGCGACACATTAGACGCATCTGCCGTGCCGTTCCCCTCTTGACATTATCCATTATAGCACCTTTGATGGAGTTTGTCAAGAGGGAATTTTGGTCTTTTTTTTCAGTACGGCGCGCTCTCACTTACACTTGGGACATTACATACCATTAGCCCAGCCCACGGGGTCTCACTCCCTCTTGACATTATGTATTGTACCATAGGTGGGCATGGATTACAATAGGCAAACTATACAAGTTTCGGGAAAAATAAATAAAAAAATTTGTGTAAAAAAACTCTTGACAAAATTGCTGGCGGGGTGTATAATGGTGAATTCCGGCCGAGACGCGCGAAATCGGCCGGCCATTATACCACACCCAGGCGCATTTGTCAATAGATAAAAATGCACAAAAAATGAGGGGAAAATCCCCTCATTTTTTTAGTCCATCTGACAAGCGAGAAATGCGTCCCGCTTTTCGTTCAGGTTTGCGATTTCGCCCGCCAGCGCGTCAGCCCTCATAGCCAACAGACGGGCGTAGCCCTTGCGCCAGTTCAGCATACCAACCGGATTGACCGTGTAAATGAGCTTCTCCTTTTCCACGGTCTTGGTGTCCCTGCGCTCCGTGCGGAAGTTCTGTCCATTCAGAGCCAGCAGAGCGGTCTGCGCCACTTCCGGCAAACGCACCCAGTTGTACTCGGTCATCAGGGGATTGCCATTCTTGTCAATCATCCAGATTTCCGCTTCCCACGGGTCGAGCTTGATTTCCTTGGTGGTCTGTTCGGTGCGTACCACCTTGATGATGCCCTCGTCCCGCAGGAACGACAGGGAGTTGTAGGTGTACCGCCGGTAGTCGTGCTTTGCCTTGGAGAAGTCCTCGGAAGTGAACTCCTTGTTTCCGAACAGGTCTACCAGCCACTTGTAGGTCTTGACCGTGCGGTTGAAATTTCTGAGGTTAGCATAGCGAGCTTTCATAGTTTTTTCTCCTTTTCTATTGGTGGGGCTTACCATCGTTTCCCCTACCTTGAATTTGTAATGTTATTATAGCATGGAATGGGGGGCGTTGTCAACCCCCATTCCAAACTTTTTTTACGGGGTGTCGTGCTTGCGGTATTCAGTCAGGTCAGGGTCGCCAATCCATTCGGAAAAATCAACCCAATAGTCGAACTCGTGGAGAATTTCGATTTCATCAGGTTCAAACACCCCGCCACAACAGGCGCAGATTACAAAACCGTTTTCAAGCTGAATACCAGCCTGAACACCATCGGAATGGTCGCCCTTAAAAAGCACTTGCTTAATAGGCATTTCGCTTACCTCCTTGTCTTAGTATAGTCATTATACCACATGAGAAAGGGGGTGTCAAGCCCCAATCTCAAAACTTGGGAAAACATTTTACCTCAAAGGGTGCGTCCCATGCGTGGACATTTTTGGTGTATCGCTTGTGCATCTTCTGGCAGGCAAGGAAAATTTCCATTTCCTGCATAGCGTCAGACAGGGCGGTGTGTTCTTCCTCAAAGTCAGGATTGCCGTGGAGATAGCCATACACCGCTTCGACAGAGGTTGCACAGGTCTTGCCATTCTTGGAACGCTTGCCATGCTCTCGGCAATAGTCCGCATAGGACTTTTTGTGGGTGATAGTTTCCAGTGCCATCAGATACAGGTCGATGAACTCGAAAGTTTCCAGCAGGTCGCGGAAACAGGTCTTGCAGAAGTCAAAACCGGAATTGTACGCCATCACATAGCGAACGCCGTAATGGTCGCACAGGTTTTTGATTACCTCATAGGCTTCGCGCTCCGTGGCGATAGCGGAGATTTCGCCAGCTTTGAGCCGTTCGGCATACTTGGGAAAATTCTTCTTGGCATAGCCATCGGTGGTGATTTCGTCATAATGCTCCATCACCAGCAGGGAAGTAGTGGCAAGGATTTCGCCCTTGCGGTCGTGGATAATCGCGCCCACATTATACATTCCCGTGGGGTGAGCCGCTCCGCCTACTGTTTCAGTGTCCAGCGTGCAATAGATATTTTTCATTGTTCATTCTCCTTTTCTCTTGGTTGGGCTTACCATCGTGTCCCATACCTTAATTACATTACATATTATAGCAAATAGGGGTGAGATTGTCAACCCCTATTTGCTATTTTTTTTACAGATTTCGCAGAATTTCCATCAGGAGGTCGGCGTTGTATGCCATATTGTGGGTGTTTGCCGTCCACTCGTTGAGATTGCGCTGTTCATCATCGAACAGAATAGACGCGGGGCAGGTGGCGCAGGTGGACTTGGGGACGCCATAGGGGACAATATGGATTTCGTCCCACTGAACGCTGGGGAGATGCTTTGCCAGCCAGTCGCGCTTGACCTCGGCAACCTCGGCATTGAACTTATCCGTTCCACTCTTGGACAGCCAGCTGATGATGCCGATATTGTAGCCCCGCGCCTGTAAGCGGTTCAGATAGCGGGCGAGGGTGGAGAAGTGAACGAGCGGGCGGGCGTCCGCATATACGCTCGTGTCAGCGGCTTCCAGCTTTGCCAGCCAGTTAGGGTCGCCATACAGGTCGGCGATAGTCCCGTCCATGTCCAGATAGATAGTCATAGTATCAACTTCCTTTCTTGATTGTAGTACCATTATACAGGATAAAACGCGATTTGTCAACAGTTTTTTTCAATTCTGCTCTTGGTTATTTCGCACAAACTTTCGGGATGCGCGTTTGGGCAAATTTGTTCAATTTACCTATTGACAAAATTGCTGGCAGGGTGTATAATGGAAATTTCGAGCGCCAGGACCGTGGGCGCTCGGCCGAGTATACCACAAATAGGGGTGTTTGTCAATAGGTAAAATGAACAAAAAAAATCTCCCAAATTTGGGAGATTTTTCATTTATTAACTCTTGACAGTGACGCGGAAGATGGAACGCAGAATTGCGACAATGAGCCAAACCACCAGTACCAGTTTCCACGAGAACGCGATAACGAAAGAGCCGATGGACACGATGCCAATGGCGGGGAGAAGCCAGCAGAGAAGCCAGACCAGTCCAGCAGAGAACAGGAAGTCGATGCCAAGGCACACCAGTACCAAAAACAGAGCAGTAAACATTTGTTGTTCCTCCTTAATAAATTTGTTCGCCGTTGTGGTAGCGTTCATATCTCGCTTCAAGGAAGTCGAGAATGAACTCGAAGTCGTCCGCGTCCGCGGGGTCTACGAACTTCTTTTCAAGGATTTCGCCAGTGTGGTCGTTGAAAACTTTAATCATTTCCATTTTGTTGTCCTCCCTTATTTGATGATACCATTCTAACACAGAGGGGCTGATTTGTCAACCCCTATTTTACAAATTTTTGCTTTCTGCCACGAAATATTTTGCGCCATACTGTGCCACAATGTCCTTGACCTTTTTGCTCTCGGCTTGCGTGGCACAATAGAAATTGAATAGCGTGTGTTTATTGCTAATCTCAATGTATGAATGGGGAATGTCTCGCAGGTCAAAATCAACAGCGGCGCGATACTTAGTAGGAACAGTCATTTCAATTTTCCACAGCTTTTCTTTGCGCGCCAACTCCTCCACCCATTTGACCGCCAGCACGCCGATGAAATTACAGGCGGCGGTAATGCCCATCTTTGCCAGCGTAGAAACGCCGTCAATGTTGGTTAGGATAATGACATAGGAATAGAAGCCATAGGTCAGCGCATTGATGCCAGCGGCTACCCACTTATTACCTTTGACCGTGAGAATGGACTTGATGGTGGACAGCACCACATTCACAGCGGTACAGATAATGAATAGAATAATTGCGTTCATAATCATCACTCCTTTTTCAGTATAATAATACTACCACATTTATTTGAAAATGTCAAGAAAAATTTTTGTTGTAGTTAAATTCTCACAGGACTATTTTTTTGCTCCGTGTAGTTAGTCAGAACTAAACCTGACAAGAGGGGCGTTAATGCCCCTCCGTCAATTTGTTGAACATACTCCACAGCGTATCACAGGAATTGTTTGTGTTTTCAGCCATCCATACAATTTGTTCATCAGTCGGCAGGTATTTATCATCTTGAAAACCAAACCATCTATCACAGGACTGGTATGCCTTATACTCGTCCTCTGTCAGCTTGCCACGCAACCGCCAGTCCCAGCGGATAGAACTTATCAGAGTATACGCGCACGCGCCCGCGATAGTCAGGGTCAGAATGGCGACAGCCGCATACAGCACGAATGTGGATTTGAACATACCATACACCAGCAGGATAAAACCGCACAGAATGAGGAAATTGCGCGCCCATTTTTTGAGCGTCAGTTTCTGAAAATCAGACATTTTTTCTGCTCCTTTCAGTTTAGTCTATCAAACAAACTCCACAGCGTTTCAGTGGGAATGGACGTTTCGTCCATCATTTCGCGGATTTGCTCCTCGGTGGAGAGGTATTTTTCATTTCGCCAGAGAATAGAGCGGATAATCGCCCACGCGCACCCGCCTACGGCGATTAGTGCCAATACAATATTAAACACTTTCTCTACTCCTTAACATATTGTCAGTAAATTCATTGGAGAACTTCTCGGCAAAATCATCATCATAGGCGCGATTGGCGATTACCTCCATAACCGTTTCAATGCCGGACATAAAGTAAGGATTGCCATTGATGGCGTCATACCGTCCTTGGAACATAGGGCATTCACGCAGGTCTGCGAAAACCGCCTGATACGCTTGCTTCAAATCCATTATTCTTACCTCCTTGTTTCAGTATAGCCATTATACCGTATTACGGGATAGAAGTCAATCGTTAAAATACACAAAATTGCGGCGAAAAATTTGTGAAGTATGCCTATTGACAAAAATGCCGGGCGCCACAATCGTGAGCGCGCGGCCGAAAATGTCAAGTGGAAAATTATACAAAAATTGGGCTGGATTTTTGTTCATCCAGCCCAAATGATTTTTATTCCTTTTCAAAAATAAAATCCGGTTTGAAAATGTAGAGGAATGCTACGGCGTAATGAAAAATCGGAATGATTGAGCCGGTGATAACGGTCAACCAGTTAGAGAACGGACTGCGCTTGCTTTCACCCCGGTTCTTGAATACTTCTTGCGCCTGCTCCTTGTTTTTCTTCATAGTCGAAATGATGCTTGCGATGCCCAGCCAGTAGAGAACAATACCAATGATGTAAATAATGAGAATGATTTTCATAAGTGCATCTCCTTTTTATTTGATTTACTTTCCAGATTTCGGAACGAAGCCACGGCAATACTGGCTTGCCCACGTCCAGTCCTTTTTTCTCTTGGTACACTTGCTTTCACACTGAGAGTTCAGCACCTTGCCGCAGTTGTAGCCCCAATACTTACAGTGATAACAGCAGACATCGCGGATTTCAAAATTGTAGCGGTTCGCCAGTTCCTCTCGAATTTCAAATGCAGTCATTGTTTTTACCTCCTTGTTTCATTGTCTACATTATAGCATACCTACTGGTTGTTGTCAATAAAAAATGTGGGATTTCTCCCACATTTTTTTATTTACCGATTTCCACTTTTTCAGTGGGGGCAAGCATTTGAAGCACATTCGCCGTAAGCGCGACGTCCACTCTGTCATAGGTATTCCCGCAAGTATCGCCCACATAGTCGCAGTCATTATCGGTGATAACGTCATACAATTCATTCAGAATGTCATAGGCGTCGCGCAGGGTTTTCCGCTCTTTCTCTGTCATTTTAACATAGATGGGGGCTTTGATAATTTCCATTTTGTTTCCCTCCTTAGTGTTTGTTCATCAAGCAGTTGGTTTCGATTGTCCAACCGCAGTCTTGACAGGTGTAGTAAAATGTTTCGCTCATACGGTAGCGAGTAGAGGAACTGAAACGATATTCGCCGCCACACTTGACGCATACGCCATTGTTGAATGTGTCGCGGTCATTGACGCTGTCTTGTCCGAACGCACAGCCGAAGCCGAAGAAGATAGTACAGCAGATAATGAGAGACAGTACCTTACTCCACCAGTGGTCGCGGCTAATGGCGATAATCAGACCAACAGGCAGACCCATCAGACCAGCCATAAGTAAACCAGCGATAATTACATCAGACATTTTTTCGTCCTCCCTTGTTTTGTTATACTCATTATAGCAGAAATGGGGCTTGTTGTCAAGCCCCAATTTTCTACTTTACCACATAAAATTCCGGGTGGCGTTCCTCATTCTTGCGGATACGCTTGACCAACTGCTGGGGCAGACGGTTTTTGCCAGCACTCTTGTATATAGCGACAGCCCGTTCAAAGGTTGCGGGGTATGCGGTGATGATGAAATTCTCATATAAGTCCAGCACCAAAATGATGCCAGTCGAGAGCAAACGCAGTCGAGCGGTTTGGCGTTGGTCGATGACCTCAATCATCACGCGGTCGGAATATCCGAGGTATTCCTGTAAGAGGGCGAGCCGGTTAGCCCGCTCCTCTGTCAGATGGTTCGACATAGTGTAGTTTTCCATATTACCACCCCATATTGAACACGAAGCGCACCAGACCGATACAGGCAACGCCATATAGGATAGAGCCAACGAGGAAGTGCCAGTCGTGCGTCTGACGATAGACCATATACCCCCCGACACACTGAACGCCAGCGAAGCCAGCGAGGGCGAGGATTGCGAGGATTGCGATAGTAGCCATTTGAATGACCTCCTTTAATTGATGGTATAAGTATAGCACACCTACTGGGCGTTGTCAACCGTCAAATTGCATAAATTTCGGGATAAAAAATTGTTGAAAAAAACGAACACAAAATGCTTGACAAATTGGCTGGGCTGTGGTATAATGAAAATTTCGCGTGCCACGTCCGTGAGCGCGCGACCGAGTATAACACAAATGGGGCAGAATGTCAATAGGCAAAATAACCAAAATTTTCAACCGAATTATGGGCATAATGCCATATAAAAAAACAAGGGCTTTCGCCCTTGTCTTAGTAGCCGCGGAGTTCCAGCCGCACCGCTCTGTCTGCCACCGACCGAGCCAGCAGGACTTTTTTCCAAGTCATCAGCTCTTTGATGTTGCCCGGAGTGTCAGCCCAGAAGCCCCAGGTGATGCCCTCGCGGATAATGTCCGCTTTCTTCATCAGCATCAGATTGTTGTAGTAAGTATTGAACTTGTCGACCATGTCTTTCGACCTCCTTCATTTGATGGTTTAATTATAGCACCCATTTCGGGATTTGTCAATACCTTTTTCAAAATTTTTTCAAAAAAAAATAGGGCTTTCGCCCTATTATTTTAGCAATACGCCAGCGTCATAGTCGCCCATTTGAGAACGGAAATTTGATTGCACGCTCTGCCGATTTCCATCGCCTCGCGCTTTGTCGCCACGCGCTTAGACTTATCAACGAACCAAATTCCCCCACTGTACCACACCCCACAGTTGCCGCCGTAGTCTCTCACCGCGTCAATGGCTTCCTGTGCTGTCCGGCACTCGATGCCCTCTGTGGCAACCTGCCAGCCGGATTTATAGTTTACTTTCTTGCCCATTTTGAGGGTCAGCCCGTCATTATTGCCCAGCTTGCGGATAGAACGAATGTTAATCATAGTGTGGATCTCCTTTGTTGTTTTGTTGTACTTATTATAACACGCTTATTTCATTTTGTCTATTGGCAAACTGCACAAATCGGGATAGCAATTTTTGTGCGAAATTTTCACATTTTTCTCTTGACAACTGGTGGCTGGCTGTGGTATAATATTTCGGGGCGCCACGTGCTTAATGGGTGCGTCGGCACGAGGATTGTTAAAATTTTCACAATCCAACAGCGAAAAAAATAACAGGGCTTGCGCCCTGTTATCTGATGTTTAGCACGTCCTGCCACAGCTGGGAAATGTTATCTTTCAGAATTTCCTTGCCCAGCTTGCCGGACTTGAATACGCGGCGAACGCTGATGATGTTGGCGTTTTTCAAAAAACCCTTTGCGATGTTATGGGCTTCGTTGCCCGTGCGGGCGATGATGGAAATAGACTGGTTAGCGTTATTCACGCAGATGTAGGTATTAGCGATAGTTCGTGTCATGGTTATTTCCTCCTTAATACATTTCCTCGGACTTGTCAAGATAGAAATGGTCAATCTTGGTCATGTCCAGCAGTTCGTACTTTTCCACACCCTCGGCAAGCATAGCGTTCAGCTTGTCCACCAGCTCTGTGCCATTGTCCTTGCGCGCCTGAACAAACAGGAAGTCGGAACAGGTTTTCTCCCACTGTGTCCCTCTGTTGTAGACAACAGGCTCTTTTGTGGTGTAGCAGACTCCATAGATGTTAGACATTGTATATTCCTCCATATATAGTCATATAGTAGTTTTGGTGGGGTGGGGGGCTTATCGCCCCCCGCTGGGGATTTACTCGAATGTGGGGACGAAAGACACCAGCTTGCCGTGCTTTATGACCTCCCACTTCATTTCGTTCTTGCTGAACCCTCGCACCCAGATACGAGCGCCATCCTCGAATGTGTACCAACCCTGTGTGTGCTTTTTCATTTTGTGTACCTCCATTTGGTTTATTTCTTTTGTTCTTTACAAGTAAGATTATAACGCATAAACCCGCATTTGTCAAGCATCAATTTGCTTGATTTACAACTTTTTTTGTTGTCATTCTGCCACAACATTCGCATTTCAGGACGTGATTTTTTGTGCATTTTTTTCGCATTTTTCTCTTGACAAACTGCACCGACCTGTGCTATAATATTTCGGGGCGCCACGCACCTGATGGTGCTGACGATCTGATTGTTAAAATTTTAACAATCCAGCAGCAAAAAAACAGGGGCGCTTATTCAGCGTCCCACATTACAATTTCCTCAACGGTCAGACCGTAGGGAGCGATTGCATCAGCCAGAGCCTTTTCCGCTTCTGCGGAACAACCAGAACACCAGTAGTCATTCAACAGGTCGTTGTTGATGTGGTCAAAGGTGGCGTCATCCATGTCTTCAAGAATGTTGGAAACCTCGTAGATGTTCTTCATTTTGTTTTACCTCATTTCTTAATTTCTATAACTAAGTATACACTATAAATCCAAATCTGTCAACACTTTTTTTCGCATTTTAGAAAAAAAATAACAGGGCTTGCGCCCTGTTAATTCGCTTTAATAATCACGCCATTCTGATACATGATAACCGGCTCACCCGCTGCGGCGTATGCCTGATAGATGGCTTCGGCTTCGGCTCTGTCTGTGCCTTTGTATTCAGTGGTGACGTACAGCGCATCGTTGATAATCTCATAAGTGTTCATGGTATTTACCTCATTTCTTAATTTCTATAACTAAGTATACACTATAAATCTAAATCTGTCAATAGTTTTTTTTGAAAAATTTATTTTCTTTTATCAACTGTTCCGTGCGTGTCTAATTGGCTACTTTGCTGGTTAAGCACATTTGCGCTGTCGCGCTTTAATGTGGTGAAGCGTGCTCACGAGTAGTCTTTAACGCTTTAACGTGGTAAAGTATTCCGTTCTATGAATGTGAAATTTTTAACAATTAGATTTCGGGACGAAGATTGTGATTATTTTAACAATCGGATTTGCAATTTTTTTTCTTTAACACTTTAATGTGGTGAAGTCTGGGGCGTTGCGACCGTGTTCGGCATCCAACAGCGAATGTGAAATTTTTAACACTTAAACAGCGACTTCGCCACTTCCACACATTGTGAATTTTTAACAATCTTGCTCGGTCAGCGAATGTATCAACTGTGCCGTGCGTGTCCTCCTTGCTACCTGTGCAAGCGCACTCTTTGCTCTCTTGCTCTTGGTTCTCACATTGTTAAATTTTTAACAATCTTGCTCGCTCCTCTGTGAGAGCTGTGTGTTGCGGGATGCACGCTGTTCAGCGCCTGCGCCGCTGTATTGTTTGGCAATTGTGCGAGGGTTTATCCTTGGGCGATTAGGGCCGTTAACGATGATGAACCCAAAAGAGAAATAGAATACTTACATTAGATTTATTGTGCGCGGTTCCCGGTGTACCCGACCGGTGGGAAGCGCGTTCCATTCTCTTATTGTCGGCCTACTCTCTCTCCCTACCTACTACCCATAGCCACCCATACCCTACCATACCATACTACTATACTACATTGTTAATACATTAACAATGTATCTATCATTGTGTTGTGTTGTGTGTTGTTCTCTTTGTCTGTTGGTCGCTCGCTCGTTGGCTCGCTCTGCCTTGTCCACTGTGCCGTGCGTGTCCTTGTCCTCTCTTGGTTGAGTGATTGTTAAAAATTTAACAATCTCGCTACATCGTTAATCTTTTAACAATCTTGCTACATTGTTAAATTTTTAACAATCTTAGGGCAACAAAAAACCTCCCTCAATGAGGGAGGCAGATGAGGCACATTAAGATGCCAGTACCAGCGACAACAGCGACCGCGGTGATGAAGCGCACGACTTTGTAGATGATAGACATAGACTATTCCTCCTTGATTGATGATACTATTATACCAGATTTCAGGATGCGTGTCTATTGGCAGAATACACAAATTTGCGAGAGATTTTTTGTGGAGTTTGTATTTATTGCGAATGAGGACCGCGACGCCCATTCGCGGTCCTACGAGTTGAGGGGTTGTATTGGGGATGGTCTAGCCTTTCCGCGTGCGCCAAGCCCAAGAAGGTCTCGATAGTGTTCAGATTTTTTCTCAGATAAAAACCGACCGGGGGGGGTGGGTTTCGGGAAAAAATTTTTTTTGCTTTTTATTTTTTTGTTTGGCTGGTACAAACTCTCACCAAAACTTTTTTCAATTCAGATAACGGTAAAACTTTTTTCAATTTAGATAACGGTAGAATTTTTTTAATTACTTTTTAATTTTATTCCTACCAAAAAACCAAATAGGAAAAAATAAAATTAATCCTATTAATGCTAATGCTTCAAGAATCATTTTTTATTCTCCTTCTTAGGACGACCACGTTTAGGGTTCTCGCCCCATACAATTTGATGGACTGCTTTAGTAGCATAATAATTAGCTTTTTTCTACATTTTAGCGGCAAGCGCATTTCCAAAACTTTTATACTTAGGCATATTACATTACTCCATTAATAGCATCAGTTAGTTTTTGAGGAATTTCAATTCCTAAATCATCTAATACTTCTTTAGCGCGTAAATACTCTATTCTACTACCATATCGTTTACTCACTCGCACTCCAACATAAATTTCACCATTGTATTCAATAGTATAAAATTCCATACGGTCGCCAGGAGCAATACCATATTTTTGTCTTAAATTTTTAGGAAAAACAAGACGGCCTAAACTATCAACCTAATGAATAGAACCTTCATTATGAACTATTGCTTGGCCTTCTCGCATTACAATATCAAAATAATTTTTTCCATCTTCCATAAAATCACTTCTCCTCCATTACATGGCATTTTTCTCCAGAAGACTTAATGATATGCCAAATATATTCACCATCATTAATAACTCCTAAATACTTGTCATTATTATTTACATATTTATCCAATTCCCAACCTGTACCAACAGCATTAATCTGGAAATATTTTTCAGGTGCCTTTTCATCATAAACTGCCCATACGCATGGATTATTATTTACATCCAATCCAGTAGATACAATATCAGTTAAATGGTCCATAATATGAGTTGACCCTGGAGTTTCAATTAAATATTTATAAATCTTCATATTACTCCTCTTTTAACACTTTTGCCCAAACGCGCACATCTCTATCTTCCGCGTTAATAACTTGATTTTTATTATATACAAAAATAGGACAATGTAGTGGATAACAATTTATTTTAGTATCAATATTATCCACATAAATAATCATATTATTTTTAATATAGGGCCAATAATCTTGACCTTCACCCAATAGGATACAAGTATATCCTGCTTCAGTTAATTGTTCAAGATTAATATATTGATTAAATGATACACCCATAAATAGAATAGTAGTGCCTCGTTTAAAATTTTTCAAAACATATTTAATCTATTTTTTAGTCATCACCATTCCATCCTTCCGGTAAAAATATATCTAAAATTCTTTGTAATAAATCGCTTGCGGCGAATATTGGACCGCCGATAAAAAATATTAAACAAACAATTAATTTATTTTCACCGGCGCTTTGAATTGCATCAATATATTCAAACATTACTAATGCTGAAATGATTATCCAAAAGATAACAATTACATAGGCTCCCAAAAATATTCACCATCCTTATATTTATTTACTCGAACATTACGGATTAGCATTCTTATAGAGCTGTCTTTCTCTAATTGATTTGCGTATCCAGGCGGTGGTGGGCTCTTGGACAAAACTGAATAAGCGATTATATTAGAATTTTCATAATTAGAGAAGTCTGTGATTTTTGCGAATTCTTTTGCATTAAATTGAAGATGTAATAGTAAACAACACGGAAAACTTTCTTCAATATTATTTGCATCTTCATAATAATCTGCTATTAAATTATATTTTTGTTCAATAGTTTCAGGGTCTAGAAGTTTAGCCACTCCCTTTGTAAACAATATATTATATATAATAGATAATATTAATAATATACTTAATATAACAATAGCAATTATCATAAACTTC
>OIYX01000287.1_pt1 | contig 18528 bp, 9 predicted proteins | sample 1588431 | NCBI WGS metagenome assembly OIYX01 (sample SAMN03283241) | human gut metagenome | biome: human-associated habitat; material: feces | host: Homo sapiens | place: Peru | collected 2012
AGGCAACAATGGCGGTACAATCGACAATTCCCTTTTCCCAGCCGAGTACCTTGTGGATTATGTGCGTGTATATCAGAAGGAAAGGCTTCCGAAATAGTCGGATTAAAATTTCGTGAACATCCGATTGATATGAAATAAAAACAGAATATCAACATTTAATAACACATTTCATCATGAAAATAGGTAAACTTATTTTTGCCGGTCTTTCAATGGCCGCAATCCTCTCGATGGCATCATGCAAGAAGGAAGAAAACAATTCCACGAATCCTTCCGGAGAAACCAAGGCACTGACTCTCGCCTCCGCATCAGTCGAGGTGAAGGCAGGGGAGACTGCAACAGTGGAAATCACTTCCGGCAACGGCAACTATGCCGTCGTTCCCGCTGACAAGGAAATCGCGACTGCTGCTGTTTCCGGGACTACAATCACCGTGACCGGAGTCAAGGCAGGCTCGACAATCATCACCGTGAGCGACGGCGCGAAGCAGGCAAAGCCGCTGCAGGTGAAGGTCACAAAGTCAGGCAGCAACGCAATCCCTACGGATGTCACTTACTCGATTGAGGTGTTCTCTACAGAAAAGGGAGCCTCCTATGCTCCGGGCTGGGTTGATTGGGAGCCGACGCTCACTTCCAAGGTTACAGGCACTTTCATCGCATCTGTCCTTGACGTGAACAACAACACTCTCAATGCCGCAAACTATGGAAAGCAGGATGCCGTAAAGGAGTTCATGGCTGATGCGACCATTACAGAGGATGTCATTTTCCTCGGAGGCTACATCGCTGACGGTGACGGTGCAGACTGCGGTTACTCTTCTCCTGCCGTTCAGGTGACTAACAATGACGACCCTGCACATCCTGGCTGTAAGGTTGTGAATGTCATCGCTTCCTGCCTTTCCGGCTATCTCGGTTGGGAAGACGGCAAATACATTTCCCGTCCTGGCACCGCATGGTATGATCCGTCAGACGGCAGCATCACTCTCAAGGACTGCTATGGCGAGCTTTATTGGGGCGGCGGTAAGAATCTGACTTGGAAATTCACTTATAACCGTAAATATACGCCAGAGAAATAATCTGGGGTAAAACTAATAACAACATAAAATACAATGAGATACAATAAATTTCTTGCGCTGCTTATGGGCAGCGCAGCCCTCGTTGCATCCTCATGCCAGAAGGAAAACGAGCCGGATGACACTAGAAAGAAACCTCAGACGGGAGAGTTCTCCTACAGTTTCAAACCTGTGACGGCTGACTTTTCAAAGACTTTCGTGACCGGAGAAAAGATAGGTCTCCATATCCCAGCGGCAGAACTTGTGACAACCGCCGAGGTCGGTGCTGACGGGAAAATTACCGTAAAACTTGAAAAGGAACTTTCCGCAATGGATAATGTCTGCGGTTTCATCCCTGCTGACGCGAAGGTAAGTGACGGCGTCGCTGCCTTTGAAATCCCGGCTTCACAGAAGAGCGGTTCTTCGTTCAGCACAGATGCCGTGCCTTTCGTTGCGGTCCCTGCGGCTTCAAATGCAGGTGAGATGAAATTCATCGCACTCACCTCCGCTCTCAGGTTCAAGGTGACATCCGAGAATCCTGAGACTGAGAAAGTGCAGTCGGTGAAGTTCGAGACGGTTTCGGCTCTTGCCGGAAACTTCAGGGTGAGCCTTCCTGTAGTGGATGCTGAAATCCCTGTGACTTATGCCGTCAGCGGTCATGAGGGCAAGACTGTGACTATTGAGGTGGATGGCGAGGCCGTCGCAGGGACCTCGGCCGCGGAAATTTATATGGTTGTCGCACCGGGCAGCTACAACGGAAAGGCAACAGTCGTGACCGACAAGGGCAGCTACGAGTTTGAGCTTTCGGGCGTGAAGGCCGAGCGTGCCTCAGTCGCTGATGTTGAACTCGCAATCAAGGTTCCTGCAAAGTCGCTCCCGCTTGACACAGAGGTTCTCTACAATGTCTGTGACATGGACGGCAAAGTTCTGAAGGAACGCACCTATGTCGTTTCCAAGGACGATTTTGACAACGGCAAGAATCATGCGTCGGCATTTACGGACGCTTCGATAAAGGACTATTTCGCAACCGTCAAAGACCCAAATGTCTTCCTTCTCTACGGTTATGTGGAGAGCGGCAAGTATGAGTATGGCTACACATCAATCGCCGCGCGGGTTCTTGACGAGGACGATGCCGCTCATGCGGGCTGCAAGGTGGTGGAGATTCTCTCCTCCTGCATTTCCGCCGAACCGCTCGCTTGGGACGGCTACACTCAGACTGCCGGAATCGGCTGGTACGACCCTGCTGCCGGAACAGTCACCATCGAGAACTGCAAGGGACATCTCGGCTGGGGGTACGACTTCAACTGGAACCGCGTGTATAAACCTGCTGACGATATAGCCCTTTCTTCGACCTCGGTTTCAGTCCCTGTCGGAGCGGAGAGAACCGTTGAGGTCATCTATGCGAACGGTGAGTTCACTGCGGTTTCCGCCGCTCCTTCCGTGGCTTCCGTTTCCGTCGCGGAGAAAGTAATTACGATTTCCGGCGTGGCGGCCGGCGAGACAGCCGTGACTGTAACCGACTCCAAGGGAAAGACCGCTGAAATTGCCGTGACGGTGAAGGCGCCTTCAAACGGCATTCCTACTGATATCCTCTATGACATAACACTTTTTGAGGATGACACGGATTATTCGTCAAGTTACAAACCGACTTTCGTGGAGAGGGAAGTGAAGGGCGTATATATCTGTTCCCGCGAGGATTATCTTGCAAAGACTTCCAACAGTGACGTGTTCTATTCGGCAAAGGACCCTTGGATTGTCAAGAACTACTTTGCCAAATACACGGATGACGACATAATCATGATGGGCGGATATATCAGCAGCGACAAGAAGGCGAATTACGGCTATCTTGCGATTGCAATCCAACTGACCTCCGAAACCGTCGCTGACGGGGAGTTCGCCGGCTGCAAGGTCGTGAAGGTTCTCCATTCGGTTCCATCGGCATCGGAGGCGGACGACCTCAGCTGGTTCAAGAGCAACGGTTATGAATCTCATGAGGGGACAGCATACTTCAACCCTAAGGACGGCAGCATCACAATCGCACCGGTTCAGGGCAAGCATGACAAGAAGGACTTTGTAATCCACCGCAAGTACACTCCGGCTGATTAGCAGGGTTGTATATAAAAGAAAGGTCCCGGGCGTTCAATTCGTCCGGGACTTTTTCATTGCTGCTGTTTCTTCCATTCTCCGGGATTGGCCCCGAACTTCTTCTTGAACAATGTCGAGAAATATTTCGGGTCGTTGAACCCGACGGCATAAGCGAGTTCCGAGACCCTTATCTTTCCGGTGGAATCGGAGTTTTCCTGAAGAATCTTCATCGCGGCATTGAGCCTGATGTCATTCACGAACGCTGACGGTGTCATTCCCGTAAGACTCTTCATTTTCTCCGCGAGCGTCGAGCGGGACATGTTCATGGCCTTTATGAAGTCCGCGAGGCTGAAGTCGAAGTCCCTGATGTGTTCGTTCACATAATCTACTGCCTTCTGCAGGAACTTCTCGTCCATTGTCGTGTAGTTGAGCTCTCCGGGATTGAACACCAGTTGTCTCCGGTAGTCGGAACCGGTTCTTTCGACACGCCGCAGCTGTCCGGCAATCATTGCGTCGAGCACATTCATGTCAAAAGGCTTTGTTATGTAGGCATCCGCCCCGACCTCATATCCGGTGATTTTATCCGCTGAAGTCTGTTTTGCAGTGAGCAGTATCACGGGAATGTGGCAGGTCTCGATGTCGTTCTTTATTCTGGCGCAGAAGTCATATCCGTTCATTCCGGGCATCATTATGTCCGAGAGTACGAGTCTGATTCCCTCCTTTTTCCTGAGAATCGGCAGGGCGTCGTCGGCTGACGGGGCGGTGATGACGCTGTAGCTTTTCTCAAGGTGCGACTTCATCAGACTCAGCAAGTCGGCATTGTCCTCCACGACGAGGATTGTCGCCTTTTCGGACGTTTCCTTGTCTTCGCCGGATGATGCCGTGTTCACCGGAACGCTGTCGGAAGTTCCGGCTTCCGGTGAATGTTCGCCGGTTCTTTCAATTTCGCCGGCCTTTCCCATAGTGAGGCATTCCGTTTCCGCAGGCGTGTAGGCATCCTCCGAAATCGGAAGCAGCACGGTGAATGTCGTTCCCTCTCCCCTGACGCTCTCGACCGTAATCCGCCCGTGGTGCAGGTCGATGAGATTCTTGACAAGCGAAAGTCCTATGCCGGTGCCTATGGTGTTGTGCCGGCGGTAGTCTCCGTCGTAGAACCTCTGGAACAGGTGCTCCATCTGCTCTCGGCTCATTCCCTCACCTGTGTCGCTTACCTTAAGAACGAGGCTGCGTCCGGTGATGTCAATGTCCGCGCTGACCGTCACCGAACCTCCTTCCCTGTTGTATTTCGTCGCGTTGGACAGCAGATTGTAGAGAACCTTGTCCATTTTGTCCGAGTCGAAATAACCAACAATCGGTGACTTTGCCACCTGAATGAAACTGCAGGAAATCTTCTTCTTGTCTGCAAACGGACGAAAGGCAACCACGCAGTTGCGGACGAACGCGCTTATGTCTCCCTTCTGAACCTTGAGCTTGAGGTTGCCTGATTCTGCCTTGCGGAACTCAAGAATCTGCTGTATGAGCCGCATCAGCCTCATCGCGTTTTCTGTGATGAAGTCATACTGTTTCCTTTCCGGCTCTTCCGCCTTGAGTTTTTCCACCGCCGCGATGATGATGGTCAGCGGAGTCATGAGCTCGTGGGTTATGTTCGTGAAGAACTGCAGCTTCGTGTGGTTCAGCTCTTCGGATTTCCTGCGGTTGATTTCCGAAAGTTCCAGCTTCTTCTGTGTCTGCATCCTGTTTCTCGTGACAATGAAGAAAGCCGAACCAAGTCCGAGAACAGCAAGGACATAGAGACAATATGCCCACCATGATGTCCATGGCGCCGGACTTACCGACACCGTGATTTCCGTAGGCTCGCTCCACCCTCTGCACGAACTTGCTGCCTTCACCTTGAACCGGTACCTGCCGGGACGGAGGTTGTTGTAGTATGCGGTCCTGTGCCGTGCGTCTGCGGAAATCCAGTCCCGGTCATAGCCTTCGAGCATATAGGCGTAGCTGGCCGAGGCCGCGCCCCTGAATCCGAGAAGCGCGAACTCTATCGTGAAGTTGTTCCTCTTGTAGTTCAGCCTGAACGTGTCTGCGCGGTCAATGGCTTTCCCGGTAATCTCCAGCCTCTCGTTCTCGGGAAACTCCCGTATCGAACGCTCGAAAACCTTGAAATCGGTGATTGTTACGGCAGCTCCCCTGTTCGTCTGCGGGGCCTTCATCAGCGGAATGAACTGAAGCCCGTGCGCGGAGCCGACAATCATGGTGCCGTCTTCCGCCATAACAGCCGTACGCCGAGGAAAACTCCAGTCCAGAAGTCCGTCCTCGATTGTGTATGCATGCACATCGACTGTTCGGTCCGCCCTGTCTTCGCTTATCTGCATCAGACCTTTGTTTGTTGCTGCCCAGATGCTTCCAAGCCTGTCTTCCCATATATTCGAGATTACCGCCCCCTTTGACAGAAACGAGTCCCGGGGAAGCGTCTCGTCGAAACTGTTCCCGTCTTCCGGGCATGAGTAGAGACCGTTTTCTGTGCCTGCCAGAATTTTCCCTGTGCTTGTCACAATCAGACATAGCGCACCTTCCGTAAACTGGTTTCCGATTCTTGTGACGCTCCATTTCCCCTCGTCCTCCGCGAGTCTGAAAACCCCGTTGTCCGACGTCGCGACCCAGATGTTTCCGTCTTTGTCCGAGGTCATGTCACAGACATAGCACCGTGGCAGAGGCTCCTGTCCCGGAGACAGCATCTCATTTACGGGATGGAACGAACCGTCTTCAACAATGCCGAAGTCTATTCTTGTCCCGACCCACAGGCGGCCTTTGCCGTCTTCATGAAAACAACAGATGAAAGGGTCCTCAAATCCGGTTATTTCAAGTTTTTCCGCATCATGCAAGCCGTCGGATGAGTAGATGCCCATCTCCGTTCCGATTAACATGGCCCCGGAATCGTTCATCTGATGGAAATCCTGAATGTAGCCAATGTCGTGTCTGCGGAATTTCCCGCTGCGTATTTCATAATCGAATAGCCCGTGACCGGCAATGCACATCCATAGGTTCCCGTCCTCCGCAAGTGCCATTGCCCTGACCGAACTTGTGCCGCAGAGATGCCGTATCGGCTCAAGAGTGTCGCTTCTTATAATCTGAGGCTGCGTGTCTGTCCAGAACACACCGCCTCCAAGCGAGCCGAGCCACATTAGATTGTCGCGTGTCGGGATTATGGAGTTTATCTCGTTGAACGGCAGCTCGTTCTCGCTTGCAGGAGCATAATTCGTGAATCTTGCGTCCGTGGCGTTGAGCATGGAATGCGGAAGAATGCTCAGACCGTTCCGTGAGCCGATCCACAGGTCTCCGCTGACAGGCTCCTGGGCTATCGTGTATATTATGTCGTCGAGTATGCTTCCCTTGTGCGCCGAGGGCCGGTATTGCCTGATTTCAGGCCGTGAACTGTCGTACGGGTTAAGAAGACGGATAAGACCGGCTCCCCAGGTGCCTACCCAGAGCTGCCTGTCGCGGTCAATGAACAGGGTGTGTGAGGACTTCAGTTCGGGGACGGAACTGTAACTGTAGGCCCATCTTGTATGCGTGTCATAGCGGATGAGGCTGTTGTTCCATGTCCCTATCCACAAGTATCCGGCATCGTCCCGTGCAAGGGCTTTCATATCCACTGGTTCGAGACCCCATTCATCACCGCAGCACTGCACGAAATTCCCGCTTCCTTTCGGACGCATGAAAAGTCCCCTGTTGGTCGCAATCCAGAGCGAACCGTCATCGGACGGGAGTATGGCCTCGATGTGGCTTGATTCAAGTATCGGTGTCTCGATTTTTGATATTCCCCCGCTTTTCTTGTCGAGCGAGAACAGGCCGCTGTTTGTTCCAATCCACAGGACATTGTCATTGTCTTCGCGGACCATATTGACCATGCCTGCCACAATCTGTTTCCTGGTGGTTCTGTCCGACTTTATGAGCAGGCAGTCGTAGCCGTCGTAGCGGAGCAGACCTCCGTATGTGGAAATCCACAGATAGCCGTCCGAGTCCTGGTAAAGTTTGCGGACCTCATCAGAAGGGAGAGGAGTTATGGATGATATGCTGTGAAACGACAATTGCTGCGCGGAGACATTTCCCGCGCAGCAAAGCATCGTTGCCGCCAAAATGACGATATGTAGCCTGTGCATATGAAGCGTTTTTATTTATGCGGATAGTTGTGTTAACCGTGTAAATATATGCAAAATAATGCATATAAGGAAATGCCGGAAGTAAAAGTCCCGAAGGGACCGCGCCGGAGGCGCGAAATGGGGCTGACTAAAAAGTCAAATTGACTTTGAGGTTAGCCTCTTTTCTTTTTATTATTCTTTTATGCCCGGTGGGGCAACACCGGACGGAGGGATACAAGATATAAAAATAGCTATTCTTTTGATTGTCAAAGGAATAGCTATTGCTTTTTATGGAAAATTGTTGTATATTTAAAGTGCAAAATAAAAACATAAATAATTTTCCAAAGCGATGGCAAAGGTAACGTATAAATCTTACAATCAGAACGATAATCTGCTTTTTCCTCCATGTCTGGGTGATTTTATTCCGGAGAATGATCCAGTAAGGGTCGTCAATGCGATTGTCGACAATCTCGATATCAGTGCAATCGAGGCCACATATGAGGGTGGTGGCACCAGCAGCTATCATCCGAGAATGCTTATCAAGGTTGTACTCTACTCATATCTTCAGAACGTATACTCCGGTCGCAAGATGGAGCAGCTGCTCAAACGAGACATACACTTCATGTGGCTCAGCGGTATGCAGCGACCTGACTATAACACTATCAATCTGTTCCGTAAGAATCGTTTTGCGGACTTCGTTGACAATATCTTTACCCAGGTAGTGCAGATGCTCGTTGATGCAAAGTTCATTACCCTTGACGTACAGTATATAGATGGCACAAAGGTGGAGGCCAATGCCAACAAGTACACCTTCGTATGGAAAAAAGCCACCAAGACCAATCAGAACAAGTTAGATCTCAAGGTTAAAGCCGTGCTTCGCGAAGCTGAGCAAGCTTTAAACGCAGAACTCTCAGAGGAGTCATCAGAAGTAATGACGGCAGAGGAAATGGAGCAACGCACAGAGGAAGTTCTCTCGAAGATGGATGAAGCAGGAATCAGTCATAAGAAACTTCGCAAGGCTGTGATAAAAGTCAAGGAGGAATCTGTTCAGAAAATGAAGGAGTACGAAGAGAAGCTGGAAATTGCTGGAGAGCGTGGAAGTTATAGTAAAACAGATTCAGATGCCACTTTCATGCGAATGAAGGAAGATGCGATGAACAATGGACAGACAAAACCAGGCTACAACGTGCAGATATCGACTGAGAACCAGTTCATAACCAACTATGGTCTCTACTGGAAGCCTACCGACCAGGGAACTCTGATCCCGTTCTTGGACTCATTTGCTGATAGGTATGGCTCACAGAGTTCCACGGTGTGTGCCGACTCGGGATATGGCAGCGAGATGAACTACGAATATATGCAGTCCAGAGGCATTGGTGCATATGTCAAGTACAATATGTTCCACGCCGAGATGAAACGCAAAAGGAGAAACAACCCGTTCCTTGTGGAAAATATGTCCTACAACAGCGAAGAGAACTACTATGTATGTCCAATGGGGCAGCATCTTGAGCATATTGGCGACTACGCAAGTGTATCAGACCTTGGTTATGAGTCTACAATAAGCAAATACAAAGCAAAAGACTGTTCAAAATGTCCCCTGCGAGGCCTATGCTATAAAGGTAAGGCAGACAGACGTACTATAGAGGTCAATCATAGAAATAATGAACTGAGAGCTCAAGCCAGAGAACGACTAACCAGTGATGAAGGTCTAAAACATAGAAGCAGAAGACCTATCGAACCTGAGGCAGTCTTTGGGCAAATCAAATACAATGGAGGCTTTAAGAGGTTCCATTACAGGGGGCACAGGTTCGTGTCAGCGGAGTTCGCGACAGTTGCAACGGCACATAACATACGAAAATACATCAAGACTCTAAATGACGTGAAGAGAGCAGGTGGTGCGGGGTAAGTTTGGATGGCGTGGCCGCCCGTGGCCTCGTGAACGGGTGCTGAGAAGCCTTTTAGAGGCTTCGAAGCGGGATGGAGCAGGAACTTGTTCCGGCGGAACCAAGCCAAACTTACCCCGCATTGCCATCATATATCACCCGAAAAACAAAAAAAGAGCGACTAAATTACTTTTTAGTCGCCCCCCGCAGACGTTAGTCTGCGGGGATTGGAAAGCCTCTCGCGGCACCTCTATTTCAGAGGCGCCGTGTCCGCATCCTTGCTCCAGTACGGGTTCTGGTACAGAGGCGACGAGTCCTTGTCTTTCCCGTCCTTGCTCGTGAGGAGAAACTCCTTGGCGCTGATAGGGGAGAGGTAGTAGGCCATCTTCCATCCGAGACCGTTGTAGCCGAGCTGTGTCGGGGTGAACTGATAGGGTCTCAGCCATTCGCTGTCGCTCTTTGAGGAGACATTGCTTGTCGAAGAACCGTCGTTGTTGAGGACAATTCCGGCGTTTTTGTAAATCGTCTGCATCCCGTCGCTCCAGATGTGTATGCCTTCAGGAGCGTAAGGGGTGGTGACCAGCTGGTCTAGCGCTCTCCATCTGACAAGGTCCGTCCATCTCAGTCCTTCGACCATAAATTCGTTGCGCCGTTCGCGTCTGATGTTGTATCTCATCGCATCGACAAGCTGACCTGCCGTGTATGCTCCCCAGTCGTTCGCCGCTTCCCTGCTCATGACTGTGGCTGCCACGGTCTTGTTGAAATCCTCGTCAACTCCGGCTCTGCGCCGCAGCGCCTTCCAGTAGCCTTCGGCTTTCGTGTCGAGCGAGCCGTTCAGCTCGTAGCAGGCCTCGATGTAGTTCAGAAGCGCTTCCGCACCGCGCATGACTATGCAGCCTGTTGTGCTTGACCTCTGTCCGGCCTGCTTCTGATAGAGGGAATTGCCCTTGCGGGTGGAGTAGCCGGTGCAGTAGGTGACGGTGGCTCCCGTAAACTGCGGGACAGGCTCCGTCTCGATTGCCTGATTTGCTTCCGTGGTCGGGTAAATCCAGTTCTTCTGTCCGGGTTCCTTTAGGAAACAGCTCAGACGGGTGTCCCTATCCGTCCGCACGTCGCTGAAAGTCTGGTCTCCCCCGTACAGAGGGCTTGCATAAATCGGCAGTCCGTCCTTGCAGAGGTAGCTGTCGATAAGCCCGCGTGTCAGTCCCGTTCCGTTGTTGCCTCTCTGGGCGAACATCACCACGCTGTGTCCCACGAGGTTGCTCGCGTATTGGCACCAGAGCACGGCTTCGCTGTTGTCGAGCAGGCTTTCCGTGCCGAACATGTCCATGTAAGGATTCACGGGGTCGGCCGCACTCTGCTGCACGGTGCCCGTGTTTTCTGTCAGGACCGTATTGTCAGCCACTTCACGGGCCGCGACCATCGCCTGTTCGAAGAACCAGCCGTACTCGGACTCTATGGAGCCGGAAGGGTATTGGTAGCTGCTCTCTCCCGGCCATTCGGGACCTCCCGGGACGAAGGCTGTTCCGGCGAAATTCTTCAGCCATGAACCTTCGAACAGAGCCACGCGGGACTTGAGGAGGTATGCTGCCTTTTGTCCTATTCTCGTGTTCGCCATCTGCGTGGTCCCCATGAGTTCAATGGCCTTGTCAAGGTCCGAGAGGATGAATCTTGCGACCTCGTTCCTCGGTTTCCTCACGCTTGCCGCGACGAGGTCTTCCTTCTTGTCGGCAATGGGCTCGGTGACAATCGGATAGTCTCCGAAAGACTGGAGCTTCGAGAAATATGCCCATGCCCTGAGGAAATATGCTTCGCCGATGTAGCGGTCGATGTTCGTCTTGCTGCCGCTGATTTCACCTGCCTCATAGTCGGATTTAATCTGATTGAGGAACCAGTTGATTTTGTAGATGTTGCTGAATTCGAAGCCGCCTCCTGTCTGGGGCACGAGCCACAGTCCGAGATATTTGTCGCCCGGGCCGGACGCGCTTATCTGGTCGTCGGTCGTGGCGTCTTTCTGAAACAGGCCGTAGTCGTAGCCATCTACCGATGACCAGCCTCCATGTGCCGAGAGAAATTCGGTGTAGCGCCCGTCAACAAACGAAAGGACGGCCGACTCGTTGGTGAAATACTGGTCCGGAGTCACTTGGGACAGCGGTTCCTTGTCAAGCCAGTGGCAGCCCGTAGCGATGAACGCCGCAGCCGCGACTGATATATATCCGATTTTTCTTTTCATTGTATATTTCGATTTTATATATTCCCATATTCACGGAATGATTCGATGCAACGACTTTTATGTCAGAAAGTTATGCTCAGTCCGCAGGAGAGCTGCGTCGAAAGCGGATATGCGTTTCCGTTGTTGTAGGTTCTCCAGTCCTTTTCGCTGTTGTTGTTTCCTCCGTCAATGGTCTCCGGGTCAAACATTTTCGCGAGCCTTGTTCCCGTGAGTATGTTCTCGGCGGAGAAATATGCCCTCAGACGTTCGATTTTCAGGGGCTTTGTCCATTTTTCCGGAAGAGTGTAGCCAATCTGGAGGTTCTTCAGACGGATGTATGCGGCATTCTGCAGATAGCGTGTCTGCACCTGGTGGTTGCGTCCGCTGCTGCCGTTGCCCTCGCCTCCGCGGTCAAATGAAGGGCGCGGATAATATGCGTTCCTGTTCACTCCCATTATGCCCTTCTGCACGAGAAGGGAGTTCTCGTCGCGGTAGAAGTCAAGGTGCTGGACAAGTGCGGCTGACCATTCCGGTTCGGTGTTCGCGCCCCAGAAATAGGAACTGCTCTGCCAGTAGTCCCGCTTCATCACGCCCTGGAAGAAGAGCCTGAAATCCACTCCTTTCCATGCAAGGTTGAGGTCGATTCCGAAATGGAAGCGCGGAGTGCTGTTTCCTATGACCTTGAGGTCCCCGTGGTTGTCGAGCGTGCTGTCTCCTGTGGAAATGCGCCCGTCGCCGTTCAGGTCGGCATACATGATGTCGCCGGCTCCCCAGCCACTGCCGAGCGCGGACTGCCCCTGGCGAAGCTCTGACGGGAAATGTCCGTATTTTTCAAGATAGTTCTGATCCAGACGGTCGAGATGAGCGTCCATCTCTTCCTGACTCTGCGCGATGCCTATGGTCTCGTATCCCCAGATTTCTCCGAGCTTGCGGCCGGGGATGTACTGACGTATTGAACCGGTGGTGTTGCTCGGGTATCTCGTCACTATTGTCTGCGAGTCCGACAGGAGGAATTTCGCGCTGTAGAACAGACCGTTCGCGAGCTGGTCCTTCCACATGATTTCAAACTCCCATCCGTAGGTCTTGAGGTCGGTGTTGTTGGTCTTCGGGGCGGTGTAGCCGAGGATTGACGGCAATTCAAGCGATGCACCGATCATGTCGAGGGTGTAGCGCGTGTAGTAGTCGAACGATCCGGTGAGCCTGTTGCCGAAGAGCCCGAAGTCCATGCCGACATTCCAGTTGCGCACCTTTTCCCAGGTGAGCGTTGTCGAGATTGCGCCAGGAACACCTATTGTCGTGGCCTTCTGACCGTTCTGAAGCCATGCGCCGCTGTTTGTCGAAGGGGAGAATGTCCTGTAGGTCGGATACCATCCGTTTGTGTTCTGGTTACCGAGTGAACCGTAGGATGCACGAATCTTCCATGTATCCACTGTTTTTCTGTACGGCTCCCAAAACGGCTCGTTGGCGATGTTCCAGCCGGCGGAAACTGAAGGGTAGAGATTCCATCGCAGGTTGTCGCGGTAGCGGCTCGTTCCGTCGTAGCGGAGGTTGCCCTCGATGAGGTAGCGTCCCTCGTAGTCATAGTTCACTCGTCCGAAAACTCCTGCGGTTGACCAGGAATTGCGGTTTCCGTATGGGTTTATGTCCTTGCGCACCCATGACTGTGACGCGCTGTCCCAGACAAGCCCGGTCGTCAGGTCAATTTCAGGAAGCGACTCGGCCACAAGCCCGTAGGCCGTCACGCCCTTGTTCTTCTGCATCAGGTCCTCAAGCTGCGCTCCGAGCATGAAAGCGAAATTGTGCCTGTCGTCGATGGAGAAGCTGTAGCTGCTGCGGAGGTTCCCGTTGAAGAAATTCTCCCCGTAGCCGGCTTCGGTCACGGATGTCGTGGCCTTGTCCTTTCCTATGGGTTCTCCGTATATGTCGCAGTTGTATGTGGCGAGCGAGGTGGACTTGATGTCCTGCGAGATAATCTTGTAGTTCAGCTCAAGGGTTGTAACCCAGTTCTTTATCGGCTCGAACGAGAGCGAGAGCTGCTGGTAGAGGTTGTCCGTGACTTTGTCATAAGTCCCGCCCTGAATGAAGTCGCGGCCCGGCCAGACATTCGAGTAGAGCTTGCCGTTGTTGTCGTAGAGCGGAAGGTTCGGCCAGTTCTGACGGGCGAGGTTTTCGTAGAGCCCGTCGTTCATCGCGGACGGTTTGGTGTAGTCCTCGCGGATGAAGCGCACAGAGTAGCCGAGGTCTATGTGATCTGTCAGCTTCGCGTTCAGTTTCCCCGTTGCGCTGTAGCGCTTCATGTCCTCCTTTCCGAGATTGAGCAGGCCTTCCTGAAGCATATAGTTCAGTGACGTATAGAAAGTCACCCTTTCGCTTCCGCCGCTTGCGCTGAGATTGTGCTCATGGGAGAAATTCCAGTCCTTGAAGAAAACATCGTACCAGTCCGTGTTCGCGTTTGCCGTGTGGAAGGTGTCCTGCCATTGCGTTCCTTCCGTAGGCATAGGGAAGACGGTCGTAATCTCTCCCTTCTGATATGCGAGTATTCGCTCTATCGTGTCTTCGGTGAAAACGATGTCCGTCATGTTGTTGGATGTGTTCCTTTTTGCCTCGTTGTAGTAGTTCGCGAAGGAATATGAATCCATCTGCTTCATCTTCACGACCGGCGAACCCCAGCGGAAGTTGTTGTTATAGTTAATCTGAACCTTCCCCGCCTTTCCGCTCTTTGTCGTGACGAGTATGACTCCGAACGGCGCCCTGCTTCCGTAGATGCTGGCGGCCGCCGCGTCCTTGAGCACCGAGACGCTCTCTATGTCCTGCGGGTTTATGGTGTTGAGGTCTCCCTCCATGCCGTCGATGAGCACAAGCGGATTCCCGCTCGTTCCCTCGCCTATGGTCGCCGTTCCGCGGATGTTCATAGTCGGGGTCTTTTCCATGGAACCGCTGCGGGAGGTGATTTGAAGGCCCGAAACGAGACCCTGCAATGCGGACGTCGCATTTGATACGGGACGGGATTCGAGAGCCTTCGCGTCGGTGACGCCGACTGCCCCCGTAAGATTGACTCTCTTCTGGGTTCCGTAGCCCACGACAACGACTTCGTCGAGAGTCTCGACGTCATCTTCGAGGACAATGTCAACAACGCTTCTTCCTCCTACGGGCACTTCCGCAGTTTTGTATCCTATGGCGGTCACGACGAGGACCGCATCAGGAGATGCCTGGATTTCATAGTTCCCGTTCATGTCGGTCATTTCCCCTACAGTCGTCCCCTTGACCTGTACCGGGGTGACGATGACCGGTTCTCCCTTGCTGTCAGTCACCTTTCCGCTCACTCTGTTCTGCGCGAATGCGGATGTGACTGAGATGATTCCAAGCATCAGTGTGGTGATGATGCGCGAATGCACTTTCATAGCCCAATACTTAATGTTAATAGTCTTAATGCTCCGCGTCGGGCATGTTCCTTTCGTCCGACGGTGCAAATATATGCAGGCGCGTATTCCGTCTTGGGGAATTATTTCCCGAAACGGTCGAATCTCCATTAACCAGGCATATTTTCGCCCTCTGCCGAGGCTTCATTGCCTACCTTTGTTTCAAACAAAATCATCGGCAATAATACTAAAACAACATGAAGAAGGCAATAACCGCATTGACATTTCTGTGCATTTCGTTTGCGCTCGGGGCTCAGACGAAAATATATGTCCACGATTCAGCTCCAGGTCCCGTCATCCCGAAGGAAATTTACGGGCAGTTTTCCGAACATCTCGGCCGCTGCATCTATGACGGTATATGGGTCGGACCGGATTCGGGGATTCCCAATGAAAACGGATGTCGTCTGGATGTTCTTGACGCCTTGCGTGAACTTCATGTACCGGTTCTCCGCTGGCCCGGGGGCTGTTTCGCCGACGAATATCACTGGCGTGACGGCATCGGCCCGCGGAATGAGCGTCCCAAGATGATAAATTCCAATTGGGGAGGCACGCTTGAAGACAATTCATTCGGCACTCACGAGTTTCTCGACCTTTGTGAGAAGCTGGACATCGAACCGTACATTTCGGGCAACGTCGGTTCCGGAACAGTCGAGGAACTTTCAAAATGGGTCGAGTACATGACCGCCCGCGAAGGAACAATGGCTGAGTTGCGCCGCTCCAACGGGCGCGGGGAACCCTGGAAAGTCAAGTATCTTGGCATCGGCAACGAAAGCTGGGGCTGCGGCGGAAACATGACCCCGGAATACTACTCCGACCTTTACCGACGCTATGCCACCTATTGCCGTGACTTTGACGGCAACCGTCTTTACAAGGTGGCCAGCGGCGCATCTGACTACGATTACAACTGGACTAAGGTTCTGATGCGCAACGCTTCACGCTTCATGGACGGACTTTCCCTGCATTACTACACTGTGGTTGACTGGAACTCCAAAGGTTCCGCCACGGAGTTTTCTGACGGGGAGTATTATGATGTGCTCGCAAAATGTGCCGAAATTGACGAGGTGCTGCACAATCATGAGTTCATCATGGACAGTTTTGATCCGGAAGGACGGGTGGATTTGCTGCTTGACGAGTGGGGGACATGGTTCGAGGTTGAACCGGGCACAGAACCGGGACATCTATATCAGCAGAACACCATGCGTGACGCGATTGTGGCCGCAATGTCCCTCAACATTTTCAACGGGCACACGAAGCGCCTGAAAATGGCGAACATAGCCCAAGTCGTGAATGTGCTTCAGGCGATGGTGCTCACGGAAGGGGACAAGATGCTTCTTACTCCGACCTATCATGTTTTCAGGATGTTCCGCGGACATCAGGATGCCGTTTCCATTCCGGTGGAATATGCCTGCGACACGCTCGTGTCTCCCTCTGGGCGCAAGTTCCCGTCCCTCAGCCTGTCCTGCTCGCACTCGGATGACGGCTCCTGTCTGCTTACTGTAGCCAATCCTTCTCTTGACAAGGCTTCGCCGATTTCCGTTTCATTTGATGAGTTCCGGCCAAAGACTGCGGCTGCCGAGATTCTTTTTTCCAGGGATGTTCGTGACTACAACAGCTTTGATTGCCCTTGCAAGGTTCTTCCTGCCGTATTCCCAGGAGTGAAGCTGACTCCGGCGAAGGGAGCCAAGACTCCGGTTTTAACATTTACCGTCCCTCCGGCATCTGTTGTTTCCGTGACTTTGAAGTAATTGTTTTTAGGATTCCTGTAGGCGATGAAACGAAGACTTGTTATAATCGTGACAGCAGTTCTTGCCCTTGCCGGCTGCTCGAAAGATGAACTGGCGGCCCCGGGTGAACCAGGCGTCCCGCAGCGGGAATATCCTTTCGGATATAATCCCGACGGAGACAATGGCGGCATTCTTCCGAAGCTGTATGTTGATGTCCGGGAGGCAATTGCTTCAAAGGAAACCTGGACAGAAGGGGCGGGTGCCCGCTTGGAATTTCCCAACGGTCGGGTGCAGGAACTTGGCACGATGCGCATAAAGCTGAGGGGCAACAGCACGCTTCACTATCCCAAGAAATCTTACAATTTCAAGCTTGACATTTCTGCTTCACTCCTTGGCATGACCGGGAACAAAAGCTGGTGTCTGCTTGCGCAGTGGATGGACCGCACGCTTCTACGGAACGATGTTGCCTATGAAATCGCGCGCCGCACGGACGCTTTGGACTGGACTCCTAAGGGCGAGTTCGTCGAACTTGTGCTGAACGGCAGGACATCCGGGACATATTACCTCTGCGAGAAGATAAAGGCCTCGAAGAAACGTGTTCCTGTCGCGGAAGACGTCGGCTATCTCATTGAACTCGACACGAACTATGATGAACCCTATAAATTCCATTCCGACAGGCTCAAGCTTCCGGTCATGGTCAAAGAACCCGATGAGGATGACATGACTCCGGAGAGATTCTCGACGATAAAGGATAGCTACAACCGGACGGAGGGATATGTCTTGACATCAGATTACGAGGTTTACGGCGCCTCGATAGACATTGACAGCTACATCGACTGGCTCTTTGTCCACGAACTGTGCTGCAACTATGAACCGGCACATCCCAAGAGTACCTATATGCATCTCGCCCCTGACGGCCGTCTTCATGCCGGTCCTGTCTGGGACTTTGACTGGGGAACATTCACGCCCAAATCCGATTACACCAGACCGCTGTTTTCTTCGCTGTGGTACGGCAGTTTAATGCAGGATCCGGTTTTTGTTTCCCGTCTGAAAATCAAATGGAATGAAGAACTTTCCCGTTTTCTGGAAATCCCTGACTATATCACCCGCCGTGCAAGGCATCTTGAAAAGGCCGCGGAAGCGAACTTTACCCAATGGCCGATTACTCAGAATGTCAACCATGACGAGTCGCTTTCCTATTCCGAAGCCGTAAAGAGGATGAAGGACAATTACATGCAGCGTGTCTGGGCACTTGACGTGTTCATCTCCGGTCTATGAAAAAATATACTGCACTCGTGTCGTAGGATGTCTTCAAGCCGGAACGAATCCGCGAGAAACTTGCAAATAAGGATAAATCTGTGTAATATTGCGTAATAATATTAATGGCGATTTATATAAACGGAGATTTACATTATGCGTTTTTACGACAGGGAAGATGAAATTCGGATTCTTCTGGAAAATGAGGCTCAGGCAGAAAATACGGCCATGTTTACGGTTCTTATGGGACGGCGGCGTGTCGGAAAGACATCGCTGATAGCCAAGGCATTGGAAGGAAAGGTCTCTGCATACCTTTTTGTTTCCCGTGACAGCGAGGCTATGCTTTGCCGTAAGTTTCAGCGCAGTCTCGAAGAACAGTTGGGAATACATATCTATGGCGAACTGACATATTTTCGCGATTTGTTTGAAGTCATCATGCGGGAGTCGATTAATCGTCATTTTACCATAGTGTTTGACGAGTTTCAGACCTTATATAAAATAAATCCGGCAATTTTCAGTGAGATTCAGGATTTGTGGGACAGGTATCATAGGGAGTCTAAACTGAATCTGATTGTTGTCGGCAGCATACAGTCGTTGATGAGGCGAATTTTTGAGGATAAAAATGAGCCATTGTATGGAAGGCCGACTTCAAAGTTCACCTTGTATCCCTTCAGAACCGATGTGTTGAAAGAGATACTTGCTGAACATTCTCCGGACTACGGAAATGAGGATTTGCTTTGTCTTTACATGATAACTGGGGGTGTGGCAA
>OIYX01000292.1_pt1 | contig 18395 bp, 16 predicted proteins | sample 1588431 | NCBI WGS metagenome assembly OIYX01 (sample SAMN03283241) | human gut metagenome | biome: human-associated habitat; material: feces | host: Homo sapiens | place: Peru | collected 2012
ATCGCCAACAACCGCGGCTACTCAATCCGCACCGTCATCTACCAGAAAGGTGACAATTACCTCGGAGTGGAGGAGATGCCGATCTCGAAAATATTCACCCTCGATGATGGTTTGTTCGCAAAAGTGGCTGAGGCTCAAGTTGTAGCTCTGACATCCGATGGGTTCGTGGCGACTGACGAGAGCGCCTCGATCTATGTCTCCTACAAGGGGGAGATCGCCATAGGTGACAAGGTTTCACTCGCCGGCGAGAAGGTCACTCTTTATGGCAACGCCGCCCTTGAGGCCGGTGGTGTCACAGTCAAGTCCAACGCTGAGGTCACCCGTCCTGAACCGGTGGATCTGCTTTCCAATCTCGATCCTTCCAAGGCTAACGTTGTCACTTATGTCACCGTCGAGGCAGGACTTCTTGGCCACGAGCTTAAGTTTGAGCAGTCTCTTCCGGTTGCGATAAAACTTCTCGACCCAAGAGCCGGTGTGGTTGACATTGAGTCTGTGAATATGCACAACATCTCGGTCAAGGCCTACGTCCTCGGACTTTCCGATGGAGAGTTGACCCTTGCCGTGACCGATGTGCAGGATAACGGAATCAACGATAGCCTCAATGCCTATTTCTACGATGATTTCTCCTGGATGAAATCATACATCGACGCTTCAGGCGTCAGGGTTGATGACTCAGTTGGTGACAACAATTCCGGTGGAGAGGCTCCGAACCTGAGGAGCAACGACGCTCTGTCGGGACTTCTTAAAGCCTTGACCGATAAGGGCTACGAGGATCTGAATCCGAATAGCAAGGTCATCTATGCTCAGAAATATTACTGGAAGTTCGGCAAGACAAGCACCGCTACTGTTAACAATAACAACGGTATGATCCTCCCTAAGCAGGACTTCAAGGGAGACGAGTTGATCAATGTCGATCTTGATTTTGACTGGGCGGCTCATATGACCGGCTCCGGCAACATTGACAAGGTTCAGATTGTGGTCGAACTCACCGGCAAGGGATTCTTCGACAACGGCACGCAGATCAGTGATCCGTTCGTGACCACGCAGGAGAAGGGACATCTTGAGTGGCAGCACGCTACTGTGACCGCCAAGGGAGTCAATAACACGACACGCTTTATCATCCGTCCTGCCGAGTATGCATCCGTAACTCCTGACCAGCAGCGTTGGCATCTTGACAACATCAAGATCGCTGATTCCGACATTCCATATTCGGATCCTGTCTATGCCAAGGTCATTGTTTCCGATGATGTCATCACATTTGAGGGAACTCCGGACAAGCCTTACGAATTGAAGATCGAGTCTGACAATCCTTGGACTTTGACCAAGGGCTCTGACGCTGATTGGCTGTCCCTTGATGTCATAGAAGGTCCGGCAGGTGAGGAAACCACGGTCAAGATCACTTGCGAGCCAAGCACAAGCTCCAAGCTCCGCCACGCCGTAATCACTTTGGCTTCAGCTGACACCAGAAAGAACATCCACGTCGTTCAGTCCGCCGCCGGCGGAGAGCTTGATCCGCTGATCAGCATCTCTACAGGCAACACTGTCGAGGTTCTTGGCCAGGGCGCCGAGTTCACGGCAAAGATCCAGTCTAACGTTGAGTTCGAGACCGAGATCAACGGCTCTTGGATCACAGAGGTCTCCACTCCTGCCACAAAGGCTGTCGTCGAGACTGTATCCAAGACCTTCAAGGCCGAGCCTAACCTCACAGGAACTGACAGAACCGGAACCATCCGCTTCTTCAAGGACAACATCGAGTCTGTCCTCACTGTAAAGCAGGCCAAGTTCGAGCCTAGCATCACGGTGACATATCCAGGAGTCAACACCATCGCCGGAATAGGTGAGACGAGAAAGCTCAACATTGTGTCCAATGTTCCTTTCACCGTCACCGCTCCGTCATGGGTGAAGCTTCCTGCGATGAACATTCCTGCCGCCGGAACCTATCCTGTTGACGTGACCTTCGAGGCCAATTCAGGCACCGCAAGAACAGGCCAGGTTGTGTTCAAGAACGCCGAGTACAACTACACTTACACTGTTGACGTGGCTCAGGCAGCCGCCGGTGTCTGCTTCTTCGATGATTTCGGATGGTTGACTCCACTTATTGATACATACACAGCGGCTGGAGGTAAAGTCGGTGACACGATCGGAAACAAAAAAGATGACAGCGCGATCAACATCTATGGCGACGCTGTGAAAGCCTTCACTCTGCCTGCGTTCGCCAATGCCGGCTACGAGGACATGAATCCTTCCCTTGAACTGATCTATCTCCAGGACAAGTACCTCAAGTTCAACAAGACAGGAGGCAAGAACACTTCCATCAGACTTCCTAAGCTTCCTCTTACATCCGCTACGGACGTGACTGTGGAGTTTGACCATGCCGCCATGGTGCAGGGAAGCGGTAAGGTGGACGATTCAGGAGTCGTTGTTGTGATCGAGGGTGACGGCCAGTTCGAGAACGGCACCAAGTACAGCGATGTGCTTAAGGTTGACCAGCCTACCGGCACTTACAGCTGGACACACTCTTCGGCGAAGATCAAGGGCGCCACGGCCAACACGAGACTTGTCGTTGTGATGTACCGTGTGCTTGTCAAGGACGACAGCGGCAACTACACCGGATCTTACAACTACAAGGTAAGCGGTGCGGGACGTATCTTCATCGACAACATCAACATCCACAAGTAATAGTGCGATAACTCTATAATGAAGGAGGCCGACCCAAAAGGGTCGGTTTCTTTCATTATATAGTATGGCACAGAGTTGTCGAAAGGCTCATCCAGAGTTCCGCTTCGCTCCATCCACCCTTCGGAACTCCGTTCCTTCGGGAGCCTCTCACGAGGCTGTGGCCGGTCACGCTCTGTCAGAGCCACCTGACCCTATACAACGATTCCTAATGGTGACTTCTCAGTGACAAGTACCATGCTTTGAGCCTGTTTATGCATTGACTCGGTTTTATAGGCGACATACTTCCTGAGGTTATGCGCTAATGATACCAACCCCCATTCCACTTTTGTCTTTCTCCTTGAGTTCAAATGGAACCTCTTGGAGCCATGGTTGAACTTTATATTTCCAAAGCAGGCTTCGGGTTCTGTCGGTCTGTTGCCGCGATGCATCAGCCTGCGCTGACTTGTGAGCAATGTTTTTGCGGAGCTCTTGTATGAGTTTACCCTGTGATTGACCTCAATCGTTCTTCTGTCGGATCTGCCGCCACCGCAATCTCAGCTCAGCCGGAAAGAGGATGGCGCGGGAGGTTTAAGCGCCTCTCGGAACGGAGCGGCAGGACCTCACGGCGAAGGAGGCGGTGGAGGGTGGCGCCACCTTCGGGACCGGTCGCACAACGACTGAGGAGATCCGGTTTCTTAAGCACTTGATCCCGTTTGGGGAACAAATAGCCCACGACACCGCGCATGACACCACGCATGACACCACCAATGAGATCGCCGTCCATGCACATTATTACCTAAACAGAATCACATAACGACATACAGTCTTATCTCAGCCCTGCTTGTCACGCACACACCAAGAAGTCCAAAACGCTGATACTCATTACATAGCGTTTCCAGGCGCACGAAGAGATTCACACCTAGGAGTCGGAACCTTGCCCACAACGGCCTGAAATGCCAACCGCCTCTTTCAGGTGTGCAAATCCGTTCACCCCTAGAAACGTAAAGTGCTGATGTTCTTCATATAAGGTTTCTAGGTGTGAGAAGCCATTCACACTTGAGAGTTGAAAGGTAGATGAGCAGGTGGGAAGGTAGGAGAAGATATGTGGATAGATAGGTGGATAGATGGATGGTAGCGACTTATTTGTGGACACAACGTGCATGTGGAACGAGTACGATAGGGAAGGACAAATGTGGTGAAATCGGCGAGCACGCCACCATGCCCCTGAACCGCTTGCAGGGGACATTACGGTGTTCGCCAACTGCAAGCGAAGAGCCATGCTGTGATATTCAGGGAATTGCGATGGAACCTTCTTAGGATAAGGGTATCCCGCAACCAACAGCCGGTAGACAACCTGGCTAGGATTCAACTTCAGGCTCTACATACGCTAAACCTGGCTCCATCCAAGTTTGACACATACTTGTACACCTGATCAACTAAATCCCTCCCACGACTTTGTCGTGGGCACTCTTCCGTTCACAAGGCCATGGGTGCCTATGGCTTTCCGAATGGCACCCTCCTGAACTTCTTGGTATGCAAACAAAGAAGCTGACCTTTTGAGTCAGCCTCTTTCAGATTTTAACGATTGTCAATGCCTCGCTCCTGGTTCACCCAGATGAGCCGGGAAGTGTCGTAGCCTCGTCTGGAGGCTTCGGAAAGGACCATGTCAACGGCTTTTTGAGGAATCTGTGGGGATCGGGACAGAATCCAAAGGTACTTGTCGCTTGAGCTGCCGACGAGGGCGAGGCAATAGTCATCGTCAATCATAAGGACACGGTAGTCAGAGTAGAAGAACAGGAAGAAGGAGACACGGAGCAGAGCCGGGTTGTTGACCGGATCAGGTTGCTTGGCCTTGCCGATGGCTGTCTTTGACCGGCTGTCCTTCCATCCGGTGTTGGTGACACTGATCTTGCCGTCATCCCTGAGGACATATTCAGCGGCGGCGTGCGAGATCCCTCTTTCGAACGGGTGGTCGAATCTGGCGATCTCGTACCATGTGCCAAGGTAGCGTTTGAGGTCAAAGGAGGTTACGGGAGATTTGTCGACCTTTTCCGCGCGAAGGCATAATGACAAAGCTGTAGCGAAGAAGACAGCCGCAGTTAATTTTAGGAAACATTGCATGATAACAGGTGTTTTATGTGGTTGTAATTATGATGTGAATCAATTACTTACAAAAACAGTGCCTGCAATCGGACAACGCTCCTACCGCCTCTCCACGGTTGTCAGGCAGTAAGGACCGGAATGGATGACTGTGCCGGACTTGAAGATCTCTTGCAGGAGAGGTTCGCTTTCTAGTCTTGATCTGCGTGTGAGGATGGAGGAAAAGCTACAAATCAAGGCTGTCCGGATTCAGAAGAAAGTCGAATAAGCCTACCCTCAAGATTCCGTCATAATCGTGGTATGAGGTAATACGGTCTTTCACTACGATGATTTTCTTGAATGAATCAGGAATATTTATCAGAGATTTCTTCTCTTGCCTGACTTTGTCATCATCTTCCATTCGGAGCGCGGATTGTATGTAATACCTCTTGCTTCCTTGATTGGCGACAAAATCAACTTCAAGTCGCTTGCGCTCTTGCTTTCCATCAGCGTTCCGCTCCATGATTTCAACCATCCCGACATCAACATTATAACCACGGTATTTCAATTCATTATAGAGAACGTTCTCCATTATGTGCGTTTCTTCTATCTGTCTAAAACCAAGAATGCTGTTCCGCAATCCTATATCCGTGAAGTAGTACTTGGTCTCTGTGCCTATATATTTGCGGCCCTTTACATCGTAGCGCAAAGCCTCTGTTATCAGAAATGACTCGTTGAAATAACGAATATGTCGTGCCACTGTTTCGCTGGACACGTGTTTCTTTTCAACGCTTTCGAATGTTTTGGATATTCGTCTAGGATTGCATGGAGAACCCATTGATGAGGCCAATGTCCGAAGCAATTCTGTGATTCCCTCGCCGCTTTTTAACTTGTTCCTCTCAACTATGTCCTTGATATATACCGTTTCAACAAGGTTTGACAGGTAGGTGATTTTTTGTTGTTTGGTCTTGAAAGACAAAATTTGTGGCAGCCCGCCGAACTCGATATACTCGCTCCATGCTTCATCTTTATCACCATCAAATGTACTTATATATTCTGAAAAAGTCAATGGCTGCATACGGATTTCTTGTGAGCGACCTCTGAATTCAGTCACAATGTCGGTGGAAAGGAATCTTGAGTTGCTTCCAGTCACAAAAATATCAAATACTTCATTGTGCATCAGGCTGATGAGAACTTCCACGAATCTGTCCATAAGTTGCACTTCATCAAGCAGAAGATAGTGTGTCTTATTATCGGAAATTCTACTGCGGACCATCTTCAAGAATTCTTTTGGCTCACGCAGTTCCTCTATTTCCATATCGTCAAAAGAGAGATATATGATGTGGCCATCATCCACGCCATTGTCTTTAAGCCATTGCCCGAATATGTCCCTGAGCAGCACTGATTTACCGCAGCGTCTGATACCTGTGATGGTTTTTACCAGACCATTGCCCATACTGTCGATAAGTTGTTGCAGATATTGAGTCCTTTGCACCATGGTGTCTGATTTTTCTGTAACTTGTTACAAATTTTTCAGGTGCAAAATTAGCGATTTGTTTGTGAACGACAATGCTGCATCTTAAAAAAGTGTAAAATGTTACGGATTTATCGGATGGTCACCGTCGTGAGGCAGTAAGGTCCGGAATGAATTACGGCGGTGCCGGACTTGAAGATCTCTTGTAGGAGCGGTTCGCTTTCTAGCCTTGATCTGCGTGTGACAATGGTCAAATGCCTTGCCTCGGAGCCACTTGCGGAAGCTTCGCCGATGTCCTCGGCCAGCTTGTCGCAATCCTTGCCGTAGTCAGTGATCTGACGGCCGATGTAGGTGTCGATGTTCTTGGGTCTGTGGAGGAAGACTGTGGCGACCTGCGTGCCTTCAGGGACTTTAGCGCAGATGGAACCGTAGCCGATGTAAGGGTTAACGTCCCGGATAATCGCCGATGCGGAGAAAACAGCGAGCAGCAGACCTGCTCCTAGCAGGAAAGACGGAATATTCCAGCATTTCCGCTTGACAAGAAACCATAGCCCGATGCAGTTCGCAATCGTCAGGAGGATGATTCCGTTGATGACAGGGATTTCCCGGGCGAAGGAATATTCATTCAACAGTTCATTCACCGCTGGGACGCTGACCGCTCCGAGAAGGATCAGCAGAGCGCCCGCGCCGACGATGATGAACAGGACGTTGAAGATTCCGACGGCCCAAGGCATCCAGCGGCGCTCGCCGGTTCTGCCAAGCAGGACGGGAAGCAGATAGACGATGAACGGGAAGACCGGAACAAGGTAGATCGGCAGTTTGGAACTGAAGCACGACAGCATCACGATTGTCGAGACTATCGCGCAAAGGAGCAGAATCTCCAGATCGGAACGCTTGGAGGACGGAGTATGTGAGGAATCCGAGGTTCCGGCGGCTTTGTCCGATGGCAGATGGCGCGCCGGAATCAGCGACACCACGAGCGAACCTATCAGCAGAAGGCAGTACGGAGCGAGGCACCACCAGATGGACACAAGGTAGAACCAGAACGGTTTGGCGTGCGTGAAGGCGTTGACCGCGCGTCCCATCGTCTGTTTGAACAGAAGGTTGTCGATGTACTCGGCGCCGCCTTCGAACCACACGCAAGTGAGCCAAATCGCGGCGAGACCGGCGATGATGCCCCAGGTTTTGAGTCCAAGATACTTACGGAATCCTTTCCAGTCCCGTTTCACGGCGAGGAACACGGCTATCGCCAACGGAGGCATCAGCAGACCGACCGGCCCTTTGGTGAACAGCGCTAAGAAAATCCACACGGGAAGCATCACGGGGTCGGATTTCCGCGCGCCTTCTCCGCTGTACATCCGGTAGAAAGTGGCTATGGCCAGCGTGATGAAAAGGCACATCAGCATATCCATCCTCAGCACGACCATCGTTCCGAGGAACATCACGCAGGTCAGAATGGTCTGTGTCGTTAACTGGACTCTTGGAAAGAAAGCGCTTGAGGCCCCTAATGGAGGTACATGTCGTTTGGCCGCAGAGTCTGATGCTGAAGGAACGAGCCCTATTTTTGAGGTTGTCGAGTAATCAGTCTTGCTGATCATATTATTCAAGCGCTCCCGGAATACTGAACCCGGGAGCGCATTTTAGTAACTTCTATTATGATTAACGGTGGTGGCTCTGTGGCACTTTGATGAGGTGGGTGGTGTTGTAGCCACGGTGCTTGTCCTCGGCGACGTATTGCGGCACAGAATATACCAACATAGCCACCCCCAGCTTTCGGAGGTTAGCCATGATAATGTCTCTTACTGACCACTTATGCTCAAGTATCCATTACTGAATTGCCTCAATCTGCTCCTTGGAAAGTTTGGTGTACAGCTTGATCTGCTCAATCGGCATTCCACTGGTAAGCAGAGCCTTGGCCACGTCTAGTCTGCCTTCAATCATTCCTTCAGCCTTTCCTTCGGCCTTTCCTTCAGCCTTCCCTTCAGCTTTTCCCTTGGCCATCCCCTCGGCCTTTCCTTTGGCCAAACCCTCAGCCATACCTTTAGCCATACCTTCAGCCATACCTTTAGCCATACCTTTAGCCGTCCCGTCAGCAATCCCCTTTGCCTCTCCGTCGGCGTATCCTTTCTCGAAGCCCTTGCGCTCGGCGAATTCCCGCTGCGCCAGAATGTCCCACTCGTTCATCTTGTCAATTTCGTATTTAAGTTTCTTATCCTTGTCGAACGCCGCGACCTCGCACGCCTCGGCGAGCCGTCTGGAAATTCCTCCGGCCTCCTCGATCCATTCGGGGACCCTTTGGAAGCCCTCACTGTTCCTGAATATGTAGAACAGCCTGTCGAACTCCGTCACGCACTCCTCCAGCGTCTTGGTGAACAGCGTCATCTCCACAAAGATAATACTAATTGTCTGATTCGCAACCATTCCGGTGCGTCTTTCTGTGAACTGCCAGTACGAGATGAAGTGGTCGGTGTCCCAGAGGGACTCGTCGTCGTGCTTCAGGTGATAGTTCAGGAACGACACCACATAGACCGGACGTAGTCCCTTGTATCGTTCCCCGTCCGACAGTTCAAGATGGTAGAGCCCCGACGCGTAATAGACGCACCTTTCGAAGAAGTTGTCCTCCTCGGCGGCCTGCATCTCCACAACAAAAGTTCTGCCTGATTTGTCACGGCAGACCAGATCCAGCACTGTCTTTTTCCCATAGGGTACATCCCGCCGCTGCTCGCGGTCGGAATATTCGGTGATGTCATCGATTCTGGCCTCTGAGGGTAGGATCATGTTCAGCACCCCGATGAGGATGTCCTTGTTGTTCCTGTCCGCGAACACGGCCTTGAATCCCACATCGCTCCGCAGATTCACGAACGGAGCGAGTCCTTGTCTCTTTTCATTGAAATACATAGTTCAAATTTTAAATGAATATTTGAACCGCAATAATATGCACAATAAACGTAAATAACGAAAAGAAACCTATAAGAAATATAAAAAACAGAAATTTATTCGTTAATACCACTAAAGAAACCACTTCGCCACGGCTGGCAAATAACATTTCACATAAACCAAGGATTCTGAGTTGTTTTGTATGATTGCCCAACTTCCATGATTCAATTGGTCACTTCGATATGCTCAGTGACCGGAATCGGCCGACAGCCTGTTTGCGGCACCATCGTCCCGTCGCCTGTTTGTAGAGCCATCGTCCCGTCGCCGATTCGCAGAACAATTGGCCGGTTGTTGATCTTGCCGGATCATAGGCCGGTAGCTGGCTTACCGAACCATAGGTCCGTAGCTGACTTGCTGAACCATAGGTCGCTGAACTTGTCGAAGTGCCGAAGCAACTGGGCTACTTCTTGCTTATAGTCGTCAGGCAGTAAGGCCCGGAGTAAAGGACGGTGCCATTGCTGAAGAGTTTCTGTAATTCAGGGATTGTTTCCAGTCTTGACGTGCGTGTGATGATTGTCAGAGGCTTGTCGGAGGCGGAGACCGCTTCCACAAGGCGTTCCGGCTCCTTGCCGTAGTCGGTGATCTGACGGCCGATGTAGGCATCGATGTTCTCTGGTCTGTGCAGGAAGACCGTGGCGACATCGGTGCCTTCGGGAACCTTCGAGCAGATGGAGCCGTAGCCGATGTACGGATTGATGTCCTTGACGACCGCCGAAGCGGAGAACACCGCGAGGAAAAGACCTGCACCCAAAAGGAGTGCGGGAATATTCCAGACTTTCCGTTTGAGCAGGAACCATATTCCCAGAATATTCGCCAAAGTCAGAAGAATTATGCCGTTGATTATCGGGGCTTCGAGGGCGAAAGGATATTCAGTCAAAAGGTCATTTAGAGCCGGGATTTTGACAGCCCCGAAAAGAACCGGCAATGCGGCCAAACCAATGACTGTGAATATGATCGAGAATATTCCTACACCCCATCGCATCCATCCTCTCTTTCCGATGCGGTCAAGCACGATAGGAAACAGATAGACGCAGAACGGGAAGACCGGCACGAGGTAGATCGGCAGCTTGGAACTGAAGGAGGACAGCATCGCGACTGTGGAGATGATCGTGCAGAGGAAAAGAATCTCTAAGTCGGAACGGCCATGTTTTGGGCAATTCGACGCATCTGATGTGTCAGAAATACCGACTTTTGACTGTGCTTGGCCGGAAGTCTCTTCAACACATGTATTCCGAACCGGCAGCAGTGAGGCGACAAACGTCCCGACCAACAGCAGGCTGTACGGTGCCAGACACCAGATAATAGCCACGAGATAGAACCAGAACGGCTTGGCGTGGGTGAAGGCGTTGACGGCCCGCCCGACGGTCTGTTTTACCAAAAGGTTGTTGATGTACTCCGATCCGCCCTCGATCCAGACACAGCCGATCCAAAGGGCCGCAAGCCCGGCGATGATGCCCCAAGTCTTGAGACCCAAGTACTTGCCGAATCCTTTCCAGTCCCGTTTCACGGCGAGGAACACGGCTATTGACAGCGGCGGCATAAGGAGCCCCACAGGTCCCTTTGTGAAAAGGGCGAGGAATATCCACACCGGCAGCATCACGGAATCCGATCTTCGCGCTCCGTCCCCTGAGTACATCCGATAGAACGTCCAGAGAGCCAGCACGATGAACATACACATCAGCATATCCATCCTAAGCACGATCATAGTCCCGAGGAACATAACGCAGGTCAGCGTCATTCCGGCCAGAGCCATTCTGTCCATCGCTGACTTGCCTTTTATCACCCACTTGTCCATTATCCCCGTGATGACGAACGCCGGGATCAACGAGAACATCGACAACGCAAGGCAGCTGTGATGCCCGAACAACAGTCTGCACAGCATCACAATCCAGAAATAAAGCGGTGGTTTGTCAGCGTAGGCCAGTCCGTGGTTGTAGAATGCGAATATATGTCCGTCCGCAAGGGCCTCGTTCGCTATGCTGAGATACCTCAACTCGTTGGACGGCGTGAAATCCCTCGTCAGCATCACCGGAAAAAGGCATACGAAAGTGAAGACGAAGACCGTCATCATCGGATGGCGGGTGAATATGTTGCCCTTCCCTGGCTGTAGAGTGTTATTTTTCATCTGAAGATTCTTTTTTGCCTGATCCCAGGATCAGATTCCTTATGTAAACCACAAACCCGAACATCTGGCCGAGGATCAGTACCGGGTCAAGCCGGATGATGCCGTAGATGATGATCATCCCGGAACCTACGATGCTGATGATCCAGAATCCCCTCGGAAGCACGGATGTATGCCAGTGGTGTGAGAAGGCAAACTGATAGACGAACCGCAGCGTGAACATCAACTGCCCCGTTGACCCGAACACCACGAGCCACACCGGAATGTCGCTGTTGCGGAAGAAGTTCTGTGAATATCCCCGGGCGTCCTTGAACAGAAGCATGGCGGCTACAAACGGAAGAGCTGCCAGCAGAACTCTTGTGAGGATCTTAATACGGTTCCATATCCCGTTGGCATTCATGTTCCAAAGATAGATGAAGTAGGCGATGAACTGTCCGAGGATGATGGAGAAATCATTCCTCAAGACTCCGTAGATGAACATCAGGCACGCTCCGATCACACTGAAGATCCAGTAGGACACCGGGGAGACCGATTCATGAGCCATCTCGGATTTCAGCCATTGGAGCGCTGTCCTCAATCCGAAGAATGTCTGGGCGGAGAAACCCAGGGTGAAGGTAAGCCAGGCGGGGATGTTGTCAAACATATTCCAGAAGATTAATTCCGCTCCTCATCGACATTGCCCTTGCCCACGGAGTAGTTGATGTACCGTGGCTTCATCCAGCGGTAGGCGAAGCAGTCCGCGAACGGCCCCCAGAGCCTGTTCCAAAGATGAAACTTGGATGTGCCGGCCGTACGTGGGAAATGCCTTACCGGAACCTGTCCGAAACTGCCGCCATCCTGGAGCAGGATAAGCGCCGGCAGGAATCTGTGCATTCCCTTGAACATCGGGATTTTCTTGGCCGCGTCCGTGCGGATGATCTTGAGGGGGCAACCGGTGTCCTTCGCCCCGTCGTGAGTCATCATATTCCTGAATCCGTTGGCGATTTTGGACTGGATCCGCTTGAACGCCGTGTCTTTGCGGTTCGCCCTGTAGCCAGTCATCAAGGTGTGTTCCTTCATTCCGTCCAGCAGCAGGTTGAAATCCTCCGGCGTGGTCTGAAGGTCAGCGTCCATATAGCCGACATATTCAGAGAAGGCATAGTCGAATCCGGCTTTTATCGCGGCGCTGAGTCCGGCGTTCTTTGAGAAGCTGATGTAGAAGATGTCTTTGTTGCGGGAGCAGACCTCCTGGATCAGTTTGAGGCTGCCATCTTTAGAACCATCGTCCACAAACAGCGCGCAGGTCTTGACCTTGCTGACAGGAATGAACTCGGTCAGAGCCTTTTCCAGATTGTGGATATTGTCCTCCTCGTTGAAGACAGGCACCACAATGGTTAGAGCATATTCAGATGTCCTGTTCATATTTGAATATTAACTTGATTTCTTGTAACTGATGATCGCCCAGCTTCCGAACGCGGCCGCGAAGCCGCACAAAGCGAGGAACTGAGGAATCATATCCACAAACTTACTACCTTTCAGGTAAACAAGACGCATCACCTCAATGAAATATTTAAGAGGATTGACGATTGTTATCGCTTGCGCCCAGTCCGGCATACTGCTGACCGGAGTGAACATTCCTCCCATCAGGAAGAAGATCATAATGAAGAAGAATCCCACGAACATCGCCTGCTGGATGGTCGAGGCGTAGTTAGAGATCACGAGTCCCAACCCGGACACCACAAGAATATATACTCCGGTGAAAAGCATAAGTGTCCAGATGCTGCCGGCCGGGGCTATTCCGTAGATGATTTTGGCGAGCAGCAGACTTAAACCCATTATCACGATGCCGATGATCCAGAGCGGGATCAGCTTTGCCAGAATGAATTGGAACTTGCCTACCGGGGTGACGTTGATCTGCTCGATGGTGCCGCTTTCCTTCTCGCCCACGATGTTGAGGGCCGGGAAGAAGCCGCAGATGATTGTCAGAAGCATCACCATCAGCGCCGGCACCATAAACACCTTGTAGTCAAGCGACGGATTGAACTTGTAGAGCGGGCTCACCGAGAATGAAGGAATATCCTGCCCTGAGGAAGTGACCTTCACCTTCTCTGAATATTCCCGCAGAGCCGTTGATCCTGAGATCATTGACACCATATAGGACGAACCGAGCATGCCTTTGGTGCCGTTCACGGAGTTCGCGGCGATCTGGACCTGCGTGCCTTGGCCGTTCACAAGATCCTTCTCGAAGTTCTGAGGGACCACGAATATCATGTCCGCCTCGTCGGAATCGACCTTGCGCAATGCGTCAGGGTAGGAGTCCGATGTGCCGGAGATGTTGAAATAGGCCGATCCTCCGATCTCTGCCACAAGCCTTTGCGACAGCGGACTATGGTCGTTGTCAACCACATCCACACGGACGTTCTTGATCTCCAGGTTCGCCGCCCAAGGGAAGACCAGCATCGCCATCAGCGGCAGCGCCACCAGCATCCTCGGGATGATCTTGTTCCGGGACAGCTGCTTGAACTCTTTTTCTATGAGGAACGATAACATATTCTTAAGTTAATCTTGTCTTGAAATTCTTGACGCTCAATGCGATGAGTATGAGTGTGATGAGGGACAGCACTCCGATTTCCGGCAGTGTGTAGCTTAGTGGCGTGCCTTGGATCATTATCATCTTGATCGACTGGATGTACCAGCGCGCCGGGACGATCGTGGAGATCCATTGCAGGACGCGCGGCATGCTCTCGATCGGGAATATCAGTCCGGACAGCAGCATCGTCGGCATCATCAGCCCCATTCCGGAGGCTATCATCGCAGCCATCTGGGTCTCGACCATAGTCGAGATCAGAAGCCCCAGGCACAGTGTGCAGATCAGGAACAGGATCGAGACCAGAGCCAGCGAGAACAGGCTTCCGGCGATCGGGACGCCCATCACGAACACAGCGCAGACAATGATCAGAACCAGATCGAAGATTGACAGCACCAGATACGGAATCGCCTTGGCGATGATGATCATCATCGGGCTTATCGGGGAGGTGAGCAGCACTTCCATCGAGCCGGTTTCCTTTTCCCGGACAATCGCTACGGCTGTCATCATCGCGCAGATCAGCATCAGAATCAAGCCCATAACTCCAGGCACGAAATTATAGGCGCTCTTGCCCTGAGGGTTATAGAGCATTCTGATGACCGGGGTGATCGCCGCTCCTGCCATTCCGCTTTTCTCGGCGATCTCCTGCTGGCAGGTGGCCAGGATGTTGGCGGCGTAGGCCGTGATCATCGAGGCCTGGTTCGGATCCGTCCCGTCGGCGATCAGCTGCACGGACGCTTCTCCGTTAAGTACATCGTTCGAGAAATTGTCGCTGAAGACCATCACAAGGCTGGTCTTGCCTTCTCTGAATATGTCGTTGATCCGGTCGATGTCTGTGATCCTTTCGCTGACGTTGAAATATTCACTGGCATTCATCCGTTCGATGATGCGTGTCGTGAGTTCGTCATTTACAGGGTCGAACACGGCCACGGAGGCGTTGCGCACCTCGGTGGTGATGGCGAATCCGAACAGCAGAAGCTGCGCGATCGGCATCCCGACTATGATGAGCAGAGTCCACCTGTCTCTAAGGATATGTCGGAACTCCTTCTGTATGAACGCTGATAATGATTTCATCTTACTCTCCGTTTCTTTTGGCTTCTCTTGCAAGACGGCGGAACACCTCGTCCATACTCTCCGCTCCAACACTCTGCTTCAACGCGGCAGGGGAGTCCAAAGCCTTGATCTGACCGTCCACCATAATCGAGACGCGGTCGCAATATTCAGCCTCATCCATATAATGAGTGGTCACGAATATGGTGATTCCGTCATCGGCCGCCTTGTAGATGAGTTCCCAGAACTGCCTTCTGGCCACCGGATCGACTCCTCCCGTCGGTTCGTCCAGAAAGACGATTCCGGGCCGGTGGAAGATCGAGACCGAGAACGACAGTTTTTGTTTCCAACCAAGTGGAAGTTCCTTGACCATCGTGTTCTTCTCGGAACTGAAATTCAGCTCATTAAGGAGTACGTCAGCCTTCTCCGCGATCTCCTTGCGGCTCATTCCGTAGATTCCTCCGAACAGCACCAGATTCTCCTTCACGGTCATATCCTCGTAGAGGGAGAACTTCTGGCTCATATACCCGATGTGCTTCTTGACCATCTCCGGCTGCCGTGCGATGTCGTAACCTGCCACGGTTCCGGTCCCGGATGTCGGCTTGCTCAGGCCGCAGAGCATCCTCATCGCCGTGGTCTTTCCGGCTCCGTTGGCTCCCAGGAATCCGAACACCTCGCCTTTATGCACATCGAACGAGATGTGGTCCACGGCCGTGAACGTCCCGAAACGCTTAGTCAGGTTATCAGTATGAATTACTTCCGTCATCATATTCTCATAAAGCAATCTTCCACGGACGGTCGAATCGCATTTATTTCCACATTATTGTGTTTCCTGTCCTGCAGGAACTTCCTGAGGTCGTCCTCGCTGAATCCATCCCCCGTGGAAAGGTGCACGGATTCTCCGAACGAGAAGGCCCTGATCGTTCCTGAATATGCCCGCAGGTCTCCCAGCAGGGCGTGCATCCTGTCAGATCGGACTGAATATAGCCTGTCCGGGAACTCCGCTATGATGCCGGCCGGACTGTTGACTGTCAGGAACTTCCCGTTCCTTATGAGGGCTATCCTGTCGCATCTTCCGGCCTCGTCCATATACGGGGTCGAGACCAGAATCGTGATCCCGTCGTTCTTCAGCCTTCCGAGCATATCCCAGAACTCCTTTCTGGAGACAGGATCCACACCGGTCGTCGGCTCGTCCAGAAACAGGACCTTCGGCTTGTGGATCAGTGCGCAGCAAAGGGCCAGCTTCTGCTTCATTCCACCGGACAGCTTTCCGGCCATCCTTGCCTTGAACGGCTCGATCTGCTTGTAGATGTCCTCTATCAGGTGGTAGTTCTCATCTATCGTCGTGCCGAACAGCGTTGCGAAGAACGTCAGGTTCTCTTCAACCGTAAGGTCTTGGTACAGAGAGAACTTTCCTGGCATATAACCGATGATCTTCCTGATCTCGCGGTAATCCTTCACGGTGTCGAGTCCTTCGACCTGAGCCGATCCGCTGTCCGGTACCAGCAGGGAGGTCAGCAGGCGGAACAGCGTGGATTTCCCGGCTCCGTCCGGGCCGATGATCCCGAATGTCTCACCGTGCCGGACATCGAGCGAGACCCCGCCCAATGCCTTGACCTTGCCGTAGGACTTCACAAGCCCTTCGGCCAGTACCGCTGATTCTGTCAATGAACCGTTCATCATCAGAATTTGACTTCTCCGTACATTCCAAGTTTAATCAGGCCGTCATTTTTCACGGCGATCTTCACGGCATAGACAAGATTAGCCCTCTCGTCCCGTGTCTGGATGGTCTTCGGAGTGAATTCCGCCTTGTCAGAGATCCAGATGAGCGTGCCGTCATATTCCTTTCTTCCGGACGTGCCTTGATCAGCATAGGCCTTGACCGCCTGTCCGAGTTTGACATTCGTCAGCTGGTCGGCCGTGATGTAGGCGCGGAGTCTGATGCTTTCAAGATCCGCCACCTTGAACAGCGCGCGTCCCTGCACGGCGAGTTCTCCCGCTTCTGAATATTTCGCCAGTACAGTTCCACTTACCGGGCTGGTTATGACGCATTTGCGTATTTTGTCCTCAAGCTGCATAACTTGCGCCTCAAGGGCGTCGGCCTGTCCAGAGACATTGCTGTTGGTGTTCTGAAGGCTTTCCTTCTGGGCGGCCAGTTGGCGTTCGAGGATGTCAAGCTGGGCCTGGATGTCCTCAACCTGCTTGCGGTTCGACGCTCCGGCCTGTTCCAGTTTCGTGAACCTGTCCAGTTCCTGTCTCTGTTTGGCGATCTGGCTTTCCAGGGCGGCTATCTGTCTGGAAATGTTCAGTCTGCCGCTCCCGACGGCCCTGCGGCTGGCCTCCAGCTGGATTTTGCTGAGGTAAAGCTGCACGGTGTCGATGCACCCGACAACGGCTCCGGCCTCAAGCCTGTCTCCTTCCTGAAGATCCAGACTCATTATCTTTCCGTTTCCCTCGGCCGAAACCGTCACCTCCGTTGATTCAAAAACTCCTGAGGCGTCGTAAACCTTGTTGCCTTTCCCGCAGGCGGTCATCACCAGCGCAAGGACCAGCAATGATGAATATGTAAGAGTCTTTTTCATTTATCTATCTGTTTTGTTTTCAGCTGCTGGATCCTGATAGCGTCCGGATCGGTTGCCCTGCCGCTCATCTGGCCGCTCACCGGCAGGGCGAGGCAGATGAGCGTGGCCGCTGTAATCAGGATTTTGTTCATTCTCATTTTATCATTATCGAATCAAGGATGAACTCCACATTGCTCCGCCTGCGTTCGTCAAGGTATCGGTTGATGTCAGCCTCCGGCATGATCTGACCGAGGACCGGAAGGAAGAGAAACGAGGCGACGTTGATGGAGACGATGTTCACAATCAGATCCATAAGCTTGATTTCCTTGACATTACCTGCCTTCACCTCCTTCTCCAGCATGTCATTGACGCATTGGATGTAGCCCGTGACCTTCGGAAGCACAATCTCCATGATCTTGGTCAGGTTCTCCTTGTTGTGGATCAGCTCGTCGATCATGAACCAGACAAACCTGTCGTTCTTACGCATCAGGTCGAACTGGTTCATTACAAAATGACTTATGACTTCCTTGAAACTGATCTCTTTGTCATGCACTCCCTCGAGAATGCTGACGATCAGTTTTGCCTTCTCGTCGAAGATCATCTGGAAGAGTTTCCCCTTGGATCGGTAGTAGTAGTGCAGCATGGAATGGCTTACTCCGGCCCTTGCCGCGATGGACATCATCTTGGCGTTGCCGTAGCCCTTCTCCATAAACTCCTCTTCCGCCGCCTTGAGGATTTTCGCGGCCGTGTCTAAAGTCTCCTCTGCCATATTCGTTGTTCCATTATATTCATTTCACCGTTTGACTTGAATCGCTCCCGGAACTTCGCCAACCGCATTTCCACTATTTGTCATCATTTTCAGGAATATATTCCTCCGTGAGCAGTATCTTCACCGCCCCGATGACCACAAACGCTGTTATTGCAAATCTCATAATTCTTTGATGATTA
>OIYX01000293.1_pt1 | contig 18394 bp, 10 predicted proteins | sample 1588431 | NCBI WGS metagenome assembly OIYX01 (sample SAMN03283241) | human gut metagenome | biome: human-associated habitat; material: feces | host: Homo sapiens | place: Peru | collected 2012
GCTCAGGAGCGCGGCGTGAGATGCCTCAATTCTTCAACGAATTAAAATCGCACCCAGTTGTGCGACGCCCCGCGCGGGAGGAACACGGCGCCGCACGCCGTCAGCGCCCGCGCCACGAGCGGGACGGCGGCCGTGAGCAGAAAGACGAGAACCCAGTCCGACAGCGCGAGCGGCACGACGCCGAACATCCGTCCGCCGAAGGAGACGATCGCGACCTGTCCGACGACGAACGCCGTGAAGAACAGGCACAGCTCGTAGGCCGAGAGCCCCGGCGCGGACGGGTTGGCGAGATTAAGCGTGGCCGTCGAGTTGGCGGCGATGCCCTCGCGCACAAGGGCCTCCGTCTCCGCCGCCGGGCCGAAGAGGCGCACGTCCTGGACGCGCATCGTGCCGTGGCCTTCCATCACCTTCGTGCCGCGCAGCACGTGGTTCGACGGGAAGGTCGCGTCGCGGTCGAAAGCGCGCGGGTCGGTCGTCTTGCGGCAGAGCGGCTCGCCCGTGAGCGTCGATTCGTCGACGCCCAGCGAGACCGCGTCGAGCAGCTCGCCGTCGGCCGGAATCTCGTCGCCCGTCGCCAGCGAGACGACGTCGCCGACGACCACGTCGCGCTTCGGGATGCGCACCGTCTCGCCGTCGCGCACGGCCAGGACCGGCTCGTCGTCGTTCACCTGGTTGAGCAGGTCGAACGCGCGGCCCGCCCGCCGCTCGAAGAGAAAGGAGAGGCCCGTCGCGAGCAGGACGGCCACGAAGATGCCGACCGGCTCGAAGAAGGCCGCCGCCCCCTCGCCCAGCGCGGCGAACTCGTAGGCCGCGACGCCGAGCGAGAGGGCGCCCGCCGCCAGCAGGATGACGATGAGCGGGTCGGCGAACTTCGCGGCCAGCTGCCGCAGAGGCGATTCCCTCGGCGGCGGCGTGAGGACGTTGGCGCCGTGCGCGGCACGGCTGGCGACCACCTCCGCAGCCGTAAGGCCAGTCGGCGTGGCGGACGGCCTCACTTCTTGTCGGTCGTCGCGGACGCCTTCTCGTCCTTCTTCGGCTCTTCCTTCGCCTTGACGAGATCCTTGCGGGTCTTCATCATGTTCTCGGCCGAGTAGGACGAGATCGTGAAGATCCACTTGCCGTCGTCAAGCTTGAAGTAGCGGTCGGTGCCGTCCTTGACCTTGTTGCCGACCGTCGCGACGCGCGTGACGGTGTTCGAGCCGTCCTTCACGCTGACCGTGTAGACGTAGCCCGTCGCGAAGCCCAGCTCGGCCTCGGTGAGCTTCGGGTCGGCGACCGCGTTGAAGTCGAGGTACGAGAGCGCGGAGTCGAGCGAGTACGTCTTGGACGTGTCCAGCTCCTCCTTGTCCGTCAGGCCCTTCAGCGTCCAGACGCTGTTCGTGCCCTTCGTCAGCTCCACGACCTCCGCGCCGTGCTTGAACGAGACCGCCTGGACGTCCGTGGACGGAATCGAGGCGATGCGCGTGTTGCACCACGAACGGACTTCGCCGTCGAAGGCGTCAAGCGTGTCCTTGACGAGCACCGTCTCGCCGCCGAAGGCGACGTAGCGCCCGTCGGGGTAGCCGCCGCCGTACATCGCCGCCTGCCCCGTGGGCTTCTTCATGTGCTTGTCGCCGAGCGCGAGCGTCGCGAGCTCCTTGCCGGACGCGTCCTTGAGCGCGACCTTCGTCTCCGAGCCGAGTTTGCGTCCGCGCGCGACCTGGCCGACCTTGAGCTCGGCGAGCTTCATCAGGTTCTCGGCGATCTTCTCGCGGTCGGCCGGATAGCCGTGCAGCGACTCGACCTTCCAGCCGTCCGCCGACGCGGCGAGCGTAAGCTTGCCCGCCTCGACGCGCGCGACGTCCGCGACGCGCAGGCCGGGGAGGATCGCCTTCCCGTTCAGCTTCGCCGCCGCCGGACGCGACCCGCGCTGCATGAAATAGGCCGCGCCGCCCAGAACGACGGCCACGCCCAGAAGAGTGAAAAGTGATTTCGAGTTCATCTTAAATTAGAAGTTGAAATTTGAACCTGTCATTCCCAGTCAGTCGAATATTCGATCATTCGATTATTCGATCACTTCCTCCTCTTCAGCCCCCGGAGGAGGCCGAAGAGGATGACGAGGGCCGGAATGAGGCCGATGTTGACGACCTTGAGCGTGAGGCCCAGCGAGTCGATGTCGGCGGTCAGTTCCTTGCGGACGTTCTTGAGCTGCTTGCGCGTCTCCGCCTGCGCCTTGCGGAGCTTCAGGATCTCGTCCTGCTGCTCCTGCGAGAGGATGAAGCGCTCGTCGCCGCTCTTCTGCTTCTGCAGGGCCTGGAGGCGCTGCTGCGTCATCTGCAGCTCGGCCTCGAAGTCGGCGGCCTTGCGCTGCCACTGGCGCATCGCCTTCGCCTCCAGCTCGTTGACGACGGTGAAGGGCCGGTCGGTCGTGCCGCGGCTGCGGACGCCGATGAGCTCTTCGCGCCCGGCGAACTGCTCGATCACGTTCGAGAAGAGCGTCAGGTTGTCGTTGATGAGCTGCGGGATGCTGCCGAACGGCGTCTTCATCATCCGCACGCAGAAGTCGTCGGCGAGGAAGTCGGAGTCCGCGAAGAGGAGAACCGTGCCCTTGCCCTCGGCGAGCGCCTTCGAGACGTCGTTCGTGCCGTCCGGCCCCTTCGGGAAGGCGGTCTTGAACGTGCCCGAGAGCCGCGCCGCGAGAACGCGCGCATGGCCGTCCGGAATCATGTCCTTCATGCCGCCGCCGAACTGGACGGACATCTTGTCGACCGAGCAGGAGTTCTCCTTCGAGGTCGTGATGACCGGCGTGAACGTGAGGTCCATGCCCTTCTTCTCGAAGACGAACGCGCCCGCGAACGGGAACATCACCTGCGTCAGGCGCGAGACGAGGAGGTCGCCCTGGTCCATGTTCGCCTGCGTGAGCGAGAGGAACGCCGGGTTGTCGTCCACGCCGCCCTGCCCGTTGTTGAGCTTCGTCGCGGCCTCAAGGTCGCCCGTCACCTTCGACGTGTCGAACTTGACGCCCCAGGCGTCGAAGAGCTTGCCGAGCGTCGAGGGGCCGTCCTGCCCGCCGCCCATCTGCATCATCATCGGATTCTGCTTCTGGCGGCTCGCGATCATGTCCTTGATCGAGAACGGATCGACGCACGCGATGAGCTTGCCGCCCCGGAGGACGAACTGGTCGATCGCGTAGAGCGCCTTGTCGGAGAGGTCCTTCGCGTGGAGGAGGACGAGCGTCTTGACGTCGTCGTCGATCGACGCGACGTCCGTCGCGACCGTGCGCACCTCGTAGTCCTTGCCGAGTTCGGCGAAGGCCGCCCAGCCTTCCGGCGGACGCTGCCCCATCTGCATCATCATCGGGTTCATCTGCCCGCCGCCGAGGACGTCGAGAAGCGACGTCATGACGCCGACGACCGGCTTCTCCGGCCACGCGACGCGCGTGACGAGGCGCGTGACGTCGTACTCGAGCGTCGATTCCGTGCGCGGCGAGAGCTGGGCGAGCGTCTGCTCGTTGTCGCCGCAGACGGCGACGACGCCGAAGTAGACCGGGCTGCCGAACGGGTTCACCGTCTGCGGCTCGATGCCGTAGCGCTGCGCCCATTCCTCCGCGTCGGAGTCGGGCTTCGGGTCATACGCCTCCAGGACGACGTGGCCGCCCGCCGCGCGCTCGTACTCCTTGAGGAGGTTCTGCACGCGCGCGGCGTAGGTCTTGAGCTGCATCGGCATGTCCGCCGCCGACGAGCTCACGTAGTACTTGAGCGTGACGTCCTGGTCCAGCTTCGCGAGGACGGCCTTCGAGCCGTCGGAGAGCGTGTAGAAGCGCTCGGCCGTGAGGTCGGCGCGCAGCGGCAGGTTCGCGAGGATGACGTCCGCCGCGACCACGATCGCCGCGAGGAGCACGAGCCCCGCCGCGCCCTTCGACGCGCCGCGCCGCCCGTCCGTCACGGTCTTCGCCGCCGCGAGCATGAAGACGATCATGCCGACGTAGTAGCCGATGTCCGCGAGGTCGACGACGCCGCGCCGCAGGGCCTCGAAGTGCGTCAGGAGCGAGCAGGACGCGAGACCGTTGACGATCGCCGACGGCACGCCCCAGTTGGCGACGGCCGTCGTCACCGGGTCGAAGCCGACGATCATGAGCGCGAAGACGAGCGCAAGCGACACGACGAAGCCGATCACGCTCGCGCGCGACAGGGTCGAGGCGAACACGCCGACCGCCGCCGCCGCGCCCGCCATCAGGAACGAGCCGAGGTAGCCGCAGACGACGACGCCCCAGTCGGGCGCGCCGAGGTAGCCGGCCGTGATCGCCACGGGGAACGTGAGCGCGAGGCCGATCGAGATGAACGCCCACGCCGCGAGGAACTTCCCGACGAGGGCCTGCGTGACCGTGATCGGCAGCGTGAGCAGAAGCTCCGCCGTGCCGTTCCGGCGCTCGTCGGCCCACGTGCCCATCGTCGCCGCCGGCACAAGCAGCAGGTAGACCCACGGATGCCAGAAGAAGAACGGCGTCAGGTCGGCCTGGCGACGCTCGTAGAACATCGCGACGCCGAACGTCATGAAGCCGATGAGGACGAGGAACGCGACGAGGAACACGTACGCGACGGGCGAGTCGAAATAGGCCTTGAACTCGCGCTTGAAGATTGCCTTGATGTTTTTCATCGCTTTTTCAGCCTTTCATCGTCAGGTTGCGGAAGACGACGTCGAGCTTGCCGCTCGGGTCCAGCGCCTTGAGCTCGGCCGGCGTGCCGTCGAACTTCTTCTCGCCGTCGGCGATGACGACGACCTTCGTGCAGACGGCATCGACCTCTTCGAGGATGTGCGTCGAGATGATGATCGCCTTGCCCTTCGCCGCCATCTCCTTGATCATCGTGCGGACCGTGAACTTCTGGTTCGGGTCCAGACCGTCCGTCGGCTCGTCCATGATCAGGACCTTCGGGTCGTGGATGATCGCCGCCGCGAACGCCGTGCGCTGGCGGTAGCCCTTCGAGAGCGTCTCGATCGTCTGCCCGGCGACCTTCTCGAGCTTCGCCTGGACGATCACGTCCGCCACGCGCTTCGCGCCCGCCGCGCCCGCGAAGCCGCGCACCTCGGCGACGAACGCGAGGTAGTCGCGCACGGTCATCGCCCGGTAGCTCGGCGCCGACTCGGGCAGGTAGCCGAGGTCGGCCTTCGCGGCGAGCGGGTCGGACACGATGTCGTGCCCGTTGATGACGGCCGTGCCGCCCGACGGCGGCAGGAAGCCCGTGATCATCCGCATGGTGGTCGATTTTCCGGCGCCGTTCGGCCCCAGGAAGCCCAGCACTTCGCCTTCCTTGACGGAGAAGGACACGCCCTTCACCGCCGGGAAGTCGCCGAAGTTCTTCTTCAGGTTCTTGACTTCTAGCATAGTTCGGTGTTCTGTCTGTTTTCTGTTTCCAAAATCCGTGACTGAAAAGGAGAAGCGGAATCGCTTCCGCTTCAAGAGCGCCATATTATAGCAAATCAGAACGCTTCCGTGGCGTCCGTCACGCGACGGCTGCGCTTCTCGGCCGCGCTCTTGCGCGCCTCGGCGCGCAGGGCCTCCGCCTCGTCCGCCGCGACCGCGAGCTGCGCGTCGTCCCACGCGGCGAGCACCGTCTCGTAGTCGCGCGTCGCGCCCGCGAGATACGCCGTCACGTAGCGGCCCGCGCCGAGGTCGAACGTGTAGATCGGACGGCACCAGCTGCGCGGACGCGCCCACGTCTGGTAGCGCTTCTCCAGCGCCTCGATGAGGTAGTGCCGCCGCCAGTTCGCGCCCGGATCGACCGCCTCCTTCGCGCAGGCGTAGACCTTCGCGACCTTGTGGGTCTTCGGGGTCACGTAGACGTAGTAGTCGTCGAACCCGGCCAGCGCCTTCTTCGGCGTGAACGTCGTCCGCAGGAGCGTCGGCTCGTCCGCGTCCGCGACGAAGTTCGTGCCCGCGAACGCCTCGCCGAACTTGAGGCCCATGAAGCCCTCCTCGGCCTTCTCCGGCGCGTCGACCTTCGCGCGGATCGGCGAGGCGAGGCTCTTCATGCCCGTGTCGCCGACGGGATAGCTCTGGGCGTACTCGCTCGTCGTCGTCGCGAGCATGTTGCCGTCGGCGTCGAGCGTCGTGCGCGTCTCGCGGCGATGCTCGGTCACCATGTTGCCGTTCGTCGTCACCGTCATTTCCGTGAAGGCCCGCGAGACCGAGCCATTCTCGTTCGTGACGACCGACGCCTCGGAAGACTTCTGCGAGACGTCCTTTTTCTCGTCGCAGCTCGCGGCCGCGAACCCAATGAGGGCCGTGACGGCGAGAACGCCCGCCATCGTGCCCGTCAGTTTCTTTCCGTTTTTCATGTTGCGTTTCCTTTCTTCGGTTTCCCGATTGAACGACGCACAGTATAGGAAACGGATGTTAACGGCGTGTTAACGGGCGGCTTGTCCTGTGCGCGCGAGCGCAAGCTCCGCGCATCGAGATTCGGCAGGGCAGGCCGAACCTCAGGCGGCTTGTCCTGTGCGCGCGAGCGCAAGCTCCGCGCAGCCATTGACTTCAACCACGATTTTTAGGATAATGGCTTTCTCTGAAGCGAGAGGAAAGAAATGCCCGTCAACTCGTTCGACACCTACCCGATGAACTGGAAGCCCGCGCGCGAGGCGCTGGGGACAGGCCCCCTCTATCTCGTGCTTGCGGCGGCGCTGGAACGCGACGTGCGGTCGGGCGCGCTGCCGCCGGGGACGCGGCTGCCGCCGCAGCGCGAGCTCGCCGACTTCCTCGACATCGACTTCACGACCGTCACACGCGCCTACGGCGTCTGCCGCGCCAAGGGCCTCGTCTACGGCGTCACGGGGCGCGGCACCTTCGTCGCGTCCGGCCTCGACGCAGCGGACGCGACCGACGACGGACTCATTGACCTCGGCGTCGTCCAGGCGTTTCCCGAAATCGGCGCGGCCGTCCTCGTCGAAGCGGCGCAGGCCGTCCTTGCACGCGAGACGGCACAGCGCCTCTTCACCTACGGCGACCGGGACGGCCTTCGACGGCACCGCGTCGCGGGACGGCGCTGGCTCGCGCGCTGCGGCGTCACGGCGCCCGAAGACCGCATCGCCGTCTTTCCCGGCGTGCAGGGCGCGCTCTCGACGGCGCTCCTGTCCGTCTTCGGCGTCGGCGACGCGCTCGCCGTCGATCCGTTCACCTACGGAAACCTCCTCGCGTTCGCGCGCCTCGCGGGCGTCCGGCTCGTGCCGGTCGCGGGCGACGCGCACGGCATGCGCCCCGACGCGCTCGACGCGGCGGCGCGGCACGGCGTGACGGGCGTCTTCCTCATGCCGAACTGCGCGAACCCGACGACCCTGACGCTGCCGGAGGAACGCAAGGACGAACTGGCGGCCGTCGCGGCCCGGCGGGGCCTGCTTGTGCTGGAGGACGACGCCTCCCTGGCTCCGCCCCGTCCGGGACAGCGAACGCTCTTCGCGCGTCTGCCCGACGCCACGGTCTATCTCGCGGGCTCGACGCGGCTGCTCGCGCCCGGTCTGCGCGCCACCTACGTCTGCACGCCCGCCGCCGTCCGCGACCGCCTCTTTGCAGGGCTTCACCACGCGACCATCAAGGCAAGCGCGCTGGATGCGGAGATCCTCGGCGAACTCGTCCTTTCGGGCAGGGCGGAGTCCATCCTCGCCGTCAAGGCAAAGGCGGCGACAAAGGCCAACGCGATCTTCGACGCCGTCTTCCCCGACGCGGCCCCGACTGACGGGGAGCAGCGCCTTTTCCGGACGCGCCCCCTGCCGGGAACGGCCGGACGCGGGCCGGAGATCGAGCGCGCCTGCCGCGCGGCGGGCCTCCGCGTCTTCCATTCCGACCGCTTCGCCGTCGTGCGCGGCGCCCCGGACGCCTTTCTGCGCGTCGCCCTCTGCTCGGCGGGCGGCGCGCCCCGTCTGCGCCGCGCCCTTGAGACGCTTCGCGACACGCTGCCGACGCTGACCCCGCCCCCGAAAAAGCGAAGGACGGCGCAGAAACCCGCGCCGTCCCTCGCCTGATCTCGCCGAAGCGCCGATTAGTCGGCCATCGGGCGGACCTTGCCTTCCTTGATGCGCTTCTCGATGACCGTCTGCGCGATGTTCTTCGGCACCGCCTCGTACTGCTTGAAGATCATCGTGAACGAGCCACGGCCCTGCGTGACCGTGCGGATCGCGTTCGAGTAGCCGAACATCTCGCCGAGCGGGACGGTCGCCTTGAGGAGCTTCACGCCCGCGCGGTCCTCCATGCCCTCGATGCGGCCGCGACGCTGGTTGATCGAGCCGTTCGCCGCGCCCATGTACTGCTCGGGGACGACGACCTCGACATCCATCATCGGCTCAAGCAGCTGCGGCTTCGCCTTGAGGAACGCCTGCTTGAAGCACTGCATCGCGCAGGTGATGAACGCGAACTCGTTCGAGTCGACCTCGTGGTACGAACCGAAGTAGACCGTCGCCTTGACGTCCACGACCGGGAAGCCCGCGAGCGGGCCGGACTCGAGCGCCTTCTTGACGCCCTTCTCGACCGCCGGGATGTACTCCGTCGGGATGACGCCGCCCTTGACCTCGTTGACGAACTCGAAGTCCTTGCCGGGCTCCTGCGGCTCAAGGCGCAGGCAGACGTGCGCGTACTGGCCGCGGCCGCCGGACTGCTTGACGTGCTTGTACTCGTTGTCGACCGGCACCGTGATCGTCTCGCGGTACGCGACCTGCGGCGCGCCGACGTCGCACTCGACGTTGAACTCGCGCTTCAGGCGGTCGACGATGACCTCGAGGTAGAGCTCGCCCATGCCGGCGATGATCGTCTCGCTCGTCTCCTGGTCGAAGGTGACGACGAAGGTCGGGTCTTCCATCGCGAGCGCGTGGAGCGCGACGCCGAGCTTCTCGTTGTCGCCACGGCTCTTCGGCTTGACGGCGACCGAGATGACCGGCGCCGGGAAGTCGATCGACTCGAGCGTGATCGGATGGTCGGGGTCGCAGAGCGTGTCGCCCGTGCGCGTCTCGGTGAGGCCGACGCACGCGACGATGTCGCCCGCGTGCGCCTCGTCCAGCGGCTCCTGCTTCGAGGCGTGCATGCGGAAGAGGCGCGAGATGCGCTGCTCCTTGTCGATCGTCGAGTCGAGCAGCTCTTCGCCGAGCTTCAGCGTGCCCGAATAGACGCGCACGAACGTGATCTTGCCGCCCGACTTCGGGTCGTTCATGATCTTGAACGCGAGGCCGCAGAACGGCTCCGTGTCGCTCACCTCGCGCTTCTGGGTCGGATCGTCGGCCGAGACGGCCGGGCCCGCGTCAAGCGGGGACGGCAGGTAGTCGCAGACTGCGTCGAGCAGCGGCTGGATGCCCTTGTCCTTGAACGCCGTGCCGCAGAACGCCGGCGTGATCGTCCGCGCGAGCGTGCCCTTGCGGATCGCCTTCTTGATCTCGTCGGTCGTGAGCTCCTCGCCCGCGAAGAACTTCTCCATGAGCGCGTCGTCCTGCTCGGCGGCCGACTCGACCATCTTCTGGCGGTACTCCTGCGCCTTCGCGAGGTACTCCTCCGGAATGTCCTTCTCGATGACCGTCTTGCCGAGCGACTTCATGTCGAAGTAGAGCGCCTTCATCTTGATGAGGTCGATGACGCCGTCAAACGTCTCCGCCGCGCCGATCGGGATGACCATCGGGACCGGGTTCGCGTGGAGCTGGCTCTTCATCTGCTCCATGACGGAGTAGAAGTTCGCGCCGACGCGGTCCATCTTGTTGACGAACGCGATCTTCGGCACCTTGTACTTCTCGGACTGGCGCCACACCTGCTCGGACTGGGGCTGGACGCCGCCGACCGCGCAGTAGAGCGCGACCGCGCCGTCAAGGACGCGCAGCGAGCGCTCGACCTCGGCCGTGAAGTCCACGTGTCCGGGGGTGTCGATGAGGGAGAGGCGGTAGGCGCCCCACTGGACGCACGTCGCGGCGGACTGAATCGTGATGCCGCGCTCCTGCTCCTGGACCATGAAGTCCATCGTCGCCGCGCCGTCATGCACTTCGCCGATCTTGTAGTTCTTGCCGGAATAGAAGAGAATACGCTCGGACGTCGTGGTCTTGCCACCGTCGATGTGGGCCATGATGCCGAAGTTTCTCACGTGATCGAGCGGAATGTCGCGCTTTGCCATTTTCTTCTTTCTTCCTTGTAGGTGAAAATATCTGCGTATTATACCGAAAACTGCCCAACCTTGACAAGGGGGGCTGGCGCGCCGGCCTCCAACGCACGCAAAATGGAGAGAGGAATGTCAACATCCATGCTCCACCTCGACCTCCCACCTCCAACTAAGAAAAGGGTTAACATCCATGCTCCACCTCCAACTCCCACCTCCAACTCATCCCCCAGATTATTCCGTTTCCCCGCCGGACTGAACCGCCTGGAGCGTCAGCGACCAGGCGACGGGGCGGACGGCGGCGATTTCCGCGTGCAAGACGTCCGCCCGCGCCGACAGTTCGTGCCGGCCAGGATAAAGCGTCTCGAACTTGTCGAACATGTGGTTGCGCCAACCACCCCACGCGAGGGACTTCGACTTCGGACGCTCGCCCTTAATCCAAGCCGCGACCGCCGTCGCGTCCTCGCTGTCGATCTTGTCTTCGGCCATCCACGAGAGGACCTGCCCGAACACGCGGCGGTCCTGCGCGAGCCGCGCCAGCTGCCGCGCCGTCTCCAGCGCCTGCCGCGAACGGACCTGGTTCGGCGTCTCGCGTTCGGCGAGATTGACGCCCGCCGCCAAGTCCATCGCCGTGAACGAGCCGAGCGACGCGCCGTCCGCCTTCAGCTCGTACAGGCCGGACGCGAGGTTCTTCACGACCAGCGTCTCGGTGTTCAGCCGCGCGGCGACGGGATAGACGGCGGCCAACTTGCGGTAGTCGGCGTCCACCGCGCACGGCAGCCCCTGCGGCGTATAGGACGACTCAAACGATGACGCACCCGCCGCGTCAAGTTCGACGCGCGAGAATTCGCCCTTCTCGCCGATCGCCGACCAGATGAGCGAGGCCATCAGCATGTGACCCGCGAAGTCGGGATGTATGCGGTCGTTGTTGAACCAGCGGCCGGGGTTGTCCTGGTAGATCTTGCGCATCGGCCCCATCAGGTCGACGAGCGGCAACGCCTTTTCGCCCGCCAGCTTGCGCACCGCTTCCGCACAGGCGGACAGCTTCTCGTCGCTGCGCTCCAGCGGCTTGGGCTGATGCCCCCAGACGTCATACGGCGACGGCGTGAGGAGGACGATCTCCTTGCCGTCCGCCTGAAGCTGCCGGACGATTTCGCGCATCGCCTGCGGATACCTCTCCGCGCAGGCGTCGCTGCCGATGTCGTTCATGCCGAACATGACGAAGACGCGATCGACGTCCTTCGCGGCGGGCTCTTTCGCCCACCGCGCCGCGCCGCCCCAGCTCGTGTCACCGCTCTTGCCCATGTTCTCGAAGCGCGCGCCCTGTCCCGGATGGCGGATCGCCGTCAGGTACTCGAGGTAGAACGCCTGGTTGCCGGCCTCGGAAATCGAGTCGCCAAAAAAGCCCACGCGCTCACCGGGCTTGAACAGCGTCGGCGCTGTCGCGGCCATCGCCGTCGTCGAGACGGCCATTGCGACCGCAAACAACAGTTCAGTTAGCTTCATTTTCACTTTGCTGTTTTCCTGTTTGGCTTATTTTGGATTTTAGTCGCGCCATTCCGCTATCTTTCCACCACATAATGGAACGTCGCCTGGCCATCGCGGCCTGCCGTCGCGGCCGTGAAGCGCAACGCCCCGTCTTCGTATCGCGCCGGAACCGCATAGCGGACACGCCCCTCTTCCGACAGCGCGGACACCCTCCACGCGCCCTCCGGCACGGCCAACGCGACATTCGCCGACGTCTTGCGCACGAGCTGCGGTGCCTTGCCCCAGTCGAAGAGAATCTTCCGCGACGCGTCCGTGAACGTGATGCCCGTGTTGACAGTATCGACCAGATGCACGAGCAGAAGCCGCCGCGACGCGGCGATCTCCGCGCCGTCCAGCGCGCTGACCCAAAGCGCCGTCGGCTCGCGGTCGCCGGTCCGCACGCGCAGCGGCCCCGCCGCAAACGCGCCGCCCGGCACGTGGCCGCCGCACGTGCGCGGCGTCTCGACGACGAACGTCCCCTTCTCCGCGTCGATGCGCACCGCCCCGCCGCAGGCGGACGGCAGCGGATCGCCCGCGCCGAGTCCGAGCGCGCGCCGCCGCACGGCGTCCAGGCTCTTGTGCGCGTAGTCGTCCGGGTAGCGGAAGACCTCGCGCACGCCGTCGGGCAGGGCGTCCGCCGCCGTCGCCGTGCCGACCTTGCCGTGCCACGTGAGCCAATTGAGGTGATGCCACGTGTCCTCGGACGGCCCGACGTCCGCTGGACGCGCGAAGACGTCCTTCGGGACGACGTTCGCGAACTTCTTTCGCGCCTCCGGGAGGTCGCCGCGCAGGTAGAGGCAGACGGCGGCCAGGTCTGCCGCGCGCATCACAGGGTCGCCTGCCATGACGAACGACCCGAGTGCCGCCGAGGCCGGGTCGGCATACTGCGTGCGGTCGCCCGCGAAGTCGAAGTGCCACAGCCCGCCCCAGCCCTGGAACGCCGCCGCCGCGCCGACGAACAGGCCCTGCCCCACGCGATACGGGTTGGGCGCGCAGTAGTTCCACTCGGTGACCGTGAACGGCTTGCCCCACTCCTTGGCGAACGAAGGGAAAACCGCGCCCATCGCGTTCTGCACGGGGTTGCCCGTCCCCGCCGTGGACGGCGGCTTCCAGTTCTGCCCGAGGAAGTTCGGATGGTCCTGGTAGAAATGCCCGTCCACGTAGTCGTAGGGCTTCACGCGCGCCAGCCGCGTGTGCATCGGATGGAACACGCCGTTCATGTCGCAGAGAAGCGCCTTGCACCCCAGCTCCTCGCGCAGGAAACGCCGCGTCCGCCGGGCGAAGCGCCGCTCGACGTCCGAGAGGAACAGCTTGAACGCCGTTGCATGCCGCGTCGGCGCCATGACGTTTTCGGGGAAGTTCTCCGGGATGTCCGCGTAGTCGGCGGGCGACGTCTCCCGCTTGACGGCCAGCCACTTCTTCCACATCGTCCGCCAGGCCTCAAAGCTTTCGAGGTGCGCGGTGTTGGAGCCGAGGCAGCCCTCGTTCACGAGCGAGATCCAGCCGAGCGCCGGCTCCTCCGCGAGCGATCGCCCCGTGTAGACGTTCCTGTGCGCGAGGAAGTTCCGCGCGAAGTCCAGATAGTTGGAGTAGACGCCTTCGTGAACCTGCACGAGAGCCTTGAAGTCCCCCGCCCCGATCGTCCCGTCACGGTCGAAGCCGACGCTCCGCCACGTGATGTTCCAGTTGCGCGAGCAGAAGAGGTCGGTCGTCAGGTAGAGGCCGTTCGCGACGCACGCCGCGACGAGCGCGTCGAAACGCGCCATCTTCACGGGATCGGGCGTGACGCCGTCCGGCGCGCGTTCCAGCAGCTCCCACTCCTGATGGTGGATGCGCACGGCGTTGTAGCCCATGCGCGCGAGACGCACGGCGAGCGCATCCGCTTCGGGCTTGTCCTGCGGACAGAGCGCGCGCGTGCAGAGGTTGACGCCGTAGAAGCGCGCCGGCACGCCCGGACGCCCCTCGAACGCGAAGTCATCCCCCCTCGCGACGATCCGCCCCCATTTCCCGGCGGGCGCTCCCGTCGGACGCATCGCCGAGAAGTCGAGCGGCGAGCCGGCGACAATCGCCTTCGCGGGCGCAAACGGCACCCAGTCCTTCCCGCCGGAGATGACGTAGTTGCCGTCCGGCCCGACTTTGAGTCCGCCCGGCGCGGCAATCGTCAGAACCGCCGCCGCCGTCACGCCCGGTTCGGGACGATCCGCCAGCGGGATGCACAGGATCAGCTTGCCGCCGATCTTCGGGTCACCCGCCATCTCGACGCCAACACGGCGCGGCGCGCCGAAATCGACGGTCATCCGCTCCTGTCCGTGCACGTCAACGAGCGTCAGCCGCCGCACGTCGCGGTCGAAGCAACGTGACTTCGGGTTCACGACGGGAATCTCGGCCCGTGCACCGTCCGCGACGAGCGCACCGCCCGCGTAGTCTTCGAGCGGCAGCGTGCCACGTAGCTCCAGATGGCGAATCGCGGCCTTCTCCTGCGGCGTCAGCGTCCACTCGGCCCGCACGGTGCCATCCGCGTCGCGAAACGCGCAGTGTCCGTCCACGTCGCCCTGCGCCGCCGCCTTCAGCGGAATGAAGCACGTTCGGTTGCCGTTCCTGTCCGGCTTGAGTCCGTCCGCCGCCTCGCGAACCTCCCACGTACCGTCGCGCACGACATAGGCGCGCGGACGGAACTCGACCCCCGCGTACGGCACGCGCAGAATCGCCCCGTAGGCAGGCCGTGCCTCATGGACGGCGCGCGGGGACACGTCCGCAAACGTGCTCCACGCGACGAAGGCCAGCAGCCCCAACAGGCCGTTCGCCGAGCAGATTCCCTTCTTCAGCAACATGTCCTCACCTCACTTGATCAGGAACACCAGACCGCGACGCACCTTCGCGAGAACGGCGCCGTCCTTGACCTTAAACGTCACCTTGTCGGTCGCGGTTCCGTTCAATTGGCACGTCCACCCCGAAAGGTCTGTCGCGCCCGCCAGCGACGTGGCCCGCGCGACGACGTAGGAACGCCGCGTGTCGGCGAGCAGCGTCTCCTCCGTCTCGGCGAAGCACACCGTCGCCGCCGTCGGCAGGGTCAGCGTCCCCGTCATGTCGAGGGCTGGCGTGTCCCGCGTACAGTTGAGGACGGCGTTTTCGGCGAGCGCAAACGCACCCGGCCCGAAGACCGTGCCCGTGAAGCCCGAAGCCGACGCCGCCGCGAGCGTCCCGTGCGCGCCGACGGCCACCGCACCCGAGCCGGACAGCCCCGCGACCGACGCGGAGGCCGGCGTGTAGAACGTCGCCCCCGCATCGACGGACACCGATGACGCGGCGACCACACCCGGCACGGCCCCCGTCTCCAGCGACTGCACGAGGCGGCGAACCTGCGCCGCATTCAGCGCGGCGGCGAAAACCTGCACATCGTCGAGCTTGCACGCGAAGCGACTGCCCTTGACCGGATTGTAGGCGATGTAGACCGTGCCGTCCGCGGCGATGTCGGGCGTCACGTTCGGTTCGCTGTTGACCCTGTACCCGTCCTGATAACACGTCAGCGTCATCGCATCCGCGTCGTAGACAAACGTGCTCGTCACATAGCTGTTCGCCAGAATGCCGTCTGACGTCTGCTTCTCGGGGTCCTCGGACGTCTTGTTCTTCCACGAATAGCCCAGACGCCGCGGATAGTTGCCATTGCTGATGCGGAAGAACTTCCCCGCCGTCGTGACGTCGCCCATCGAGAACAGGTCAAGCCCCTGCGCGCCACCCGTGCCGGACAGGCGGACGTTGACCGTGAACGAGGCACGGCCGGACGGGAATTTGGCGGGCAGTCCCGTGCCGCTCAACTTCATGTAGGCGCCGTCCTTCGTGAAGCGCACGGCAGAACCGTAGTCGTCCGCGTCCGACGTCAGGTTCAGCGTCCCGCCAACAACTTCGAGGTTTAAACCGTTGCCGCTCGTGTCCTTGCCGAGATTTTCCGCGTCATTGAACGCCCAATGCGCCACAGGCGCGGGATCGGTCGCCGCGTCGGCCGTCGGCGCAGGGAACGGGTTTTCGCTCAGCGCCTTCACCTCGTCCGCCGAAAGAGCGCGGTTGAACACCAGCAGCTCGTCGTAGTCGGCAGTCACGTTCGTCCCCAGCTGAATGGGCGTCGACACGAGATCCCAGTCTCTCGTCTTGGTCTCGGACAGCGTCCCGTTCGTGTAGACCTTCGCGTCCGTCCCGTCGAATGTCAGCGTGTACTGCCGCCAGTCGCCGGTCTGCCACGTGCCCTGCCACAGCCAATTGCCGCAGAACGTCATCAGGCTGCCGAGCGCGTAACCGTCAGCAGAAGTCGCCCCCAGGCCGATTTCCCGCGTGCCCTCCGAAGACCACATGCCGACGTTCAGGAAGAGGCCGCCCTTCTCCCACGTCTCCGTCGACGCCGTGCGAACCCAAAATGAGATCGTGAACGGCGTCTTCCCGGAGATGAAGCTGTTCGCAGCCGTCTGCATCCTGGCCGCGCCGTCGAAGCGCGCGCACCGCGAGCCGCCGATGCCGCCCGTCGTCGGCGTCGGCGCACCGGCGGACACGACCAGGTCATTCGCGTCCAGGTCGTCTGTCGTCAGCTCGCCGTCGAACGAATAGCGGCTGACGAGTCCGGCAGGATAGCCCGAAAGCGCCGCGCCGGCCGTATCGGCGGCGATCAGCGTGCCGGCCTTGACGCGCACCGTCCCCGTCAGCGTGTTGGCGCCCGACAGCGTCAGGGTCTGGTCGGACGCATCCAGCGCGAACGTCCCCGCGCCCGACAGCCGTGCGCCATACGCGCCGCCGCCCGTCACCGTGAACGTCTTGCGCTCGGCGATCTCGATGCCGCCCACGGCCGCGTTGCCGGACACGCCGGCAACCGTCTGGTCGTGCGCGACGACGAGCGTCCCCGTCTCGTCATTGACGATCTTCGCCTGTGGGCCGAGCGAACCCGTCACGTTCACCCGCGTCTCGCGCAGACGGAGCGTGCCCGTGAAATCGGGCGAATCGCCGGACAACGTCCACGTCTCGCCGCCGCGCAGAGTGAACGTGCCCGCACCCGCCAGCGCACCTGCGAACGTGCCTTTCGCCTGCAGGAGCGTCGCCCTCGTTCCGCTGCCGAGCGTCAGCCTGTCGGACGCGCTTTCGGATGTCAGCCGACAGACCGCAAACGACTTCTCGACCGTAATCTGCGCGCCGTTCTTCAAGGCGAGTTCGCCCGCCCCATCGGAGGTCAGGCCGACTTTCATGACGGCGGTCACGCCGTCCAGCGTAAACGTGCCGCCGCTCGTTCCACCCGTCCATGTGCCATTGATCCAAAGCGTTCCGCCGCCCGAAACCGCCAGATTCCAACTGTCAGCGCTCCAACCCCATTGCCCGACCGCGAACTGGGCGTCGAGCGTCGTGCCGCCGGGAAGCGTGATCACGCCAGATTTCGGCTTGACCGCCTTGTCCGCCGTCCAGACGATCGTCCCCTTGCCCGCGCCGAAGGTGACGGCGCCGAACGTCGTCGCCGCGTCGTTGTGGATCGTCGTGCCGCCCGCAACCGCCGTGAAGTCGAGGTCGTTTGCCGCCGACCAGTCGGGCGTTGCGTTCCAGTTGGCGGCGTCGCTCCATTTCGTGCCGTCGCCGCCGCCCGTCCAGACCAGCTGCGGATTCGCAGCCCACGCGCTTCCAGCAAGCAACCCTCCCGCCAACACCGCTCCGGCGACAACGAAAGGAAAGGACATCTTTCGACATGTTTGCGTCTTCATTTGCGTATTCCTTGTTTGGTGTTCACTGTTTTGTTCCGAGTCAAGAGCGAAGGTCTTTTAATCAAACTGGACCTTGACCGAGGCGATCTCGGTCGGGCCGCTGAAGACGGCGGAGACCGTCCGCACAAGGCCCATGTTCGGCGGCGGCGCATGCGGATTCGTCTCCGTCCCCCAGAACGGCTTCAGGCTGCGGACAGGCACACGCACCGTCGCCCAGTCCTCCGTCAGGGGGAAGTCCCAGCCATAATACGTCTCGTTTGCGAACGTGAAGATGAGGCGCACCGTTCCCGGCTTGCCGTCCGCCGCACGGAGCGTCGCGGCCACCTCGCGTCCCGGGCCGGGCCGCCCGAAGGCGCGCTCGAACGACACCGCGTCAAATGGCGTGTGCTGGGCGAGGTCGCCCTTCTCGATCCGCTCGGCGGATGCCGTGAAGCCAAAGGCGTCGAGGCCCAAGGGCCCTTTCGCCACATAGCGGTACGCATTCGCCTCGGCGATCTGGCCGTGCCGCACGGCCAACGTCACGTCCAGGAACTCGAAGTCCGAGGGCGTCGGATAGGCAGGACAGACAAACGGCGGCGTCCTGAGCGCGGCCAATGCGGCCCGCGCGTCCGCACCAAACGCGGCAACGGACTCGACGATGTAGTCGCCGGGCATCAGGCTGACGCCGCCATCAACGGCCACGGCGACGAGCGCGGCATCGTCTTCCGCCGCCCGCACGCGATAGGTCGGCGAAAGGCCGGGAATCGCGAGACGAACCGCACGTGTCTCGCGGAGCGTCAGGTGCTTGGGCGACGTGTTCCCCGAATAGGGATCGGCAAGGTCGAGGACGTTCGGATAGAGCTGCAGCCGCCAGACGCCCCGCGCCGCACGGTCGAGGAAATAGGCGCCATTCCCGGTCACTGCGGCAACGGACGAGGCCCCGACGCCCCAGATGCGGCGCAAGGCTTCGGGACGCGGCGGCGGATCCAGCGGATCGGCCGTGTAGAGGTAGTCCGCGTCCGTCACGAGCTGCGACAGGTTCCGGCGGGCGTCAATCCGAACGCCAAT
>OIYX01000295.1_pt1 | contig 18386 bp, 15 predicted proteins | sample 1588431 | NCBI WGS metagenome assembly OIYX01 (sample SAMN03283241) | human gut metagenome | biome: human-associated habitat; material: feces | host: Homo sapiens | place: Peru | collected 2012
CTTATTTTCTAGCAATGCCATTTCGCCAAACATATCGCCTTTCTTTAAAAGCGCAAGAGTAACTTCGTTTCCGTCTACAACTTTTGAAATTCTCACAGAGCCTTCCTGAATTATAAACATATCAGCACCTTTCTGACATTCAGAAAAAATCATTGAGTCGGCAGGATACTCACGGAAAATTTCATTTGACGGCTCCAAGTAAGCGGCTTTTGCTCTTTGACGCAAAGCAATAAATTTTCGCTTGGCATTTTCAATGTTGATTCCAGTTGAACACTGCTTTAAATACTGATAATATCCGTACAAAGCTATATTGTAATGTCCTGATTTTTCGTAATATTCCGCTATAGAAAAAAGAGATTCAGGTGAATCCAAAATAATATTTTTAAGCGTAAGCTTTGTAAGCCGGTCATTTACAATTCTCATGTCGCGGGCAAAAGAACGCACAATCTTCATAGCGACAGGCGTGTTTTTCATAATCAGCTCTGGATACTGGCTTTTATGAACCATGATTGCAACTACAGGCGTCAATGAAACAACATTTTTAGGCTGTCCATGACCGGACATACAGGAAACTACTCCAATAAAGTCGCCAGGACCTAAAATTTCAGGAGTTGTTCCCGGAATTGCAACTTCACTAAAGCATTTTACCCTTCCGCTTTGGATAATAAAAAATCTGTCATTTGCAGAAGTTCCTTCAACAAGGATATATGAGTTCTGCTTAAAATTAACAAATGAAAGCTGAAGCAATTTCAAACCACCTTCTAAACAAAAACAACTTCACATTCCAGCATAAAACCAGTCCGCTCTTTCACTTTTTCTTGAGCAAGCCGAACAAGTTTTTTTATATCGGAGCAAGTTGCGTTTCCTGCGTTGATAATTATATTTCCATGCCACGGAGCTATTTGCGCCCCGCCGATTTTTGCACCTTTCAAGCCAGCCTCATCAATAAGTCTTCCGCTCGGCTCTCCAAAATCCCGGTTATTCTTAAAAACACTTCCAGAACTTGGAGCTTTAAAATGACCTTTTCGTTCTCTATCTTGTATAAAACTTTCGCACGCAGCTTTAAGCTCGGAAGCTTTTTCAGGCTGACATTTTTCCGCTTTAAAGGCAACTTTTGTTATAACAGCGGATTTTTCCATAAAAGGCGAATGTTTATAAGCCCATTGCGCACAATCTTTATTATTATGATACATTTTTATATGTTTCTCAAGAAATTTATAGGAATTTTCATCAAAATTTTCCAAGTCAAGATATTCCACAAATTCGATTTTTGAGCTTATATCATTTGAATAGCAACGGGCATTCATGTAGCAGGCTCCGCCGCAAGTTCCAGGAAGCCCCGCAAAAGATTCCATTCCAAGAATTCCATTTTCCGCAAAAAATTCCACAGCACGATTGGTTTCAACTCCAGAGCCACAAACTACAATTCCGTTTTCAAATTTAATAGAAGAAAACGCATTCATTGAAATAATAACACCGCAAAATCCTTCATCGCTTACAATTAAATTGCTTCCGCCGCCAAGAATAAAAAAATCCACGGAATTTTTCTTGCATTCTGAAATAACAAGCGCAAGTGAAAAAACATCTTCCGGCTCAACAAAAAGATCAGCATTTCCGCCGACTTTCATCGTTGTGTGAAGCCTCATCGGCTCATCAGGCAAAAACCGCCCTTTGTACAAGTTCTTGATATTTTCAACTATTTTGCGTATTCTGTTAGTCATTGCATTTCATTTTATAGAAAAAAATTAAAAAAATCGATAGTGGAAACAAGCACTTAATATAAAGCGCATAAGATTTTTCAACGGAGGAAAAAATGGCGTTGAGACTTTACAACACAATGGGCCGCAAGATAGAAGAATTCGTTCCGATTCACAAAGGTTTTGTGGGATTTTACGGCTGCGGACCGACCGTCTACAACTACGCGCACATCGGAAACCTCCGCGCCTACGTCTTTCTTGACACGCTTGACCGCACGCTCACTTTCCTCGGATACGACAAAAAGCACGTGATGAACATAACCGACATCGGACATCTTACAGGAGACGCAGACGAGGGCGAGGACAAAATGCTCAAGACGGCACAGGAACGCCACCAGTCGGTTCTTGAAGTCGCCAAATTCTACACGGACGCTTTTTTCAATGACATCGACAGGCTGAACATAATCAGGCCGGATGTCGTCTGCAAGGCAACTGAGCACGTACAGGACATGATTGAGCTTATCAAGAGAATCGAAGCGAACGGACACACCTATATGTCCGGCGGAAACCTCTACTACGACGTTACAACCTACCCCGACTACGGAAAGCTCGCCAACCTGAATCTTGACGATTTAAAAGCCGGGGCAAGAATCGAAGTTGATCAGAACAAGCGCAATCCCTACGACTTTGTCCTCTGGTTCACAAAATCAAAGTTTGAAAATCAGGCCCTGACCTGGGACTCGCCTTGGGGAAGAGGCTATCCGGGCTGGCACATCGAATGTTCCGCAATGAGCATGAAATACCTCGGTGAGCATTTTGACATCCACACGGGCGGAATTGACCACATTCCGATCCACCACACGAACGAAATCGCACAGTCAGAAGGCGCGACCGGCCACAAATGGGTTAACTACTGGCTCCACAACGAATTCCTTGTAATCGCAAAAGACAAAAAAGCCGCAGAATCCGGTCAGGCAGAAAAAATGTCAAAGTCCCACGGTAACTTTTTGACGCTTCAGTCATTAATAGACAAAGGCTACAATCCGCTTGACTACAGATTTTTTCTTTTGGGAGGACATTACCGCAAGCAAATTTATTTCAGCTGGGACGCAATGGATTCAGCAAAAAATTCAAGAACGGCTCTTGTTCAGCGTGTTGCCCGGCTTGCTCAAAATGCAGGCGGCGCAGATTCCCTGAACTATTCTAAAATATATTCAAAAGGCGAAGCTTGCAAAACTGAAAATCTGTCTGAAAAAGCAAAGGAATACATAGAAAAATTCCAAGCCGCTTTGGAAAATGACCTTTCAACTCCAGTCGCATTGAGCTGCATTCAAAAAGCAGTTAAAGACGGTTCTTTAAAGCCTGAAGAATCGCTTGAACTTGTGCGCAGAATGGACAGTGTAATTGGCTTGAACCTTGTAAAATCTGCCGCGGATTTTCTTGCTGAACAGGAAAAAGAGAAAAAAGCTTCCGTTCCAGACCATTCAGGAGATCCAGAGGCACAGGAAATTGACGCGCTTGTGGCAGAAAGAGTTGAAGCAAAAAAAGCAAAGAACTTTGCAAGAGCTGATGAAATCCGCAACATGCTTTCATCCCGCGGAATCATTATAACAGACACTCCAAATGGAGCAGTTTGGAAGCGTTCTTAAAAAAACAGAAAAAAATGTAACTAAACAGGACTTATTGTGTTTTCTTTTAATAAAAGCGAATCAGGCTCGATAAATTGCGCGGATTCAAAGGACTTTAGAAAATTATACGACTCTGCAATGGAACTTTTGTTCAAAGTTTCGTTTAAAATTGTAGAAGATGAAGAAGCCGCAGAAGATTTGGTTCACGACTCATTTATAAAGGCAAACGAAAAAGCAATGGTTTTTCCTTCTATAAATGACGCAGTTTTCTGGCTAATCAGAGTTGTAAAAAACGCTTCGCTGAATTATGCAAAACGAAAAGTCAGAGAGGCGAACGCTTACCATAAGGCGCTTTACGAAGGCCGTCAGCAAATGGAAAGCGGCGAAACAGAGCTTTTAAAAAAGGAAGCAAAAAAAATTGCCCTAGAAGCCTTAAATAAGCTTCCTGACAATTTAAAAGAAGTGCTTATTCTAAAAGAATATGCTGATATGAACTACAAGGAGATTGGCCGCCAGCTCGGAATCACAGAGGGGAATGTAAAGGTGCGGGTTTTTCGGGCAAAGGCACAATTACTAAAATTGATAGGAGAAGAAGATGTTTACTTGTCCTGAAGATGACATTCATTCTATCTATGCAGACGGAGAACTTCCCAAGAATTATGTCGCAGAATACGAAGCGCACGTAAATTCCTGCCCCAAATGTTCCGCCAAGCTAAAAAAATTCCTTGCGCTTAATTCAGTTTTTGCTGAAGACAAAGAATCCTTTCATTTTTCAAAGGATGATTTTGACTCAAGTTTTCAAAGGCTTGAAGCACGGCTTTCTTACAAAAAAGTTACTCAGGCAGGAAAAAATACGTTTAAATTTCCAAAGCCAAGCAGCGGCATAAAATATTTCGCAGCTGGAATTGCGGCGGCTGCAGTTTTTGCATTCGTTGTTCCAAGCGCAAAAAAAGCAAATCCGTTTGAAGGGCAAGTTTCCGCATTTCAGCCTGTAGCGCGCACTTCAATTTCGTCAACGGCAAATCAGGTTAGCTCTGACGGAAATATCGACGTTTCAGTTTTGAATTCGATTTTAGCTTCCGACAATTCAGACAAAAACTTTTACACTTTGCCGGTTTCTTCAAATTCAGTTTCGGCAGTTCCTGTTCTTATAATCGGCGGATCAAATTTCAAGAAAATCGCGCTGATTCCTTCTCTAAAAAACTATGATGTTTTTTGTCCGCAGAACGAAAATTCAGAGAACCAAAACAGAAACAATGGATTTGCATTTCATGTTTCCTACCCTTTTTCAAATTTAAACTCAGGAAAATGAATTGGCAATTTTAAAATCTTATGCGAATCTCCTTAGAAGTTCTCCGCTGGCAAGAACAATAAGTTGGATAATTGTTGTTGCTTCCGCAATTTTCATATTTGGAATTTTGGGACGCAATGTAAAACGCAAGCCGGTGATAGATTCAATAATTCCGATGATTGGCTCGCCGGGCGATGAAATGACAATAGAAGGCAGCGGCTTTGGAGATTCAAGAGGAACTTCAAGCGTAGAAATTGCAGGCTCAAAAATCACTGCAAGCGGATATTCACTTTGGTCGGACAAAAAAATCAAATTTATAATTCCGCCAAATGCGCAGGACGGACTTGTAATCGTAGGAACTTCGGCAGGAAAATCAGAGCCTGCTTTTTTTGCAAATGAAAACGGAATTCCAGTCGCAGCAATTGCATCTCCTATAACTTCAATTCCTGTAATCGCATCAATTTCTGCAGAAAGCGCAGTTACCGGTCAGACAATAATAATCCGCGGAATAAATTTCGGATCTTCAAAAGGAAAATCAAAAGTTTACTTTACAGCGAACCGGGACGAAACTTCATCTTTACATAGCTCGGAACAAAATGAAAATCAGGACAAAAACAACATTTTCATTCCGGCAACCGAAACTGACTTTGACTACATAGCCTGGACAGATTCTGAAATTTCTGTGAAAATTCCAGACGGAGCTTCAAGCGGATCAGTCTTTATAGAAACACCGCACGGAACAAGCGCGGCAAAAAAAATAAATGTGAATTTTCCTTATGGAAAAAAGCAATATTCAAACAGAAGGACTTACGTAATTCAGATTGCCGCCGATATTTCAAATCACGTTGCTTCTCAAGAAAGTTCTATTTTGCTTTACATTCCAAAGCCAGCGGTTTCTTCGTTCCAGCCGTTTGTTGAACTGAATGAAGTTTATCCAGAGCCGTTTATAGTTGACGACGCTTTTGACATAATTCACAACAAGCAACTGAACAAAATTACAAACAACAAGCAAAGATTCAGCCAGACATTCATTGTGAGCACTTTCGGAATAAAAGGAAATTTCAACCCAAAGAATTTAGGACAGTACAAAGACAAAGGCGGAATTTTGTACACAAAAAACACTTCCGCGGATGCTTGTGTTCCGTCGGATTCAAAAGCAGTTTCTTCGCTTATTGAAACAATTATCGGACGCGAAAAAAATCCGTACAGGCAGGCAAAACTCATTTACAATTTTATGACGGAAAATTATGAAGTTTCTGAAAAAGTCCGCACAGGAAATATTTCGCCGCTTGATTTAATCCGCAGAAAAAAAGGCGACGCTTACGACTTTGCAATTCTTTACACGGCTTTGTGCAGAGCGGCAGGAATTCCTTCAGTTCCAGTGGCAGGAATTCTTGCGCAGGACAAGTCAAATGTAACTCCGCATTGGTGGACAGAGATTTACTTTGAAGAATACGGATGGCTGCCCGTTGATGTTTCTCTTGGAGCCGGACTTCCATTTTCTTCATTTATTGAAATAGCTGATCCAAAAGAATTTTATTTTGGCAATCTTGACAATCAGCATATAGCGTTCAGCAGAGGCTGGCATCAGATAAAGCAGTCATCTTTAAACAGTAAAATTGTTTACAGACCGCGCACTTATGCTTTACAATCTTTATGGGAAGAAGCTGGGGACAAAACTTCAAGCTACAGTTCTTTATGGAACAATCCTGTTATTCAAGGAATTTACTAAAATATATACGGAGAACAAAATGACTACAAAAGTTTTAAGCGTAGGCGGTTCAATAATTGCGCCTGACAAACCAGATGAAAATTTTCTTTTTGAATTCAGCAGCATGATTTGTTCTTGGCTTTCTGAAAACAAAGATGCACGTCTTATTCTTGTAGCTGGCGGCGGCGGACCTGCAAGAAACTATCAGAACTCATACAAAGCGGTTTCTGAAAAATTTGATGAAAACCAGAAGAAACTTTCAGCATTTGAAGATTCAGAAAAACTTAACTATGCCTGCGACTGGATTGGCATAATGGCAACTCGGCTCAATGCTCAGCTTTTAAAAACTGTATTCGGACCTTTGTGCAGCCAAGATGTTGTAACAGATCCTACAAAAGTCAGCGACTTTACAGGAAGAATTCTTATTGCTTCCGGTTGGAAACCTGGATTTTCAACAGACAATGACGCAGTTCTTCTTGCAGAGAGGTTTGAAGCAGACACAGTTGTAAATCTTTCAAACATCGAGAAAGTGTACACAGACGATCCGCGCAAAAATCCTGATGCAAAACCAATCGACAATATCTCTTGGAGCGATTTTAGAAAAATGGTTGGAGACGAATGGGTTCCTGGAAAAAACTGTCCGTTTGATCCAATCGCTTCAAAAAAAGCACAGGAGCTTGGCTTAAAAGTTATTTGCGCAGGCGGAAAAAACATCGGGAATATAAAAGCAGTTCTTGATGGAAAAAATTACATAGGAACAACAATTTCGTAAACATGAAAAAAATTCAATTGCCGATTTTTATATTTTGTCTTTTGCTAACAGCAGTTTCATGCGTTTCAACAAAAGGACACAAAGAAATTTCAAGAAATCTTTCTGATCAAGGAATAAAATCAGAAAAGCAGCTTTATAATTTTTTTATGAGCGCAAATCCTTCAGCAGACAAAAAAGAAGTTGCACGGCTTGCAGCTCTTTATATTGAAGAAGCAAATGCGGAAGGAATAAACAGCGACTGTGCTTTTGTTCAAATGTGCCTAGAAACTGGATTTTTAAGATTCGGAAATCTTGTTACGCCGCAAATGCACAATTACTGCGGACTTGGCGCAATCGATGCAGAACATCCAGGCGAAACTTTTGCAACGGAACAACTCGGAGTAAGAGCGCATATTCAGCACCTTCACGCTTATGCAACAAAAGATATTCCGCTGAACAACGAATGTATTGATACTCGGTATAAGTATGTGAATCCGCGCGGAAAATCTCCAACAATAGAAGGTCTTGCAGGAACTTGGGCGGCAGACAAAAGCTACGCTGTAAAGCTTGAGCAGCTTTTAGTTCGCCTTGAATCTTTTTAAACAGCTCTGAATTCTTATCCGCCGAAAATTCTGCAAGGTTGTAACTTTTTGATTTTTAAACTATCATAGCACCTATGAAAGTTATTGTTGTAGGAAATGGCGGACGAGAGCATACAATTGCATGGAAGTTAGCACAAAGCAATATTATTGAAGAAGTAATTTGTGTTCCAGGAAACGGCGGAACAGCCTTCGAAAAAAAATGCAGAAACATTGATTTTTCAAAATGCGAATATCTTAACGGCATTACAGGAAACGATGCGTACATAAAAGTTGCAAAGGAAAACAACTGTGAGCTTGCCGTTATCGGGCCGGAAAATCCGCTTGCAGAAGGACTTGCAGATTTATTTTGGAACGCAGGGATTCCAACTGTAGGACCAAAGTTTCAGGCAGCGCAACTTGAAGCAAGTAAAGATCTTGCAAAAGAATTCATGCACAAATACAACGTTGCCTGCGCAAAAAGCAAAACTTTCACTTCAAAAGAAGAAGCTCTTATATATATAAAAGAGCAAGGCGCGCCGATTGTTGTAAAGGCGGACGGACTTGCAGCCGGAAAAGGTGTTGTAGTTGCAAAGACTTTAGAGGAAGCTGAAAACGCAGTTGAGCAGCTTATGGACGGCTCTATCGCTGGAGAAGCCGGAAAAAAACTCGTAATTGAAGAATATCTTCGCGGAACTGAAATTTCAATTCTTGCGGCTGTAAGCGTTACAAAAGAATTTTCAGAGCAAGGAAAATCCTGCATAGTTCCATTCTTAAGCGCAAGAGACCACAAAAGGCTTTTCGACGGCGCAAAAGGTCCTAACACAGGCGGAATGGGCGCAATTGCTCCTGTTGATGACGCAACTCCTGCAATAATTTTCCAGTTTGAAAAAAATATTCTTGAACCAACATTAAAAGGTCTTGAGTCTGAAAATTATGACTACCGCGGATTTATTTTCTTCGGACTCATGCTTACAGAAGACGGACCAAAGTGCCTCGAATACAATGTGCGCCTTGGAGATCCTGAAACACAGGCTGTGCTTCCGCTCATGGACTTTGACTTTGCAAGCCTCTGCAAATCCATAACTGACGGTTCTTTAAAAGATTTCAAGCTTGAATGGAAAAAAGGATACCAAGTTGCTCCAGTCGCAGTAAGCGGCGGTTATCCAAAATCCTATAAAAAAGGATACAACATTATAATCAATGAAGAAAAAGTAAATGAATCCAATGCAAAAGTTTTTATAGCCGGCGCAATGGAAAACAGAAGAAGCCGAAGCCCGGACGACACAAAACTTGTAACTAGCGGCGGACGCGTTTTAGCCTGCTCTGCTTATGGAACGACTTTTGACGAAGCTTGGAAAAATGCCTATGAAGCAATGAGCGGAATAAAATTCAACGATATGTTCTACAGAAAAGACATAGGACTTCCGGGAGCCGCTGAATCTAATTAGCTTTGATTTTTACCTACTGTCATTATCGGGCTTGACCCGATAATACTTTTCTTAAACATTTATTCCCGCATCAAGTGCGAGAATGACAATGAAAATAGTTTTAGTCAAGCTGGAAATTCAAAATGTCAATGAAGGAAAATCATTCCTAAAATTCCAACAGGAATCAAGTAGCAGGCAAACCATTCAAGCCTGCCTTTTTTTATGAGCCGCATAAGCCAAGAAAGAGCAATGTATCCGCTTGCAAAAGCCGCCGCGCAACCTGCAATAACAGGTTCTGCTCCAATCGAAGATGAAACTTCACCCAAGTCTTTCAGCTCAAGAATAAACGCACCCAAAATAGCCGGAATAGAAACAATAAATGAGAACTCACCGGCAACGTCCCGCTTAACTCCGCAAAAAAGAGAACCCGCAATTGTTGAGCCGCTTCTTGAAATTCCAGGCAAAGTTCCAATTCCCTGCGCGAGCCCAATCACCAAGGACTGTTTCCAGGACGGAGATTTCAAAGAAGTTTCAGAATAAGCCGAATGTTTTTTTTCAATAAGTGAAGAAAAAATCAAAAGCAAGGCTGTAACAATAAATCCAGCGCAAACAAGTTTTACAGAAATCTCAGAAATAACTTTTGAAGAAAAAATTCCAAGAACTCCGGTAACAAAAGTAGCAAGAATAATGGCAACAATGTATTTTGTGTCTTCAGATTTTTTTTCAATCTGGGCGGCGGAAGGATTTTTTATAGGAACAAAAATTCTTGCAAAGCTGCAAATCAGCTCCCATATTTTTTTTCTAAAATACAAAACAACGGCAAGCAAAGTTGCAACATGAAGAAACACATCAAACAAAAGCGGCACTTCTTCAAGTCCAAATAAATTCTGCGCGACAATCAAATGTCCAGAAGAAGAAATCGGCAGAAACTCGGCAATGCCCTGAAGAACACCCAAAACAATTCCTTGAAAAATTGACAATTTAAATCTCCAAAAATAAATTTTAGATATTTTAGTTCATCTTGATTTTTCTGTCTATAAAAAGAGGAATCTACTCAGAGTTTCAGCATAAAAAAAATAAAAGTAAAAATTATACAAAGCAACAATATTTTAAACAACTATGCTGGTAGATAGCTTTCAAGGATAGTTCCTATAAAAATAGAATTTTATTTCTTTGTTTGGTATTAAACTTGTACTCTAAAAAACTCTAAGCAAGCAAGGGTATGATATTTAAATCAAAAATCGTAATATCCAAATTTTGATGCACCTTTATCAACTCTGCTAAAACCTGCATTATAATAATAAGATCTAAAATACATGGTTTTTGGACCGCAATACTGCCACAAACCCTGAAATTCTTCAAAATAAAAATTATACTGGTCAGATAGCCAACCTTTTAAGTAATCACCCTGATACAAATCATATAAATATTCACAATCTTTATACATAGCCTCTGCAAACCCCATCATATAATTCGATAGATTTACATAGGATATCCAGTTATCTTCATTCTTGAATCTTTTTTCATAACTGCAAAGTTCATTCCATTCTTCAGGCATTCGCCCAACTCTATTTTTCAGACTTCCATTAGTTTCAGCAAAAATTAAAGAAGAAAAAAGAAAAACAAAAATAAGTAATATCTTCTTTTTCATTATTCAACCTCCGATTTTTTTTCATTCTTAGGTGAACAGATAAGTGTCTGAAAATAGAAATCGAAGAATTGATTGAAAACTTCATTGCATCCAAATATCAATCGTCTAAGCTCGGCATCGGTAAAATTTTTGCCTCCATGAAAGATATCGCATCTTATATTATAGATTTCAAGAAATAGAGCTTTGATTTCACGCTCAGTTGATTTTTTAGAATACTCTAAATTAACTTTTCCTATTTTTACTTCAACCTTCTCTATAAGCTCTATATACATACAGGAGTTTAATTGAGCAAAAGGATTGTAATTTGAGAAATAAGCAGAATCATTTTGGACAACATATCCTACAAAGGCTTTTATTCGTTCCTCTTCATTCTTCTTTCTTCGCTCATTTTCTGAACTGCGAGGATTCACTTCATCATCATGTAAATTGTATAAGAAATTAAACAAAACATAGTAATAAAAGAATTGCAAATCATAATCAAATTCATTTTTTCCATATGCAAACATTTGTAAAAAGAATTTGAATTTTTCATCTGAAAACACCATGTACCCTCCTCCGAAAAAACTCATAGAGAAAATCTACCGAAAAATTTACTTTATCAACGATAAGTGTTGCAACGCGCCATCAACCTAACAAACTGACCATCATTTTCACAATTTCTTTTGGATATATTTCCAAAACTGATATTAAACTGTTTTTTAATATTTATTGAATTTCAAATATATTCAATTTCATTATTTAAGACCTCAAAATAAATTCTTTCTTTCCTTTAGTCAAATAAACTTTTGCATCAAATCCGCAATGTTGTGCAGCAACGAGCGGATTTGATGCAAAGGGATTTATCAATCCCTTTGCACAGTATATACTGTGCAAAATTTCTCGCGACGTGAAAAAAATCATTTAACTTTTGAAATTACTTCTCCGCCATTTTCTTAGATTGAACACAGCGCGGAGTTTCATGTATAATAAAAAAAATGAACATAATGATAATCGGTGCAGGCTTTACTGGAGTTCAGCTGGCAAAACGCCTTATAAACGAAGGCAACATTGTAAAAATAATCGAAAGCAACGAAGACATTGTTGAGCACGTAAGCAATCGTCTTGACTGCGAAATTATAAATGCGGACGGAAACAATCTTCAAGTTTTGGAAGAGCTTGAAATTGGAAAAATGGATGCGCTTGTAACTTTGACTGACAGCGATGAAATCAACATGATTACCTGTTCCCTTGTGGACGCCGTTTATCCAGACGTACTGAAAATTGCGCGTGTAAGAAACTACGCCTACTATGCGAACACAAACACAACAGCTCGCCAGCACGCGGAAACTTTCAAGGGAAATCACCGTCCGCTTTACGGAATTGACTACATGATTCATCCTGATGTAGAAGCCGCTCAGGCAATTGTAAAAGCTGTTGAGCATGGAGCAATAAGCGACATTGTTGATTTTGGTGAAAACGGAGATTTTGAAATCATTGCGCTTCAAATTGAAAAAGGAAGCAAACTCGATGGAGCCGCGTTAAAAAACATCCGCTCGCTTACAGACAAAAAATTTCTTATAGTTTATCAGGAAACAAAAGAAAAAGATTCAGACAACATGATTTCAGCCCTGCCATCCGGCGAAACAATTTTAAATGCAGGAGACAGAATCGGAATCATAATTGAAAAAGAAAACATTCCATTTATACTTGAGCTTTGCGGAATCAAGACAGACGCAATAAAAAAAATCGCTCTGGTTGGAATCGGAAGAATCGGAACAATCGTAGCAGACAAAATTATCGAAAAAGACAAGGTTTCATTTTTAAAAAAAATTTTTACTGGAACAAAAAATATTTCGCAGACATTCACAATCATAGACAGCGACAAAAATCTTTGCAAGGAAGCTGAAAAAAAATTTCCGCAGGCACAGATTTTCAACGCGGACATCACAGACGATGTTTTTATAGAAGAAGAAGGAATTCAAAAGTACAACCTTGTAATTTGCGCCACGCACAATCACGAACTGAACATGGTTGTTTCCGCTTACCTTGAATCTCTAGGCGTGGAAAAAACAATCGCGCTAGTTGCCCAGTCCCAGTTTGGAAACATAGCCAGAAAACTTGGAGTCGATGTTGCAATTCCTATGCGGGACACTTTGGTTGACTCAATTATAAGCCATCTGCACGGAAAATCAGTAACGGGAATTCATACAGTTTCAAACGGTGCATTTGAAATCGTGGAATGCGATTTGCCTTCATCAAGCAAGTTTATCGGCAAGCAGCTAAAAGACATCGCAAGTCCCGGCGAATATCTGATTCTCCTTGTAAAGAAAATTGGAAGTGAAAAATTTGAACTTCCGCAGGGAAACACAACATTTTCCGTGGGCGACCATCTGGTTATAATAGAAAAAACTGGAGATAAAAAGATTCTGGAAAAATTCAGCAAATAGGAACTTTCAATGGCATTTACACTTTGCAGAATAATTTTTTTTATAATTTCAATAATCGGACTTTCATTCTCAATTCCAATCGCCACGGCAATTTTCTGCCATGAATATTTTGTAATTCCATCTTTTTTAATTCCGATGATTGCAAGTTTGATTCTAGGCGCAATGACACTGTTTTTTTTCCGCAACAAAAAATCAAGGCTTACAATAAGATCAAGTTTTGCAGCCGTCGCGCTCGCCTGGATTTCTGCAAGTTTATTCGGAGCGATTCCACTTTATTTTAGCAGAGCAATTCCAAATTTCACCGATGCATTTTTTGAAAGTGTAAGCGGATTTACAACAACAGGCGCAACGACTCTTTCCGAAATTGAAAAACTTCCGCGCAGCATAAATTTATGGAGATGCCTTTCACACTGGCTTGGCGGAATGGGAATTGTGGCACTTACGGTTGCGCTCATGCCGGTTCTTGGAGTCGGCGGATTTCAGCTTATAAAGGCGGAAACTACAGGTCCGGAAAAAGGAAAGTTCACACCCAAAATAACAACCACCGCAAAAATTCTTTGGTTCATTTATCTTGGAATGACGCTCATTCAGACCGCTCTTTTAAAAATTGCGGGAATGGATTTTATAGACGCGCTTTGCCACGCATTTTCAACTTTGGGAACAGGCGGATTTTCTACAAGAAACGCAAGCATCGGCGCATACAATTCCGCCGCAATCGAATGGATTTGCTTTGTGTTTATGTTTTTAGCCGGAATAAATTTTTCGCTTTACTATTATTTTTTCACACGTAATTTCAGCGAAATAAAATGCAACTCGGAACTGAAAGCATATATCTGGATAAATATTATTTCAATCGCCGCAATCGCAGTTGTTCAGGCTTCTTCTTACGGCGGATTTTTTAAGTCGCTCAGATTTTCAGCATTTCAAACAGCAACCATTTTGACCACAACAGGTTTTTCCACAGCCGACTACACAAAATGGAAAAGCGCAAGTCAAATTGTAATTTTGATGCTTTTGTTCATAGGCGGAATGTCCGGCTCAACTTCCGGCGGAGTAAAAGTCATAAGATGGGTCGTGCTTTACAAGCAGTTCAAAAATGAAATACTAAAAATGATTCATCCGCACGGAGTTTTTTCAATCAGACTGAATCAGCAGACAGGAAGAAAAGATGTCGTTTTTTCAGTCTCGGCTTTTTTCTTTTTGTATTTTTCATTTGTTATTTTGACCGCATTTTTCACGTCATTTTTCGGACTTGATATGCAGACTTCCTTTACCGGAGCTTTAACAATGATCGGAAACTGCGGACCTGCATTCGGAGCGTTGGGACCAAGCAACAACTGTGGTTGGCTCGCTGCCCCTGTAAAATGGTGGTATAGTTTTGCAATGATTGCCGGTCGTCTGGAACTTTTTACACTCTTTATTTTCCTTACGCCAGCCTACTGGAAAAAATAAAAACTGCACTTGGTCGGCGTTCGCTTCGGTACTCGGTTCAGGTTTTTCCATAAAAAAATAAAGACCACACTTCATTTTAAGTGCGGTCTTGTACTTTAGCCAACTCCCGGACTTGAACTCGATTCCTCCAGTCGCCGCCTTCCATGCCGTCTCCTTGCGGACGCCTTCACTCACTTACGTCGGCATCCTTGCCGACTTTTCCTCCCACTTGGTCGGCGTTCGCTTCGGTACTCGGTTCATGTTTTTCCATAAAAAAATAAAGACCACACTTCATTTTAAGTGCGGTCTTGTACTTTAGCCAACTCCCGGACTTGAACCGAGTACCTGCTCGTTACGAGGGAGCTGCTCTACCAGGTGAGCTAAGTTGGCAAGTGAAAGAATGTTAGCAAAAATGACTAAATCAGTCAACAGAAAATCCGCAGCCCGGCAAAGCGAGCCACGGACAATTTTATTAAAGAGGAATGTTTCCGTGTTTTTTTGCAGGAGATGAATTCTGTGTTTTTTGAGCAAGGAATTCAAGGCTGCGGGCAACACGTTGTCTTGTTTCTTCAGGATTTATAATTTCGCTGATATAATCACGCTGAGCCGCAATTGTCGGAGTCATAATTGTATCTTTATACTCCTGAGATTTCTGGGCAACAAGAGCAGCCTGAGCTGGATCTTTCATTTCCTTTGCATAAAGAATTCCAAGAGCACCTTCCGCACCCATTACAGCAATTTCAGCTTTTGGCCAGGCATAGACAAAGTCCGCGCCAAGATGCTTTGAGCACATTGCAATGTAAGCTCCGCCGTAAGCCTTGCGTGTAATAACTGTAACTTTTGGAACAGTCGCTTCGCTGTATGCGTAAATTACTTTTGCTCCATGACGGATAATTCCCTTTTGCTCTTCATCAGGACCGGGCAAGAATCCCGGAACATCAACAAAAGTAACAAGCGGAACATTATAAGCGTCGCAGTAACGAACAAAGCGCGCAATCTTATCAGAAGCATCGCAGTTCAAAAGTCCACCCCAGACAGCCGGATTGTTAGCAACAACACCAACAGATTTTCCTTCAATTTTTGCAAAGCCGACAACTGCCATCTGAGCAAATTCTTTCATCACTTCAAAGAAACTGTCATCATCAACAACGCAGTCAATTACATTGCGGATGTCGTAGCCTTTTTTGCTTTCTTCTGGAAGAGTTTCTGCAATTTTCTTTGCCTTTTTCTTTTCGTCAAACTTGAATTTAGCTTCAGCAACAATTTCTTCGCCGTAATAATGCGGAATGTAGTCCAAAAGTTTTCTTACAGCTTCATAGCATTCTGGCTCTGAGGAAGCTCTAAAATGGGCAACGCCGCTTTTCTGAGCATGAATAGAAGCACCGCCCAAATCTTCCGCGGAAATATCAAGCGAAAGAACACTTTTTACAACTTTTGGTCCAGTGATAAACATCTGGCTGATTGTGTCAACTGCAAAAATAAAATCAGTGATTCCCGGTGAATAAACAGCACCGCCAGCGCAAGGTCCTACAATAATTGAAATCTGCGGAACAGTTCCAGATGCGCGCACATTCTGATAAAAAAGCTCGCCATAGCCGCAAAGAGCATCAACGCCTTCCTGAATACGAGCTCCGCCTGAATCATTAAGACCGATAACCGGACACTTTGCCATAATCGCCTTATCAATGAGCTCCGCAATTTTCTGTCCATGAACTTTTCCAAGCGAGCCGCCCTGAACTGTAAAATCCTGAGCATAAATGGCAACTTTTTTTCCGTTGATTTTTCCAAAGCCAGTAATTACACCGTCATAAGGAATTTCTTTTTTGTCCATTCCAAAGCTTGTGCAAGTATGACGCGCCGCTGAATAAATTTCATAAAATGAGTCTTTGTCGCAAAGATTGTTGATTCTTTCAATAGCGTGAAATTTTCCCTTTGCGTGCTGTTTTTCAAGATTATAATTAGAAGCCATATTTCCTCCAAAAAACAAAACAATGCTTTATTTTCAAGCCAGTTCCAAATAAGAAACTTTTGCAACTGACTTCTTATAATATCGTGAATATTTTTCAAAGTCAATATGACAAAAAACGTAAAACTGTCATTTCATTTATTGGCAGGCTTTACAAACACAAGGCTCTGTTCTTCCACATATTTTTCAGCATCTTTGATTTCTTGGTCGGAAGGAATAAAATCATATTCTTGGCGCAAAACAGAAGCGCAGGCAAAAACATCACCGCCGCATTTTTCCATTGCAGCAGAATATTCCGCCTTTAGCTCGCTGAATTTAAAAAAGTTGCTTTCAATTTCAGTTTGAATATCAAAAATAATCCAGCGGTCTTTTTTAAATTTCAGGGAAACTTTTTCTTTTTGAAGCGAAACACAAAGGCTGTCTTCTCCAAGCGAATCAAAAATAAAGAATTCAACTTGGTATTCTTTTTTTTCTCCCGGGAAAACTTTCTGTCCGCTTTCTTCCAAAATAGCAGGCGGCTTTTCTTTTCTGCGCTGACCTTTAAAGAAAGTTCTGCAAGGATTTCCATCAACTGTGAAATTTGAAATTCCATAAATATTGTGGCTAAGCTGATTTTTTACAAGCCAGACAGAAGGTGGAACAAGGTCGTTACCGGCATTGTACATTGAACTTGTTTTTCCTGTAACAAAAATATTTGCAAGCCGGTCTACTCTGCCACCAAGAGATTTTGCAGAACTTGCCCGAGCTGAATCCACGTCCAGCAAATTTACCGCGCTGTAGTACATTTCCACCGTTTGAAGCGAAGTCAGCCCTTTTGTAGTCCGCTTTTCACAAAAAGTCCCGTAAAGCGAAACCGCAACCGCAATTGCAAAAATAAAAACCGCAATGCAAATTTTTATCGCCGTGGATTTTATACTAAGCCATCTTTTTGCACGGATTTTCTTTTCTTGGCGCAAAAGAAATTTATGGGACTCTTCATTAAATTTTTTCAAATCCGAAGAAGAAGGCTCTTTTAATTCAAGAGCGGAAAATTCTTCTTTGGGGAACGAGCAATATTTGCCTGCAAAAGCGTTTTCTGTAAACAAAAGAATTTTTTCATCAACTCCAAAAACCGCATGGCGCAACGGACAGTAATTTAAATCCCTGATATCAATTTCCCTTGCAGAAGCAGATTTTTCAGCAAACGGAACTTTTCCACAAATAGCCTTGTAAACAATTGCCGCCTGCAAAAAGCGCACCGCAGTTTTTCCAGAAAACACAGGATTCAAATAGCTTCCATATAAATCTGAAAAATTTTCTTCCCCAAGCGACGACAAAGAAATTTCAATCAAATTCTTAGGCAAAAATAGTACTTTGGAAAAATCCTTGGAAACAATAATTCCACCTGCGCCAACCAAAGAAAGAGCTGACTTACTTTCATCCAAAGCATCAAGCGCATTGCAGACAAGCGAACAGGCTTTTATAGACTCTTCTTTCTCCAAGGATTCAAAATATTCACTAAGCACAAGTCCATAAAAGCAAGAGCCTTCAAGAAAAACAGTCTCATCTTTGTCTTGCGCAAATTCTTTTAAATCCGCAGAAGAAACTGTGCTTTCAAAACTCCATAAAGAGAAAGTCCAAGTTTCGCCATTGAGCTCAGCAAGAAGTCCGTTTTCCCTGATTTTTCCGGCAAATCCAGCTTTTACAAAAACATTACCAGCCATCCGGCTGTCTAAAAAAATTTTTTCGCCTTGAAGAAAAACTGGGATAGAACTCATTGACGCTTCCCATAACTATGTTCAAAGTTCGCCCCTATCTCTTTTGTATAGTAACCCTGACCACAGCCA
>OIYX01000299.1_pt1 | contig 18346 bp, 19 predicted proteins | sample 1588431 | NCBI WGS metagenome assembly OIYX01 (sample SAMN03283241) | human gut metagenome | biome: human-associated habitat; material: feces | host: Homo sapiens | place: Peru | collected 2012
AAAATCTTGCTGGCTCCCGAAATGTTCTGATAGACCTTCATGGCATTCTGGTGCTCGCTATCTATCGGAAGGAAGTCGGCAATATCTTCCTTGTAGTTCAGTCTGGTAACTGCAAGGAGGAGTATGAGCGTGACTGCTACGGATGAGCAGATGCCGCTCATCCGATGCGTCTTGAGATAATCGTATATTTTCAGAATCAGTTCTGTCATTTTCTTATTTCTTATTTCTTCTGCTTCTTACTTATTCTTTCTGCTTCTTACTTGTTGTTTTTTCTACTTCTGCTTACTTGTTGTTTACAGGGTTGGCGTAAATGCCTAAATAAATATCTTTCAGCATTTCGATGTCGCAAGTATCATAATGTTCCAATTCTCTGACGTGTGCCAAGAATTCTTCCTTCTGTTGCGGGGTATAGAAATCCTGGTATTTTCTGGTGCCATACCGCAGGTCGTAAGCGATGTAATTGTTGGGATACAGGCGATAGGACTTGTTGATGCGCTCGTCCAGCAGACGGGCTACTGCCTTGTGATATTCGTTGCTCGTAAGCTGTTCCAGTTTCATCAGTTCCATGCGGGAAATCGGTTCGCAGATTTCTATGTGCACCCTGCCTTTGGGTTGGGAGATTCCCGTTAGAATACTGTTCAGATCTTCGCCCGGTTTTTTGGTGTATTTGGCAAACTGGCTTTCGTAGAGTTCGAGCGTTTTCAGAATATCGCACGATTCCCATTCGTAGGAAACCGCCACAGGAACGATGTGCAACTGGTCTATTGCCTTGATTTTATCATCCGGGCAAGACATGCAGAACATCTTGATGATGCCCTGGTCTGTCGTGTCGTTTCCATCCTTGGTCCTGCCGTTGCGCTGGGCTATCCAGATGGACTGTCCTTTCTCCTGAATCACGAAACGGATGTAATCGGACAGGTGTCTGGAACTGCGATAGAATTCTTTCAGACTTCCGCCCGGGCGTTCCACCTTGAACATCTTGTTGCATTTGCCAATATCGATAATCAACTGGTTGGACATCAGATTGGCACCAAAGGTAATCTCTGTGGTGTCGAAGCCGTGATTGAGCAGGAAATATTGGAGAAGACTGGAGTCTAACATGATGTCACGGTGGTTGGAAACATAGAGATAATGCCCTTCAGGACTCAGCTTGTCGAGTCCTGAACAGGAAAATTCCGTGATGCTGTTTTCTATCACCTGCTGGTTGACTTTACTCATCGTGTCCTGTTGAAATTCCCTAACCGTCTGGTAGTTGGCTATGCGTTGACGGATTTCCTTGACCGATTCTTCCGGATAGACGTATGCAGAAAGAATCGGAAATGATGAACTGTGGGCGATGCGCTGCATGGCCTCAAGAAATTCATCGGGATTGTATGGGCGAATATCGTCAAAATCTGTTATGTTCATATTGGAATTTTTTTTGTTCTTTCATTCTTGGAATCCTTGATTTTTTTCATTCTTGGAATCCTTGAATCTGGAAAAGTCTAATGCTGTAATTATTGGGTCTGAAGTTTTCTGATCCAAACTAAAAACTCTTTCTTCCATTGCCGACATTCGGGCGAACCCTTTGTGTCGGAGGCTCCAAATCCATGTCCTCCCGTCTTGTATTGGATGTATTGATGGGGAATGTGATGGACAGTCAGGGCGGAATCGAGCAATTCTGAGTTTTGGTATTTTACGATAGGATCATCCTTGCAGTTTACCAGAAACACGGGTGGACAACTGGCTGAAATATGATGCTCAATAGACAGGGAGTCTCGAAGCAGTCTGCTGTTTTTGCGGTTGTCGCCCAACAAGGCTCTGCGCGACCGCTTGTGAACGTATTTTCCGTTCATGGTAACGACCGGATAGATGGGGGCTACAAATGTTAGGGGGAGTTGACGCAGGGTAACTCCCGACAGTACAAGATGACCGCCTGCAGAAAAGCCCATCGCTCCAATGCTGTCGGAGCAGACTCCGTATTCCCTTGCGTGTTCCTTAATATATAAGGTGGCTTGGGTCAGGTCGTCCAATGCATCAGGGTATCGGACTCCTCTGAACAGATGGCGGTAATGCAGGAAGAAGGCCATGAATCCGGCAGTACGGTAATGGAGCACGAATGCAGAGATTCCGTTGTTCTGCAACCATTTACCCACTTCGTGTCCTTCGCCATTCATATCGTGCCAGAGGTAACTTCCTCCAGGACATACGATGACAGCCATCTTGCTGCCACCTTTTGCCAGATATGCAGTCATTTCCACATTCTTTCTGCATGCTGTGCCTTGCCAGATGTTGACTTTCTCCTGTGCCTTCAGTATCTGGAGACATAGGAGGACGAACCCTATTATGATCATCAGTCTTTGCTTCATCGGTTTAATTCTCATTCTTTCCAATTTCATTTATTTTATGGAGTATGGAATTTCTTCCTAAAATAGCCTCGGCGGTATTGATTGCCGTCAGGGGAACGCCGCAGAAACCATGAAGGTTGTTGTTCTGACCTGTCAGCAACAGGTTATCCACCTTGGTAACCACGGGGACCTGCGATAAGGCGATGTTTTTATAGTCCTTACTGAATCCGCTCAGCGCTCCGTCTTTCACTCCATAAAAGTCGCGAATGGTCAATGGAGAAGCCGTGATGATTCTGTCGATACATGCTCCGAACCCCGGGTGAATTTCCTCGATATGAGAGAGGAGCTGTTGTGCTTTCTGGGCTTTCCAAGTTTCGTATTCCTCGCCCCGATGCCCCACGGTGGTCTGTTCCCATTTCTTTACTTCATCATAGAGCATTGGTGCGGTGATGAGGACTTTTGAACTGTATTTGCCCTGGTTCTCGTCTGGCGGAGTCATCAACAGGAAGCCTAAAGGCCAGGTGTCGTGCTGCTCGCCGAATTTCCATATTTCATCATATCGGGTCATGTAATATTCCGAATGATTGATGTATGGGAAGCAGTCGGGCTTCAGTTTGATATAGACGGAAAACGCTGAATAGGAATTTGGAATCTGATTCAGGCGCTCTCTATAAGCCTTGGGGAAAGCTTTTTCGGGCATCCGTTTCAAGAGGGTGCAAGGGTGAATGGCTGAGATGAAGTAGTCGCCCTGAAAGATTTCTCCTTGCCGGGTTCTTACGTACTCCACATGACGATTGTTGACTTCCAGCCATTCTGCTTCTGTATGGGTGAGCACCTTTCCTCCTGCCTGTTCGATTACGGAAACAAGCAGTTGGGCAAAATGTTGACTTCCTCCCACAAACCGGCTGGTGCCTTGGATGTAGAGAGTGGAGATGATGGCGTGGACAAAGGCTGGAGTCTCGTCCTGTCGGCCTCCATAAAGCGGATTCATGTAGGAAACGATGCTCCGGAGCTTGGGATTCTGGATGTATTTTGCAACAAAAGCATCTGCTGCCATCAGAAAATCACCGGTATGAACCTGAAGGAAATCGGTCGTAGGACGGAGATGAAACAGGTCGATGGAGTCGCTAATGGCAAATATGGCATCTACATAGCGTTGCAGATTTTCCCGTTCTTCCGGGAAATAAGCAGATAATGAGTTGATGAAACCTTCTTTTCCTTTCTGGAGCTGGTAGGTCTGCTGGTCTTCTGCAAAGTAAAGGCTGTCTGTACAGTCTGCATCTACATCTTTGATTTTCACCTGGTCCAGGATGCCCAAGTATTCGCAGATGCGGTAGATGTTTCCGCCAGGTTGCATTCCGCCTATGACGTGCATTCCTGTATCAAAGGATTCACCGAAGCGATGGAAACTCTGGAGTCCACCACCAGCCGTAGCGTTCTTTTCGAGCACAGTAACCCGTAAGCCTTCCTTGGCAAGGAGGGCTCCAGTAAACAGTCCTCCCAAACCTCCTCCTATGATGATAGCCGTCTTCATTCGTTACATTTTTTTATCTGTTCGTAAATGGTCCTGGCAGTCAGAAACTCCGAGCAAGTTACGATGGTTCCTACCAGGACTCCCAACATTCCGTGGGAGTTGATGTTTTGTCCTGTCTGAAATACATTAGGCACTTTGGTGCGTTGGGGCACCCTGTATGCAGCTCCCTTCGTGATGTCTTTGGCAATACCATACATGGCTCCGTCCTCTGTTCCCGTATAGTCGAGATAGGTGAGTGGGGTGGCAGTATAGTATTCCGCAATATGATCTCTGAGTCCAGGGAAATGAGTCTCCACAACGTCCAACAGCTTTTCTGCTTTCTGGCGCTTGAAAGTTTCATATTCCTCTCCTCTCTTTCCTACGGAAGAACCTTTCCAGCGGGCTACCTCTTCCATCTTCATATAGGAGAGGACGACTCCTGATGAAGCGTAGTGAGGGGTGGAGTCTGCACAGAAATGCATGTACAGAAATCCCTTGGGCCAGGATGCTTCCGAGTAATTTTCACAATTCCATGGCGTATTGCCCTGATAACCATAGTAATTGTAGTTGAGGTAGGGCACTTCATGTTCCTTGAACCGCAGGAAAATAGAGAAGCAGCCTACTGTTTGTGGAATGCTGTTGATGCGGTTTCTGTAGGCAGGCCGTATCAGTTTGGTGTCGAGCATTTCTAAGGTGCGTTTGGGGTGCGCATCTGAAATCACATAGTCGCAAGGGAAGAATACGGTTTTCTTTTCCTTTTTGTTCCAGACCTCTATTCCCGTTGCCTGTTTATCGTCGCAGACGATGTGTCTTGCCTGATGGAGAGTAAGTATTTCTCCTCCGTATCTCTGGAGCGTATTGGCAAGTGCTTGGGCTACAGAATCGCTTCCTCCCTTTATGCGGTAAGCACTCTGGTTGTAGAAATCCATGATGAAGGCATGGGTAGAGAAGGGAGTCTTGTCTTTCTCTGCTGCGTAGAGGGGGAGATTGCCCACCAGTACTTTCGCCAGGGTAGGGTCGGTAATCAGTTCGTCAATTACCTCGTTGATGGAGCGCAGCTGGTATTCTGTGTTGATGACGGAATCTGATTCTGCATCTTTCAGAGCGTGCAGGGAAGAAGCCTGGGCGATTTTTTCCACCAGATTGTAATATCTGATGAGATTCTCATGCTGGTCTGGAAAGTATTCTGTCATCTGCTGGATGAAATTCTCTCTGCCATTGGCAAACTTGTATTTCTTGCCAGCTAAGGCTACCACATCATAACCGGAAGGATCCAGTTGGGAAAGTTGCACATCCCTGTCTATTTCCAGATAGCGCATCAGTTTGGACAGAGTCTGACCTTCTGCAGCACTTCCGATAAAGTGCATTCCGGTTTCAAACTTTGCACCATGGCGATAGAAGCATTGCAAGCAACCGCCTATTTGCTGCGACTGCTCCAACAGCGTAACGTGATAACCATTCTTGGCTAAAATCACGCCACATGACAGACCTCCCAGTCCACTTCCTATAATGATAACTCTTTTCAATTCAGACTCTTTTTTCTATTTCGTTTGCGATTTCTTCGTATCTCTCCTTATATTGTTTGCGCAATGTGGAGGCTTGTTTTCTCAATTCTCCCATGGCTTGCAATTCCTTCCTGCTTATCGGATTTCCCACTTCGATATAGAAGATTCCCTTGCGCAGATGGTAGGTTTTCTTAGGGAGGATTTTGCCTGGTCCATAAAGGTACATAGGCAATATTTCCAATCCGAGTTCCTGCGACAGATAGAATGCTCCCTGATGGAATCTGCCTATACGACAGTCCTTGGAACGGGTTCCTTCGGGATAAACGGCAATACTGTAACCCCGATCTGTCAGCGAACGGAGTTGCGGCATCAGCGGTTCCAGCCCCTCTATGACGGGAAGATATTCTGCATGACGAATCAGAAAACCATAAGTGGGATTATTCCAAACCCATTGGTTTGTCAGAAACACAATCTTGGGTGTAAAGACCAGTTGGCACATCAGATCCAAATGCGACTGGTGGTTGCAGATGATGATGCGGGGCTTATCAAAATCGAATCTTACCGGTTCTTTTCCCTTGATGATCATACCGCCTACTTTTCTGATGAATTTAGTGCCGGGAATGCCGTGATGAATCATCACAAATCTGGCTGCATGATAGATCAGTTCATGGAGCCGAACCTGTTTCTTTTCGGTCATCCTTCCGATTTTGATGTAGAGCCAGGCCAAGGGCGTGATGATAACCATCATAAAGAAGAGGAAGAACGACAGGGAATAAGCCGTTCTCAGAAATGTTGCCATCTTGCGGTAAAGACGGCAAGGCAGACCATAGATAATTGCCAGCACACACAATAGGGTGTTGAGGAGGCTGATGCGAGCGAAATCCATGCCTGGTCGGAAATGGCTTATCCGTTCTTTGCGTGGCGGATAATATACCTGGATAGGGATGGAAACAATCTCCGTTCCGTGCCAGGAGGCGAAAACCAAGAGTTCCAATTCGGCTTCGTATCTGTTGGTGAGCAGGAATAAGCCGTGGAGCTTGTGCAGAGGGTAGAGGCGATAACCGGTCTGGGTATCTTCCAATCGTTTGCCTGTTTGTACGAAGAACCAGAAGTTGGAGAATTGATTGGCAAAATCACTTCCCTTGGAACGTTCAACACCTTGGAGAGGTCTTGCTCCAATGATGAGAGCTCCCGGATGTTCCTGATTGGCTTTCAGAAAGAGCGGAATATCTTCAGGTTTATGCTGACCATCCGCATCTAATGTAATGGCGTAGGCAAATCCCATGGACAAGGCTTTTCTGAAACCTTGTTGGAGAGCGTAGCCCTTACCTCGGTTTTGAGAATAAGCGACAACAGTAATGTTGTCAATCTCCCCAATGATCTGAGCAGTACTGTCTGTACAGCCATCATTGACGACAATGACATCATCACAAAAGCAGAGCGTCTCCTTCACTACTTCCCCAATGGTTTTCTCATTATTGAAAGTAGGGATAATCACGCAGATTCCTCTTGCTCTTAAAAGTCTTTTCTGTTGTTCCAACTTATCTTCCATTTATTCCTTTATTAATTTCCTCCTCCCTTTCTCATTTGTCATTTCTCATTTGTTTCTGCACGTGAAAGAGATTTTAGCTTTTGTCTCTTCATCGGAAGCAACGATGATTTGTGCTTTAACCTCTTGGGAATCTTCTGAAGTTTCAATTTTCTTGAAGGTATAAGAGATTTCCTTTTCTTTAAGAGGAGAAATAACAGAGAGGAATTTCACGTTTTTGACGTGGGTAATCTCCAAAGATTCCTGGAGAAGTTCTGCTAACAATTCCTTTCCGATTTGTAGAATGCAGACTCCCGGCGTAACAGGTTCGCCAGGGAAATGAGCCTGATAGATGAAATGCTCTGGGTTGAGGCGAAGACGAAAGGAAGTATTGCTTCTGCTCGAAAGAACTTCTTGGCATTTCTGCTGTAAGCCTGCTGCTTCCTTCTGCTGCAAGCCTGCTGCGTCCTTTTGCTGTAAGTTTCCCTGTTTGTCTGCTTCGACAATTGTATAAAGATGATTTTTCAGTTGCATCGTCCTGTTTATTTTTGTTTTTTATCCACTTTATCCTCCAATTCCTCTTTTTCCTTCAATTCCACTTTTTCCTCCATTCTTTCTTTTTCCTCCATTCTTCCTTCATCCTCCAATTCCTCTTTTTCCTCCATTGTTTCTTCCATTTCTGTGAATTGATAATGGATTTTGTATTTTTTATTATCGTATATGGAAATGCCATTTTGAAGGTTTTTGATAACCTGGGAGAGATCTTGCCTGAGCAGGCGCTTGATGTACCATTTGTCAAGCAACTGGATGACATTCTCCAGTTTCACTTTTCCCATGACAGGCTGGTAGGTAAAGTCGAGAACAGAGATTCCAAATTCATTGAAAATGCTTCCCTTGTAGCCGTCCTTATCTCTTATCAGCATGCAAATTCCGCTCAGATAACCTTTCTTCATCTCAATCGTCGCATTATATTTCATCTTGCTCCCGATACTGTCGGGTAAAGGATGCTGGTCTGCGAGGTCTTGGGCTGAAATGGGTAGGAGGGGAAATAGGGAAAAGAGTCCACAAAGACTAATTGACTTGAAAAAAAGACTAATTGACTTGAAAAACTTTCGTATTGATGGCAGCATTGGTCTTGATATTTTTCAGTTCAATAATCGTTCTGTCTCCCTTTTTTTCTATGAGTTCCACCTGTGTAACCACAGATCTTGTTTTATGAAAGTGGAGTATGATCTTCTGAAACAGCATTTTCATCTGTTTCTGTTGAGGATAGAGCGTGGCGATGTATTCAGAAGAAGAACCGGTAAGTGAGACTTTGAAATCCCTCTTGTCGTTGAGGCAATTTCCCACAACGCTATTCATCATGATGCGGGCTATTTCCTTGAACATCTTGCTTTGGTTCACGTTGATCACATCGCTCCGCTTATTTTTCCGGATGAGAACTTTGGATCCGTTGATTACAAATGTATAAGCATAAGGAGAGGTGTATTCCCATCTGAGTCTGTTGCCCTGCTGGTAATACATCTTGCCCCGCGAAACCATTTTCTCATTGAGCATTCTGAGATGCTTGGTCTGTACGAAATCGCATTGCATCGACTTCATGCGGGAAGCAACAGCGCCTATCTGCTGTCTGACTTGTGCCTCGTTCACCTTCTGCTGGGCAGAGATGGAAGAAAGGCATAAGCTGATAAACATGATTAAAAACAATAACTTTTTCATCTTGATTATCTATTATTCGTTTAATTTATTTTGCGATGAACCTATACTGATGAGGCATCATTTTGCGATGAGGCAACAACCTATCATGATGAAGCCAATACCTAACCATTTCCAGACCGACACTTGTTCATGAAAGAACAGGATGGCTGCCAGCATTCCGAAGATGTATGTGATGCTCACCATCGGGTAAGCAACGCTGAGCGGGAAATGTTTTACAATATACATCCATAGGAGAGAGGCTGCGCCGAAGAAAAGTCCACAGCAGGCAAACTGCCAGTTGAGCAGGAGACTTAGCCAGAAATCTCTTGTCCAACCGAAGGGATGCATTTTCTGTAGGGCAAACTTCAGACATACCTGTCCTGCCGCTAAAAGCATGCTCTGCGTGATAGCCAGAAATATTACTCGCCACATGATAATACCATCGCTATAGAATGGATAGAAGGCAAGGCTTTTTCTCCACTCTGTGTTCTTAACTGGTTTAATAGCGGGGTGCTTTCATCATGGCAGCCCACCAAAACCGTTTTTGCTTTCCCACTTGCTAATAGCATTTTCGCATCACGGATGGCCCAGTCAAGAGAATCTTCGCCTTGCGTATAGGTGATGTTGTAACCATGACAATGGGTCTTGATCGCAATATTGCTGCCTATGGTGTTGTGGGTACTCTGCATGAAATAAGTAGGTTTGAGCATTTCTTCCCCTTCTTCTTTCAGTTGGACAAGCAATTTCTCACTATTTTCCAAACATCCATAAGTTGTACCCGTGATGATGGCATCCGGGGTGGCTATTCCTGCTTTTTCCAAAGCCTCTAAAGAGGAGAGTAATGAACTTTTCATGATCTTGCCCATTCTCCTGGCTTCCATCGGTTTTACATATTTGCGGATGTCGGACAAATCCTCTTCTGAGTTAATCTCTACAGTTGAAAGAATACGGATGTTGCTGGCAGTCTGCTGAGGCTCCCTTTCTGATCGTTGAGGCTTTCCTTCAGTCTGTATTGCTTCCCCTTCAGTCTGTGTTGCTTCCTCTTCTGTCGGATGAGTAGAAAAAATGAGCGAACTGTCATTTCCGCCAAATCCAAAGGAATTGCAGAGTACATTTTCCAGCCTTACGTTTTCGATGCCTGTGCAAGGAATAATACCGTTTTCCATCTGTTTTTCCCAACCGAGATTGGCTGGGATGAAATGATGCTGCATGGCAAGCAGACAGATGATCGCCTCTATGCTTCCCGAGGCGCTGGTAGTATGTCCGGTAAATGATTTTGTACTTGAAATCCAAGGCATCTTTTTGCCAAATAACCGTTTGAGAGATTCGGATTCGCTCTGGTCATTATTGGGAGTTCCTGTACCATGTGCATTTACATATTGGATGTCCTCCGGTTCTATGTGTGCCATATTCAAGGCTTCTTTCATCGCCAAGAAAGCTCCTTCTCCATTCTCAGACGAAGCGGTCTGGTGGTATGCATCGCAGGCATTGCCATAACCGGTAAGGTAAGCATGGGGCGTTTTCCCCTGATGGCGGGCTGCAGATTCTGATTCCAAGACAACGAATGCAGCGCCTTCTCCCAAGTTCAATCCTGCGCGGGTTGCATCAAACGGGCGGCAGCGCTTCTTGTCGAGAATCATCAGGGAATTGAAACCGTTGAGATGGAAGCGGGAAAGAGCTTCTGAACCTCCGGCAACAACGATGTCTGCTTCACCGGTTTCTAATAGTTTGGCTCCCAACATGATGGCGTTGGCGGCAGAAGAACAGGCTGTAGAGATGGTGGTCAATTCATCAAATCCACCTTGTCCTGTTGCCGATTCATTTCTGAAATAATCAGCAATCTTCTGTGTGCAGTTGCCTCCATCGTGGTGGTTGAGAAAAGCCAGTTCTTCCACCTTTGTTTCCTGCTGTGACTGAAATTGCTCGTAGAGTGGGTTGAAACTCTGTTCAGTAAGGTCCATTCCGCCAACCGTCGTTCCCGAAACGAGGACGATCTTCTTGTTGGAAGCAGAGACAGCAGAAAGGTCGATTCCAGCATCCTCCAGGGCTTGCCGGATGGCAAGGATTCCCATGAGTTCTGTGCGGCTCATCAGTTGTTTTTCTGGAATGCCGAGCCGTTTTTTCATTTGCTCATTAGACAAAGCGACCTCTCCTACAGGCAGTTCGTGATGAACCGACTGTAGAAATTGCATCTCTTTGATTCCCGACTTATGGGCGAGCAGAGACTGCAACACTTCCTCTTTATTGGTGCCGATGGCAGAAATAATGCCTTCGCCTGTGATAGCAATATTCATTTCTTTCTGTTCTTGCTCACATAGTCTGCAATCGTGGCAATACTTTTGAAAATAGCCTTACCTTCAGCAGGGTTAGCCAATTTGATTCCATATTTTTTATCCAGCAAGACGATGAGTTCCAGCGCATCAATCGAGTCCAGTCCCAGTCCGTCTCCAAAGAGCGCATCGTTCTCATCAATATCTTCAGGAGTCATTTCCTCGAGGTTTAATGCCTCTATGATTTCCTCCTTGAGTTCTTTAATCAATTCTTCCATACGATTTTATTTATATGATTTTAATATTTTATTTCTCATTTGTAATTTCTCATTTTCTTGATCTTCAGATCAGCTTCGAAATGCCTTTCGTCTTCATAATCAATCCAACCTGTCAGGAAACTCTTGCTTTGACCGTCCCGACAGGAAGCCTGCAGGATTTCCTCCATCATCCTTTCGTCTTTATCGGGCAGGATGAAGAAGGAGGTTTCACCCTGAAAGTGATTCCTGATGGCAATCTCGCCCGTTACGATGTTGGGCAACGTATAAACGAAGATGGAAGGACTTGGGAAATAATTGTCTTTATCCTTTATTGATTCCTTATAGTTCCTGTCAGAGGCGATGGAAGAGGAATGGTTGAAAAAGATGATTGCCCTTTCCTCTAAGTTCTTTATTTCTTCTTCTTTTCTTCCCTCCTGTTTCTCTTCTTCTTCCGTTTCTCCCTTTTCTGCATTCAACAGGATTTCTGAAGCCACAAACCCCAGGCGGCTGAGTCCATCCATTTTGTAGAATTTCGGATAGTTGCCTATCATCTGTTTGTAGAGAGCCGTCAGGAGAGAATGATGTTCCAGTCCTTCCTGTTCCCCCAGTTCCTCCTTCCTTTCCCAAATCTTCCGTTGGTCTAATATCACCTCTTCGGGCGTAATCCTTATCGTGTGAGTGGTCGTGAATTCACGTTTTTGTTGCTCTTTCTGCGATAAAGCGATATTTTCTCTTTCTGGACTTTTAGCTGCCCATATTGTAGCATTACAACCTCCGAATCCAGACAACATCTTGATGAAGCCTTTCTTGTCAGTTGGGCGGTTTTCAGCACAGATATTCATTTTCCCGGAAACTCCCAGTTCAGAAAAGCCTTTAGTTCCCAAAATCGTATCATCATCAATCGCTTTCATGCTGATGATGGTTTCGAGAATGCCGGCAGCTCCCATCGTATGTCCCCAGAAACTTTTGTAGGCATTGGCGGGCAGATCAGACAGTCCTGCTCTGCCGATGGCAACAGATTCCATCTGGTCATTGAAAAGCGTGGCAGTACCATGAGCATTGATGAAAGCCAGATGCGCTTTCATGTCTATCTGTTCGCAAGCGGATGAAACCTCTTTGGTATAAGATTCCAAAGTTCTTTGGAGGGACAGATACAGTCCGTCTGCAGTCTTGGATGGGGTGCTGATATGGAAAGCGTCATTTCTGATGAAACCATCCCCCATTCGCCAGGAATTTCTCTGAATAGGATTCTTGCTGAGAATAAGGGTAGCAGCAGCTTCACCTAAATTGAGTCCCATCCGTTCCATGTCAAATGGACGACAAGGTTCTGGGGAAAGCGCTTTCAAGGATTGGAAACCGGATAGGATGAATTGCCGGGGCGTGTCGCAACCACATACGATGGCAGCATCATATAGGCCAGAATCAATCAGTCTGTTGCCCAAAATCAAGGCAGAAAGTCCGGAAATACAAGCATTACAAACGACAATAGGTTTGGTGTCTATTCCCAACTGGCTGGCTATTCTTTGCGCAGAATCAGCCAAGGAAATATTTTCCTCAATATTTCCTTTCGTAGAACTGAGAATAAAAGCTGTGCGCTTTCCTTTCAGTTCAAGTTGTACATTCCCTATGGTCTTTAGCTCATTTCCAATATCCTTTAGCCCATTCTCAATCTTCTTTTGCGCATTAGCTATGGCTTTTTGTGCAGATTTTAGGGCCAAAGTTTCGAAGTCTTCGAATAGCAGAGAGGCGTACTGCCAGATTTTACTGACAGGTAATTATCCTCGGATGTTTCCCCTAATGGAGAAATGATATTATCTGCTATGATATAAGCCATAATTCAACCTCATTTGTCATTTCTCATTTGTCATTTCTCATTTAGAATGTCTTTCTTTCCATTCTTGATAGAAAGGTGGATTATCCCAAACGAGCTGGTAATTCAAATCCATGAAAACCTGTACGGAATGGCCTGTTGCGATAAGAGAATTGTCTTCCTGATCGTGGATTTCGTAATCGAACACAATCTTTGCCGCTTCAGTAGGGCGATAGATGATGTCGATGCGTGGACGCATTCCATATCTGATAGGCTTCTTATAGTGAAAACTGAGTTCTACGATAGGAGCAAAATAGCCATGATCGAAGAAAGTCATGTATTCCAGCCCATATTTCTTGCCGAAAGCCTCGCGGGCATCCTCGAAATAGAGCGGGTAGGAACCATGCCAAACTACGTTCATCGAATCGACTTCGCTGAAACGTATTTCAAATTCTTTGGATTCTTTCAGTTCTTTCATCTTTCTTTCATTTTACTCTTTAACGGCAATTTTCATTTCAGTCGTTACGTAAACCTGATTTCTCCAGGAAACGGTTGCTTCTGCTAAGGTCATTCCGAAGACTTCTTCTTTCACTTCTACACGGGTGGTGAGGATTTCCCCAACAGGTGGAAGTTGTAGAATGTCCATATTGCGTATGGCCCCGATAAAACCAATCTGGATTTCTTTCTTATGAATATAGTTGTAATATCCAATCCGTGCAGCACAAGTCTGTGCAATATTCTCTATCAGGCCAGATGCAGAAAGGTGTCCGTTCTCAACAAAGATATGGTCGTTCCTGATTTCTGTCTCTGCAAGTGTGACAGTCTTATCGCAATAGACGAGTCGGTCTATCATGACAAACGGCTCTTGTTGAGGCAGAAGCTCGTGTATATCTATTTGGCTGAGTTCCAATCCTTCCGGATTATCTATATCTGAATTCATGTCTTTATCTTGATTACATCATGTGATGGATGGTTCTGTATTTTTATCTGCCCAGAAATCGTAAAAGTTGTACCATTGGTCTGGATATTGTCGCACAAGACGTTCCAGCTCTTCTGCATATTTCTTGGCAAGTTGCTCCATCTTTTGTTTCCGGGGCGCCTGCTTGTCATAGGCGAGGGGCACCACAAAGATCTTGTACTTTTTTCTGGAAATGCGAATCACGTTGATGGCTAAAACTTCCAGGTTGCGCATCGTAGCAACTGCGAATGGACCCGATGGGAAATGAGCCGTCTTGCCTAAAAACTCCGTTGGAATGGTTTTCGAGGAACCCATCACCCGGTCGGCAGGCATACTGACAATCTCATGGTTGACCAGAGCCTCGTTGATTTTGAACAGATGGCTCATGTCCTCTTTTACAGGAATCATCGTGATATTGTGCTCAGAAAATTGTTCCTGTCTTCCTTCCATAATCCTGTCTTTTTCGCCTCCATATACAAGTGCGTTGTAGCGTTTCCCAGGCGGAGTCAGAGAATAGCCAGCCACCTCATAACAGCCGATGTGTGAACTGAACATCAGAAACCCATCGTCCTGAAAAGCCAGCTCTCTCAGATATTCGGTACCCTCCTGCTCAATATCAAACCTTTTGCCGGCAAACATGGCAAAGCGGTCTATCACAACCGTGGCAAACAGGCAATGGTTGATGTAAGTGTGCCATGCAGAGCTCCATCTGCCCAAACCAATACGGTTTCGGAAAAACCGGTAAGCATGGCTGCGGCTGTGGTTGGTATTTAGCAGTAAACAGACGGGCATGATCATCGTCCATGCGAAAACATAGATGAAACGCTCGTCCACGAACCTGAGCATGTTGATGAGTTGGCGATGCATCCAGGCATTACCGAAAGTCGTATTCTTCTTCACTTCCCCTTTTATCCCACTTTACTCTCGATATAGTCACAGAACAGGGTGAGGGTAGTAACCCCTTGCATTTCTTCCGGTTTGATCTTGAATCCGAAGTTCTTCTCCACGATTACCACAATATCTACGAAGTCGAGGCTGTCTATGCCCAGATCATCCTTCAATTTAGCTTCAGGAGCAATCTTTTCTTCATCAATCTCCAAATCCTCAATGAGGAAGTTTCTTACTTTTTCTTCTATTTCTTTTCTTTCCATGTGATAGTTCGAATTTTATATAAATGTTTACTTTCTTGTTTTTACTTCCAGTATCGAATGGCCGGGACCTATTCCGTCGTGGATGGCTACTACCTTGAGTCCGGCACGTTCTATCTGTCTGATCATGTCGTCGGAATGATACATCTTACTGTTTCCATTCGCCATGACCGTGAAATAGACACTTGTCATGGTCAGGCAGAGCGAAGCAGTCTCGTATTTCTGCCGGTCCCAGAAAGTCTCCATGATGTATAAGGTAGTATCCTCCGACATCACTTGGCTCACTTTTGACAGAATGCTGTATATTTCTTCCTCCGAAAAGCAGTCTAAGAACTGGCTCATCCAGATTGCATCCCAGTTGTCGCCCTGTTCTGCCGGAGCCATCTCTTTCAGGGTAGGGAACTGGTTTTCAGTTTTCAGAATATCCGTAGGAAAACCATGGATTCTGTCAGCTCCCCTTTTGCCCTCAATATTCCTCTTCATCATACCTGTCTGTCCGGGCAGATCAACGATGGTGACATTTACCAGAGGGTTGTCATCCACACAACGGAGCGCAAATTCCCCTGTATTTCCACCCACATCCATCAGATGTTTCGTATCTTTGGAGAAAACGATTTCCAGCGCCTTGTCGAAAGAATGGTCACTATAGAAATGATCAAAATGGAGCCAGCTCTCCAGTACCTGCGGAGAAAGCTGAGATAATCCCTCGTAGATGGTAGACCAGTTGCCTAAAGTCTTCAGACCAGCAGGCTTTCCGGTCTCCAAGGCTTCATCCAGATAAAACAATCCCTGGTAGTTGACATCATGATTGAAGTCGATATTTACCCGGGTAGCAGCATCCGTGAGCAGAAACCACCCCGTCTTCGAAATCGTATAGCGGTCAGAATCCTTGTCTATCAGAATGATACCAGCACTAAGCGAAGCTTCCAGCAAAATCTTGAGCGCATACTGGGAGAGGCGGGTTTTCCCTTCCAGTTCTTCCAGGGTCAGTCCGTCATGACTGTTTCTGATTTCCTCCAGAATACCCCATTTCAGCATGAGTCTGGAAACCTGGAAGATGACGGGGCCCCATGCGATGAATTCTGCTTGTCGCTGAGCTTCACGGGCAGATAACTGCTCCTGAGAATAGCGGTCGCTTTCTGACTTGAATAGATTCATAATGATTGCTTATTTTTCTTTTCAGAAATAGTTATTCCTTGAATTTTCTGATGACCAGAGCCGAGTTGGTTCCTCCGAAACCGAAACTGTTGCTCAGTACGGTATTGATTTCTGTATCTACCGTCTTTGTCGCAATATTGAGTTTTTCGGAATATTCGTCTGGATTTTCAAAGTTCACGTTAGGAGCCACGAAATGGTTCTGCATCATCAGCGTACTGTAAACGATCTCCGAAGCTCCCGCCATCCAGCATTCGTGCCCGGTCATTCCCTTGGTAGAAGAAATCAGCGCATGTCTGCCGTTGAACATTCTGTCGAGGGCGATTGCTTCATACATATCGCCTTGTCGTGTACTGGTGGCATGAGCGTTGATGTAGTCAATATCCTCTTCCGTCACGTTGGCAGATTTCAGCGCACGGCTCATGGCAACGACACTTCCCTCGTCTGATGGCTGACTGATGCCTCCACCATTGCTGGAGAAACCATATCCCACCACTTCCGCAAGAATGTTGGCGCCTCGTGCTTTGGCATGCTCGTAATCCTCCAGTACCAGAGAGGCGGCTCCACCGCTTGGAATGAGTCCATCGCGATCTCGGTCGAAAGGACGGCTTGCCTTGGCAGGTTCGTCCATGCGGATAGAGAAGGCGCTGAGTGCATCAAAGGAAGCCATGGAGTAATAATTGGTTTCCTGCGCACCACCACAGAGCACCATCTCCTGCAGCCCCTGTTTGATCATCATATATCCCAAACCGATGGAATGACTTCCGCTGGCACATGCCGAGCTGACCGTGAAGTTGATTCCCCGGAGATGGAAGATGGTACTGAGATTCATGTTGACGGTAGAGTTCATCGACTGGAAGATGATGCCATATCCGAGCATGGCAGAATCATGTTTCTCATCCATGATTTTAGCAGCTTCGATGACCGGTTTGGCAGAAGAATCGTTGCCGAAAATACATCCCACCTCATTTTCCCGGAGATACTCATCCGAAATCTCGGCTTGCTGAAAAGCCTGAACACTTGCCATATAGGCATATTTAGCCTCTTCAGACATTCCGGCACGCGTATGGCGGTCGAGCATTTGTTTGGTAATGACAGGTTCCTCCACTATACCGGTCAAAGCCGAACGGTAGCCGTATTCCAATCGTTCCGGTTGGATTCCGATGCCCGATTTTCCTGCGTATAATGATTCCTTGACCGTATCCAGATCTGTGCCAAGGCACGACCAGATACCCATTCCAGTAATGACAACTCTTCTTTCCATTTATCTTGTAGTATATATATATTATGTGTAGAGCCCCCCATTGATGTTGATGACTTCTCCTGTGATGTATGCCGCTTCGTCAGAGGCGAGGAAATCAACTAAGGCAGCCACTTCTTCTGCCTTGCCAAATCTTCCCGCAGGAATCATCTTTTTCAGTTCATCTTCAGGCAACTCCTTTGTCATGTCTGTAGCGATGAATCCCGGAGCCACAGCGTTCACCGTGATGTTGCGGGGCGCCACCTCCTGTGCCAGCGCCTTGGTAGCTCCGATGAGCGCAGCCTTTGCAGCACTATAGTTTACCTGTCCAGCCATTCCCTTGATACCTGAGAGCGAAGCCATATTGATGATACGACCGCCATGTCTGCGGGGCATCATGTGCTTCAAGAGTCTGCGGGTGATGTAGAAGAACCCGTTGAGGTTGGTGTCGAGAACATCGTGCCAGTCATCGTTGGACATCATGAACATGACATTATCCCTTCTGATGCCAGCATTATTTACCAGTATGGAGATCCACTCATCAGGATGCGCAGATTCCCATTGGTCTATGGCAGCCTCTATCTGTTGAGGCTGAGACGCATCAAAGGGCAGGAGTTCAGCATAGCCGCCCTCTTGTTCAATTTCCCGTTTTACCTGTTCCGCCGCCTCATGGTTGTTCAAGTAATTGATAATCGTGCAGAAGCCCCGTTTGGCAAGTCGTAAAGCCACGGCTTTTCCAATACCTCTTGACGCTCCTGTAACTAAAGCATATTTCATCTTTTCCGTTATTCTGTTGATATTTAAATGTGCTATTTCCTGAGAAACGAGCACATAGTTGTTTGCAAAGGTAAGAAAAAAATAATAAAAGTGCTCAGAAATTTATATATTTTGCTCATCTCTATATGATTTTTCACAAAATATGATGAAATATGCAGTC
>OIYX01000301.1_pt1 | contig 18204 bp, 13 predicted proteins | sample 1588431 | NCBI WGS metagenome assembly OIYX01 (sample SAMN03283241) | human gut metagenome | biome: human-associated habitat; material: feces | host: Homo sapiens | place: Peru | collected 2012
GCGTCAGCGCACTGCCGCAGAAGCCACAGAATACCGCGCCGTCGGGATTCTGATTTCCGCATTTCGGACAGAACATGGTGCATCCTCCTTTATTAGTATGTGATTTGGCGTTCGGTCAGGAGCCTTTTGCGCGTTCGTTGGTATCAACGCTTGCACGGAACACGAAAAAGCGGTCATAGAGGAACTCGGTGGAAAAATTCAGGAGCATATTCAGCGCCGTGACGAGGTATTCGTTCCAGCCTGCGCCGGTCAGCGCGTGCTCCAGCCACGTGCTTGCGGGCGTAAACACGGCGTAATAGGCCGCGACCTTGAGCATTGCGACGGGAACGTTGCCCGCCGACTGAAATGTAAATTTTCGGTTGAGCGTGAAGTTCCAGAGCACCGAGAGCACCAGTGCGATCAGATAGCTGAGCCATTCGACCCCCGGCAGGAGCAGCTCGTTGAGCAGCGCAAACGCGCCGAGCTGAATCAGACCCGCCGACGCCGAAAAGAGCGCAAATTTCACGGCGCGCAGAAGCTCACGTTTGCCTCTCACCTTGCCCACGCAGCGCCCTCCACCTCGCAGGTTTTTTGGCGGGACATCAGCGTATGCAGCGCATCGACCGCGTTCTCGCCCTCATAGAGCAGCCGGTAAGCCGCCTGCGTGATCGGCATCACGACGTCGTGCTTCTGCGCCAGCTCCCACGCGGATTTCGCGGCGTAATAGCCCTCGACGACCGCTCCGATCTGCTTCATTGCCTCCTGAGGCGGCACGCCCTGCCCGATCAGAATCCCGGCGCGGCGGTTTCGCGAGTGCATCGAGGTGCAGGTGACGATCAGGTCGCCCACGCCCGCCAGACCGGCGAAGGTCTCGCGCTTTGCGCCCATGGCGATCCCGAGCCGCGCGACCTCGGCCAGACCGCGCGTCATGAGCAGCGCCTTGGTGTTGTCGCCGTAGCCCATGCCGTCGCAGATGCCGCAGCAGAGCGCAATGACGTTCTTATGCGCCGCGCCCAGCTCGACACCAATGATATCCGGGCAGGTATAAACACGCAGGCTCTGCGACATGAACACGGTCTGCACCGTCTCGGCAAGCGTCTGGTCGGGGCTGGCCACGACCACGCCCGTTGGAATGCCCCGGCTGACCTCCTCGGCGTGAGAAGGGCCGGAGAGCGCCGCGACCGGCAGGCCGGTGCGCGAGGAAATGATCTGGCTCATGCGGCGCCCGGTGTCGGCCTCGATACCCTTGGTCACGGAGACGAGCAGCGTATCCGGGTTCAGATGCGGCGCAAAGGCGGCCGCCGTCGCGTCGACCGCGAAGGACGGCGTGGCAAAAACGACCAGCTCGGCCTCTGCGGCATCCGCGACACGCGCCGTCAGGCGCAGCTCCTGCGGGAGCTTCACGCCGGGCAGGAAGGGGTTCTCCCGTTTCTCCGCCAGTGCGCGACTCTCGTCCTCGCAATACGACCAGAGGGTCACGTCGTGACCGTTTTGCAGAAGCGACAGCGCCAGAGCCGTGCCCCAGCCGCCGCTTCCGGCTACCAGAATTTTCATAGAAAATCACTCGTTTCTTTCGTTTTTTGCACGATGGAAATAGGTTTTGCGCTCCTGCCCGTGCAGCAGGCGGACGATGTTCCCGCGATGCATGATAAAGGCAAAGGCCGCCTCGCAGATCGTGATGATCCAGATCTCCGGACGAGAGGGGTAAAAGACCGCGTATAGCACGCCGTAGCAGGCAACTGCGGTCAAGGACGCCAGCGAGACGATCCGCGTGGCAAAAAACAGCAAGATGAAGACCGGCATGGCGATGACAAACACGCGCCAGTCCGTGACGAGCGCAATGGCCGCGCCGCAGAGGATGCCCTTTCCGCCGTGGAAGCCGAAGAACACCGGGAACACATGCCCGAGCTGAACGCCCGCGCCCGCGACGATCTTCGCAAGAAGCGGATCGTCCGGCAGGAGCAGCGTTGCGAGCAAACACGCCGCAACGGTCTTTCCGAAATCGATGAGCACCACGATGAGCGTCACGGCGCCGCCGTAGGAGCGCAGGAAATTTGTCAGTCCGGCGTTTCCGCTGCCGTGGGTGCGAACGTCCTCATGCTTGACCAGCCTCGAGATCAGGATCGCGCCGTTTAGATTGCCGAACAGATACCCCAGCAGCGCCGAAAGCGTCAGAGCGAGCCAAAGCGTCATTCTTCCTTATCTCCCTTCTGACGGATGGTGATGCGCACCGGCGTGCCCTCGAGCCCGAAGACCGCGCGGATCTGGTTTTCCAGATAGCGCCGGTAGGAGAAATGGAACAGCCGAGCGTCGTTGCAGAAAATGACGAAGTGCGGCGGCTTCACGCCGACCTGCGTCATGTAGTAGATCTTCAGGCGGCGTCCCTTGTCGGTTGGCGGCTGCACACGCGCCGTCGCATCCTCAAGGATGTTGTTGAGCATACCGGTGGTGATGCGCATGGCGTTCTGATTGGCGACGTAGTTGATCAGCTCGTAGAGCTTGCCGACGCGCTGGCCGGTCAGCGCCGAGAGGAAGAGAAGCGGCGCATAGGGCATGAAGCCGAGATCCTGCCGAATTTTGGCGGTCATCTCGTTCATCGTGTTCGTCTCTTTTTCGACCAGATCCCACTTGTTGACCACAACGATGCAGGCCTTGCCCGCCTCGTGCGCCAGACCGGCGATCTTGGTGTCCTGCTCCGTCACGCCCTCGGTGGCGTCGATCAGGATCAGGCAGACATCGGCACGGTCAATGGCGTTGATGGAGCGCAGGTTGGAGAATTTCTCGATGGCGTCGTCGACCTTGGACTTGCGGCGCATACCGGCCGTGTCGATGAAGCGGTATTTTCCGAATTCGTTTTCAAAATAGCTGTCGATGGCGTCGCGCGTCGTGCCTGCGACATCCGAGACGATCACGCGCTCCTCGCCGAGGATGCGGTTGAGCAGGCTGGACTTGCCGACGTTCGGCTTGCCGACGATCGCGACGTTGATGACCTCTCCCTCGTCCTCCTGCTCCGTCTGCTCCGGAAGATGCGCCACGCACCAGTCGAGCAGGTCGCCCGTGCCGTGTCCGTGTACGGCGGACACCTCGATCGGGTCGCCCAGCCCCAACGCATAGAACTCATAGACGTCCGGATTGACCGGGCCGATGCTGTCGCACTTGTTGACGGCAAGGCAGACCGGCTTGCGGCTTCGCAGCAGCATCGCGGCAACGTCCTGATCGGCCGCCGTGACGCCGGTTTTGACGTCTGTGACCATGACGATCACGTCGGCCGTCTCAATGGCGATCTCCGCCTGACGGCGCATAAATTTCAGCATATCGCTGTCCGTGTTCGGCTCGATCCCGCCGGTGTCGACCAGCTCGAATTCGCGACCGTTCCAGTCGCAGCTCCCATAAATGCGGTCGCGGGTCACGCCGGGCGTGTCCTCGACAATGGCCGACCGGCGTCCGGTCAGCTTGTTAAACAGCATGGATTTTCCCACGTTCGGGCGTCCGACGATCGCGATCAACGGCTTTGCCACGTGGCATCGCCTCCTTGTCCCTGATAGTATTTTTCAGTTTATTATCTCACAAATCCGGACGGAATGCAACCACTAATTCCGCGCGCGGGTTTTTTGCGATTTGATATTGTTTTTTTCCGACGAAAACGGTATAATTACAGTATGATATTGATAAGAAGAAACGGGTGATCGAATGCGCCTGAACTCCGAGATCCTACGCGCCTATCCTTGGCCGGAGGGCATCGATGCCAACGCCGTCTGCGCACGGCTCGAGGCATCGGAGCCTGACCGTGCCGCGCTTTGCCGCTCGGCGGCCGAGGCGGTCGGCGACCTGCTGCCGCCGCAGTCGCCGCCCGAGGGCTGGCTGCCCGCGCTGTACGCCGAGCTGTGTCACGGGCTCTTCCCCGACCCGAACTACCGCGAGCCGGCCGAGCCGGTCGCGGGGGGGCTGCGTCTTTTGAAGGAAACGATCCAAGCCGCGCTCGACGCCGAGCCGCCGCAGAAGGATCCGCTGACGGATCTGTTCCCGCTGCAGTTTTCCGAAAAAAGCCGCACCTTCCGCGATTATCAGCGGCTCTGCACAGCCGTGCGCAAGGCGCATTTTATCGAAACGATGCGCGTCGGGCGCGAGGTCATGCCCTTTGACCCAGCCTCGCACACCATCGGCGTGCGCAATGTGGCGGTGCATATGGCTGAGCTTTCGCGCCGTGCGGGTCTGCCGGTGGACGTGCCTCTGGTCGCCGGTGCAGCGCTTTGCCACGACATCGGCAAATTCGGCTGCCGCGGCGAGGACGCTGCGCGCATCCCATTTTTGCACTATTACTATACATGGCAGTGGCTCTCCGACCGCGATCTGGAATCCATCGGCCATATCTCGGCCAATCATTCCACGTGGGATCTCGAGTTTGAGAACCTGCCGATCGAATCGCTGCTGCTGATCTACGCCGATTTCCGCGTGCGCGGCACGCACGAGAACGGACGTGAAACGGTGCGCATCTACACGCTCAGCGAGGCCTACGGCATGATCATGAGCAAGCTCTGCAATGTGACGCCCGCCAAAAAGCAGCGCTACGAGCTGGCCTACTGCAAGCTCCGTGATTTCGAGCGCTTTCTGCGCGACCGCGGCGTTCCGACCGAATTTGACCGAACGGCGCTCGAGCCGCAGGCCGCGCGGGACGTCGCCCTCTTGACCGACGCCGAGGCGCTTGGAGCGCTGCGCGACCTGACCTTTGAAAACAACGTCAGCCTGATGCACACCATCAGCACCGACGCCTCCTTCGATCTGCTTCTCGAGCAGGCGCGCGGAGAAAAGGACAGCCAGCGCATCCGCACCTATCTGCGCCTTTTCGACGAATACAACACCTATATGACGCGCGGCAACAAGCAGAAGCTGCTGGGCTATCTTTATGAGCTTCTGATGTCGCCGCAGGGCGACATTCGCCGCCGAAGCGCCTGCATCATGGGTCAGGTGCTGGCAAACAGCGGCCCAAAATACCGCAAGGAGGTTCCTGCGCACGCGCCGAAAACGGCCATGGCGCCGACCGTGCTTGCGCTGCTGGACGAATCCGTTGCGCTCTGGCGCGAATACATTCGTCAGTGTCTGTTCCCTGACCGGCGCATCGCCCAGAAGCACGCTCTGCGCATCATCAACTCGCTGAAGACCATCTGCTATGCCCTCTTCTGCGCCTGCGAGCCGGCCGCCGCGCCGCAGCTCGCCGCGCCGCTGGTCGAGGTGCTCGAGGAGCTGCCGGAGACAAACTGCTTTGCCGTGCTCGACGCGCTTTGCTACGTTCCGACGGAGTATCTCTCGCCGCGTCTCTTTCACACGGCGCTCCCGGCGCTTGAAAAAATGCTCCGCAGCGGCACGACCCGCTGGCAGCTCATCGCGCTTCGCGCTCTGGCACATCTTCGGCCGCTCGCCCCGCAGGAGGTGCTGCGCAGCGCGTCCGTCCCGCTGGAGGGCGACGCGGTCACCGTGCGCGACCTGCGCCGGCGTCTTCTCGATGCGGATTACCGCGCGACGCTGACCGAGGAGGAAACGGCGCGGCTCTATCTGGATAACCTCAAAAATGCCGTTCACTGGACGGAAAAGCTCGTCCAGCTCGATATGCTGACGGACAACATCTGCGCACACCCCGAGACAGCCTTCCACACGGCGATGCATCTTTCCAATCTGCTCTCCGTCAGCGAGCACCTGCCGGTGCGCGAGCGCGCGGGCGAGGCGCTGCTTCTGGCGGCGAAGCGCCTGACCGTCGACCAGCGCAACGAGATCGTCGTCGATCTTTTGCGTGAGCTGGAAAACGGGCAGGAGCAGATCGCGCGCTTTATCCCGACCTATCTTGGCCGCCTGTTGTGCACCCTGCCGGAAAAGGAGATCCGCGAGGCCATTGCCTTTGTCGACGGCCTCCTGCGCAGCGGCACACAGCGCCCGGCTATGCCGGCTTTGCGGACACTGAGCAGCCTGATCGCCGCCCTCCCGCAGAACAGCCCGCTGATCGACGACTGCCTCAGCCTTCTTTTAACGGGCGTGGCGCATTACCACAGCGCCATCCACCAAAACGCGCTTTACATCCTCTGCCACGAGGTCATCGGCAACGACGCGCTGCCGGAGCCTCTGCGGCTGCGCTGCTTTTTGCGCGTGAACAAAAAGCTGCTGGCCATTCTCTCCGACCCCTCGCGCGGCCAGCTCACCTTCTTCAACCGCGCCGCCATGCTCAACCAGCTCTACCGCTTCCTTGTGCGTCACGAGGTCGAGCACGGCGACTTCCTCTTCCCTGCGCCGAAGCCGGTGGCCTTCTTCCCCGGCACGTTTGACCCCTTCTCCGCAGGCCACAAGAGCATCGTCCGCGAGATCCTTGCGCGCGGCTACGAGATCTATCTCGCCATTGACGAGTTTTCATGGAGCAAGCAGACGCTGCCGCATCTTCTGCGCCGCAAGATCGTGCAGATGTCTCTCGCCGACCAGTGGGATACCTATCTCTTCCCGGACGATCTGCCGATCAACATCGCCGTCGGCGAGGATCTTGCACGTCTGCGCGGCCTTTTCCCGAGCCGCGAGGTCTTCCTCGTCGCCGGGAGTGACGTCATTCAAAACGCCTCTGCCTACCGTTCCGACGCGCCGGACAGCGCGTCGTGGTTCCCGCATATCGTCATTGAGCGCCCCCGGCTCGAGCATGGGCAGGAGCCGCCGGAGAAGCTGCTGCACGGGCCGACGCTTCTTGTCTCCCTTCCCGAGCAGATGGAGCGCATCAGCTCCACGCGCATCCGCGATTCCATCGACAAGAATCTCGATATTTCCGCTCTGGTCGACCCGATCGTGCAGGCGTACATTTACGAATACGGCCTATATCTGCGCGCGCCGATGTTCAAGCACGTGCTCTCCCCGCTCGACACGGAATTTGTCGCCCCCGGAACGCAGGATCCCCCCGAGCTTTCGGCCCTTCTTGAGCGGGCGCCCCAGTCGCGCGCCGTCGTGCTGCGCTCGCGCCCCGAGGGGCGCATCGTCGGCTGGAGCTGCGGCCACACCGTCTCGGTCAACGAGCTGTTCCGCGAGTTGCAAAACGCCGAGCTCTGCTCCGCCGTGCGCCGCTGCACCAGCGGCCGGCTTCTAATGATCGACGAGACGCGCTGCGACGACGGCGACACCCTGTGCGGGCTGGTCAACGAGCTGCTGGTGCGCAGTCTTCCCGACGACCACACCTATGCGCTGTGCCGCGTGCGCTCCGAGCCGCTCCGGCAGGCGCTCGAGCAGCTCGGCTTCGTTCCGGTGCCGGAGGCGCCCGGGCTGTGGTTTGTCGACATGCGCGCGCCAATGATCCTCGTGCAGGACGTGCTGCTGTGCATCAAGCAGCCGCACCATGACGCGCCCGAGCTGCGCCAGACCGTGCAGCAGACGCGTCCGCGCCTGCGCCGCGCTCTGACGCGGCTCTATCCGGGCAAGCTGCTGCTCTGCTTCGACGCCGAGCTACTCAATCAGGCGCTGCTTTTCCGCGTGCAGCGGCAAAACGGCGTGCTCGGGCAGCGCGAGCGACATCTGGGCGAAAAAATGTGCGTGCCCTACGGCAAGAGCCTTGCAGGAGAGGTCGTGCCGAACACCGTCACAAAAACGCTGCATGCCGACAAATGCTTTTCTCCCGACGTCAGCGGCTTTACCATTTCGGAATATCCCGGCTACAGTCCGCTGGCCACGCAGGTGCGCACGCTGCGCTCCTTCCGCCGGCCGGTGCTGCTGGTCGACGATCTGCTGCACAATGCCTACCGCATCCATAAGCTCGGCGCGCTGTTCCGTCAGGAGGGGCTTCAGATCGACCGCATCATCGTCGGCATCTGCTCCGGGCGCGGGCGCGATCTTGCACAGGAGCACGGCCTGACCGTCGACTGCGAATATTTTATTCCGAATCTGCACTACTGGGTCAACGAGAGCCTGCTCTATCCGTTCATCGGCGGCGACAGCGTCAGCCAGCGCGCCGCACGGATGCGGATGCTGCCCTCGCTGAACCTGATCCTCCCCTATCATTATCCGCGCTATTTTTCCGGCACGACCGACGACGCCGTCCGCACTCTGAGCCGCACGGCGCTCGAAAACGCTTATTCCATCCTGCGCACGCTCGAGCGCGTGCATCAGCGCGGCTTCAACGCCGCCCTGACGCTCGGAAAGCTCGGCGAAGCGCTCTCCTATCCCCGGCTGCCCGACCGCGGGCAGTTCGTGAGCTACGACTTCTCCGTGCCGGCCTCGGCGTACCTCAAGGACGATCTGCTGCTGCTTGACCGGCTTCGCACGCGCAGGGACGCACGGTAAATAAACCGGAAACGGTACCAAAAGGAGGGATCTTATGCAGCTGATGCAATGGAACGGCTTTTGCCTCTGCCGAGACGCTTCGTTAGGCGACTGCGAATTTCCGCCGGATGCCCGTCCCGTCGGCAAGCCGTTTGCGCCGCTGGTCTTTCTTGTGCGGCGCGACGGGCTGAAAAGCCGCGGGCGTTTTGCGATCGACGACCTCAGCGAGCTGATCGAGCCGGAGGATACCGCCGCCCTTCTGCCCGCGCAGCCGCGGACGCTTTCACCGGAGCTGGAGACGCTGCGGCCGTTTGTCCGCGCTCACGGCGCATCCGTGCTGAATTTGTCGTTTTCGCGGGCATTCTCGGTGCTCTCCGCGCCGAAAAAAACGGGAGCACTGCGCGCGACGCTTGTTGGACTGGGCGACGTCGGCGGAAATGCACTGGCGGCGCTCAAGCTGCTTGGCTCGGAGCTTTCCGAAATCGCCGTTTATGACCCCGACGAGCGCCGATGCCGGCGCTACGAGCTGGAGCTCAATCAGGTGCTCTCCCCGGACGGTCTGCCGCGCCCGCACATCACGGTCGCCGACCCGTCCCGGCTGTTTGACTGCGATCTTTTTCTCTTCACGGCCTCGCGCGGTGTGCCGCCGGTCGGCGCAGCGGTCGCGGACGTCCGCATGGCGCAGTACCGAAGCAACGCCGATCTGCTCGCGCCCTACGCCCGCGCCGCGCGCGAAAGCGATTTTCGCGGTCTGTTCTGCCAGATCTCCGACCCCGTCGATCAGCTCTGTCGCGTGGTATTCCTCGAAAGCAACCGCGCCGGCGACGGCTCGGTCGATCTCGCCGGGCTGCTTCCCGAGCAGGTGCGCGGCTTCGGACTCGGCGTGATGGCGGCGCGCGCCGCTTACTGTGCCGAGGAACGCGGCATCGATTTTTCGAACGGGCGCGTCTTCGGACCGCACGGCCGCGGCCTGATCGTTGCAAACGACCCGCTTCGCTATGACCCGGCTCTCTCCGACGCGCTGACCGAGGCGACCGCAAGCGTCAATCTGCGCGTGCGCGAGCTGGGCTACAAGCCCTACCTTGCCCCGGCCTTTTCCTCGGCCGCGATCTCGATCCTGCGGCTCCTGCGCGGCGAGGAATGCAGCAGCGCCCTGCCCATGGGCGGAGCGTGGTTCGGCTGCCGCTCCCGCATGACGGAAAACGGCGTTCTGCCTGTGCGTGAGCCGCTCGCCCCGGCACTCTTTGCTCGCATCTGCGCCGCGCATCGTGCCTTGGAGGGCTTCGAATATGCTTGACGTGGTGCTGCTGCGTCCGCAGAGGCGGCTCAACGAGCTTCTGAGCTACGCGCTCGAGGGCATTGCTCACCGCTTTGTCCCGCCGGACGCCCCGATGCAGGGACGACGCATCTTGCTTGCCGCCGCCGTCGACGAAAGAGGCATGGACGAGCCGACGCTGCGCTTCCTGCGCCGTCTGCGCGCCGAGCCGGAGGCCATGTCGGGCAGCATCGCTTCGGTGCTCGTTGACGGAACGGGCGAGCTTTACACGAAGCAGGTCGCGCAGGAGCTTGTTCACGCCGCCAACCGCGCTGGCTGCCTCTTTCCCGGCAAGCCCGTTCTCGAGGGCACCGGCTCGCTCTATAATCAGCACATTCTGGCCGAGCAGCTCCGAAAAAGCTGGGAGGAAACGTATTTTTTCCGCGCGCGAGAGCTGGCTCAGCGTCTGAGCCGTTTTGAGCCGCCGCATTTTTCCGCCCCGCGGCTGCTCGTGCTGCACGCGTCCGAGCGCGGACGCTCCAGCTCGCTCTGGCTTTGGGATCAGCTGCGCGAACGGCTCGACGATGCGATCGTTTCCGAGGAGATCACGCTGCAAAACGGAACGGTGCATGACTGCCGCGGATGCAGCTACCGCACGTGCCTGCATTTTGCGCAGAACGGCTCCTGCTTTTACGGCGGCGCGCTTTCGGAAACCGTGCTCCCGGCCATCCGCGACTGCGACGCGATGCTTTTCCTCTGCCCGAACTATAACGACGCGGTCAGCGCGAACATCACGGCACTGTTCAACCGCCTGACGAGCCTGCTTTTGCACGGAAATCTATACCGCAAATATCTTTTCGGCGTCGTCATCTCCGGCTACTCCGGCAGCGACCTTGTCGCCCGGCAGCTTCTCGGCGCGATGTGCCTGAATAAGACTGCCATGCTCCCGCCGCGGTTCTGCCTGATGGAAACGGCAAACGACCTGTCTGCGATGCAGCTCGTGCCCCGGCTTTCCGACCGGCTCGACGCATTTGCAAGGAGCATCGAGCACACCTTGCTTCCGCCTGCGGAAGGTGACAAAGAACAGGACAGGCTTTTATAAAATACTATATGGTAAATATCAAACACCAAAAACAACAAGGAGTCTCGCCATGCAACCTTCAAAAGTCTATTTTACCTCATTCCACACGACCCTGCAGGAAAACACCCAGCAGAAGCTCTCGCGTCTGCTGCTGACGGCCGGGATGGATCGCATCAACTTCACCCGCGGCTTCACCGCCGTCAAGCTGCACTTCGGCGAGCCGGGCAATCTGGCCTTTTTGCGGCCGAATTACGCGCGGACTGTGGTCGATCTGGTGCGCCAGCTCGGCGGCAAGCCCTTCCTGACCGACTGCAACACGCTCTATGTCGGCAAGCGCAAGGACGCGCTGGAGCATCTGGAATCGGCCTATCAAAACGGCTTTAATCCCTATAACGTCGGCTGCCATCTTCTGATTGGCGACGGTCTGAAGGGCACGGACGACGTCGAGATCCCCGTCAACGGCGACTATGTCAAAAATGCCAAGATCGGCCGCGCCATTGCCGACGCCGATATTTTCATTTCCTTGACACATTTCAAGGCGCACGAGGCCGGCGGCATCGGCGGCGCGATCAAGAACATTGGCATGGGCTGCGGCTCGCGCGCCGGAAAGATGGAGATGCACTCCGACGGCAAGCCTCGCGTCAACGACGAGCTCTGCATCGGCTGCCGCTCCTGCGCAAAGGCCTGCGCGCACGGCGCGCCGCAGTTTGCGAATAAAAAAATGCAGATCGATTATGATAAGTGTGTCGGCTGCGGTCGGTGCATCGGTGTCTGCCCCGTCGACGCGATCTTCGGCGAGGAGGGCGGCTCGAACGAAGTGCTCAACTGCAAAATGGCCGAGTATGCAAAGGCCGTCCTGCTGGATAAGCCGAGCTTCCATATCAGCCTGGTCATGGACGTCTCGCCCTACTGCGACTGCTACAGCGTCAACGACGTGCCGATGATCCCGGATGTGGGCATGTTCGCCTCGTTTGACCCGGTCGCGCTCGACTGTGCCTGCGCCGATGCCTGCAACCGAATGATGCGCTTCCCCGACGCCGACATTCCCGGAGACGACGCCGACCTCTTCAAGGCCGCGCACGGCGAGACGGACTGGCGCGTGCAGGTGCAGCATGCCAAGAAGATCGGCCTCGGCAACGACGAATATGAGCTGGTCGAGATCTGACCGGCAGCTTTGAGAGGAGTTTTGAATATGTCGGAAACCAAATACGCCGGTACGCAAACCGAAAAAAATCTGCGCGCTGCCTTCTCCGGCGAATCTGAGGCGCGCAACAAGTATACCTTTTTCGCCTCCGTTGCCAAAAAGCAGGGCTACGAGCAGATCGCAGCGCTCTTTTTGAAAACGGCCGAAAACGAAAAGGAGCACGCAAAGCTCTGGTTCAAGGAGCTCAGCGGCATCGGCTCAACGGCCGAGAATCTGCTGTCCGCTGCCAACGGCGAGAATTATGAGTGGACGGACATGTATGAGAATTTTGCCAAGACCGCCGAGGCCGAGGGCTTCCCGGAGCTGGCGCAGCGCTTCCGTCTGGTTGGTCAGATCGAGAAGCATCACGAGGAGCGTTACCGCGCCCTGCTGCGCAACGTTGAAATGGCCGAGGTCTTTGCCAAGAGCGAGGTCAAGGTCTGGGAGTGCCGAAACTGCGGCCACATCGTCGTCGGCATGACCGCGCCGGACATCTGCCCGGTTTGCAGCCATCCGCAGAGCTATTTTGAGATTCACGCCGAGAATTATTGATTTTTAAGGAAGCTCTGATTCAATCGCAAGAGCGGTCAGCGAGGGATTTTGTTTCCAAATTGAGGTTTGGAAATCGCAGGAATACTTTGTGTATTTCAAGATTTTCAAACCAATAAGTTGGGGCAAAAGACCCGCTGAGCGCCGCAGCCTATTGATTCAGAGATTCCCTAAGCATAAAAACCCCGCTGCTTTCGGTCGAAAGCAGCGGGGTTTTGCATAAACGCGGCGTGTATTTATTTCTGGAAATCGTAGCCCCGGAAATAGTATCCGTTATGCACCGAAAAGCCGAGCGAGGCATCATATGCGCCGGGCAGGTCATATTCCTCCAACGCGGCGACGAGATCGTCGGAAAACGCGGTGAGCTGCACCGTGCCCGCGTCGTCATTATAGGTGTAGACGATCGCGATCTGATGCCCTTCCACCTCATACATGCAGCCGCTCACGCGCCCGTCGTCGTCATAGGTAAAGCGCATGACTTCGTTGGTGGGATCCTCCGCCGAGAGGTCAAGCTCCGAAACGTCGGCAGGGAGCTCATAAACAACGGTGGGATCCTCCGTTGTCTCGTCAGAATGCGTCTCTGTGCCGACCGTTTCGCGCTCAGTTTCGCCGCAGCCGACCAGAAGCGCGGCGGCAAGCAGCAGCGCAAGGAATAAAATCAGCAGTTTTTTCATGGAACGTCCTCCTGTCTATCATCGAACCGATTATGTACAGCGGGTCTGACACGCCCGCATGTCAGCAGCCTGCAGCTTGTCAGTACACGATCACGCGGGTGTGAAGCGGAAGCTCGTAGATGAAGCGGCAATCATCGGGGAGCATCCGCACGCAGCCGTGCGAGAGTGGGCGGCCGACTGTCCCGTTATAATACGAGCCATCGTAGTTCAGAAGAACCGTGTGGAAGGCGTGGCCGCCGTTGAAGATCGTCGGCATTCCGACGTAGTAGCCGCCGTAATCCCAGCGCGTGTTGCGATATTCCGTGCGGAAGGCGCCGGGAGGCGTCGGCGTGGTGTTCGACCCGCTGCCGCAGGGGAAGGTGCGGATCAGCTTCCAATTTCTCGCGCTGCCCTGAAACACCATGACCTTCTGTGTGTAGCGGCTGACCCAGATCAGATATTCCGTCTCGCTGTCGTAGCCGAGAAGATCGACAAAGCCCTCCTTCGTGGGCGTGGGATAGTCTACCGTGCCGTCCGTGGACGGGTCGTCGAGGATCGTGCAGGCATACCGGGAGATGCAGCCCGTCGTGCCGTCCGGGAGCGTCACGCTCAGACGGCCGCCGTTATTGTATTCGTTATAGACGATCTCGCCCTGCTTCAGCACGCGAATGACCTTGCTCATATTGCGGTCGGTATAAAGATTGGTGTCGCGGTCGATCACGCAGGCGGCCTTCTGCGTCTGCACGGTGAGCAACGCATTGTTATAGCAATTTGTCCACCACTGATTGTCGAGCTTGCCCGTCGCGAGCGTGACAAAGGTATCGCCCGCGAGGATGCGGATCTCCTCGGCATAGCCCGAGCCGACAGCCTTGCCGTATGCCCCGTTGAGGACGACCAGCGCAGCATAGCCGTTCATTTCAAGCTCTGCGTTGGCGTCCAGATCGATCTGCACGGCGTCTCCGCTCACAATGCCCCTTGCTCCCTTGCCGAGCGACAGCGTGCCGACCGAACCGTTGACCGTGAGCGTGCCGCCGGCCGCCAGCACCGCGTTTTCGACATTGCCGTTGACCGTCATGGACGCCGAGGCGTCAAAGCGCACCTCGCGCACCGCGCCCTCCGTGGTGAGGCTGCCGCCCAGCATTCTGGCGGACTGAAGCTCCATGACCGCGCGGTGGCTGCCGACAAGAACCGTGACGGCCTCGCAGGTTCCCTCGAGCCGCACGCTTCCTCCTCCCAGCCAGACCGGCTGATCGGCCGTGACCGTCCCGCCGAACGGGGCGCAGGTGATGTGCGCGGCCTGCACGCCGGAAAGATCGATCACGCTGCCTCTTCCGGTGCAAACGGTGAGGTTGCCCGTCAGCTTCCAGCTTGTCGGCTTCGTCTCCGGCGGCGCGGTCTGGCCGAGCACCAGAGCGCCGTCCAGCTCGAGCGTGTCCGGAAGCGCCTGCGTGCCGCGATAAACCACGTTGCCCGTTTCCGGAAGCTGCGCCGGGTCGTCTATGATCGCGTCGATATAATTATAAAGAAGCTGCGCGACCTCCGCGCGGATGATGCTCTGCTGCGGGCAGAAGCTGCCGTCCTCATAGCCGTGGACGAGACCGCTTTCGAGCATCGCGCTCACATAGGGACGCGCGTAGCCGGAGATCTCGGCGCTGTCGGTGAAGGCGTCGCAGGCGTTCGGCTGCTCGGTGACAATGCCGAAGGCACGGCAGAGCACCGTGACCGTTTGCTCGCGCGTGATCTGCGCGTCAGGATCCATCTTTGTCGGCGAAATGCCGTTGAGCAGACCCGCGCCGACCGCCGCGGAGATCTCATCGTGATACCACGCCGTCTCGGCAACGTCGGCATAGGCGGAGATGTCGCTCTGCTCCGTCGCCGCAAGCAAACGCGTCAGAACGGCCGCAAGCTCCGCGCGCGTGATCGGCTGCTCGGCGTTCAGGTTGTGATTCTGATCGCCGCGCAGGATGCCGTTTTCCACGGCGAAAACCATTGCGTCATGGCTCCAGTTCGTCGGAAATTCGTATTCCAAGTCCTCGGGCGCCGCCATCGCGACACTGCCGAGCAGCACCGCACAGACCAGAAGCAGCGCCATCAGTCGCAGGTTTCTTTTTTTCATGTACACTCCCTCTTTTCAAAAAAAACAAATTCAGCAGGAGAAAAACGCCTCGCAGAGGCGGCACAGCGCCTCCTGATCCGCCGCGCCCATCAGCTCGCGCGCAGAGTGCATCGCAAGCAGCGGCACGCCGACGTCCGCCGCAGGCATAGCCAGAAGCGCCGAGGCCATCGAGCCGACCGTGCTGCCGCCGGGCAGATCCGCACGGTTCATGTAGTATTGCATCGGGATCTGACGCTCCGCGCACAGCGCCGCGAGCACCGCGCAGGTCTCGGCCTCGGAGGAATAGCGCGGCGACCGCTTGAGCGCAACGCCGCCCCCGAGCTTGGGCGCATGTACCGGGTCGGCGAACTCCGGGTGGTTCGGGTGCAGCGCGTGCGCCGCGTCGCAGGAGAGCAGCATCCCGTTCAGGCAGGCATTCAGGAAGCCCTGCCTGTCCAGCCTGAGCGCCAGCGCCAGCTTTTCCAGCAGCACGGTCAGCGTCGCGCTGTCGGCGCCGCGGCGGGTGTTGCTGCCGATCTCCTCGTTGTCGTATAGCACGGCGACATTGACACCGCCGCCCTGCGCACGGCACAGGCCGTCGATGCAGGCATAGACGCTCGTCAGATTGTCCAGACGCGGCGAGGACAGCAGCTCGCCGTCGAAGCCGACAGCCTGCGCCCGCTCGGCGCAGTAGACATACAGCTCAAAGGAAAGGATCTCCGACGGATCGACCGCAAACTTCTCGGCAAGGCGCCGTATAAGGAAGCCCTCGCGCTCAAAGCCTTCGCGCACAACGGCGCAGACCGGGAGCATATCGACATTCGGACGCGTCGCCACGCCCTTGTTGACCTCCCGGTTCAGATGGATCGCCAAATTCGGGATCGTGGCCACAGGCTCCTCCCAGCGCACGAGCCGGCGCACGGGATGCAGGGCATCCGCGCCGCGCACCATGGCGATGCCGGCCAGCGAAAGCGGGCGGTCAAGCCACGTGTTGAGAATCGCTCCGCCGTATGGCTCGACGCTCAGCCGGCAGCAGCCGCCGCCGGATAGCTCCGGGCGCGGCTTGACGCGAAGGCACGGCCAATCCGTGTGCGCGGCGGCAATGCGAAAGGCATCGGCGCGTGCCCCGACGGAAAATGCGGCCAAAAACGTCCCGCTTTCGACAAACCAACGGCCGCCGGATGCCGCCGCAGAAAAATCCGCCGACAGCTCCAGCTCGGAAAAGCCCTGCGCGCGCAGCGTCTCGGCCGCGAGCTGCACCGCATGATACGGTGAGACGCCGCCGTCGAGCCAACGGCAAAGCTCTGTTGCATAAGAATTCATGGAGACTCCTCCCAAGTATTTTTGCATAAATATATGTTCAGTATATCATATTGTGACATAAAGTGCAATTGCCAAAACCGAAATCGCAATGCTATTCAATGAATAGAATCACTAAATTTTGGGGTGAAAATTTGTGCATTTCAACCAGCTATGCAAGGTGTCGGGATTATGATATAATAAGCTAAAGATTTGCCGCGGCACAGCCGCGGCACACAGAAAGGGGTTTTATCACCATGGGCCTTATCAAAGCCGGCATCGGCGCGCTCGGCGGAACGCTTGCCGACCAATGGAAGGAATTTTTCTACTGCGACGCACTTGACAACAACGTGCTGATGGTCAAGGGGCAAAAGCGTGTCTCCGGCCGAAGCTCCAACACCAAGGGGCACGACAACATCATCTCCAACGGCTCCGGCATCGCCGTTGCTGACGGGCAGTGCATGATTATCGTCGAGCAGGGCAAGATCGTCGAGGTCTGCGCAGAGCCGGGCGAATTTACATACGACACCTCTACGGAACCGAGTATTTTCTCCGGCTCTCTCGGGCGCGGCATTCTTGACACCTTCAAGACCATCGGCCGCCGCTTCACCTATGGCGGCGACACCGGCAAGGATCAGCGCGTCTATTACTTCAACACCAAGGAAATTGCCGACAACAAATTCGGCACGGCCACGCCGATCCCCTTCCGCGTGATCGTCAACGAGGAGCTGGGCTATAAGCTCTCGGTCGATTTGCGCTGCAACGGCGTGTATTCCTACCGCATTGTCAACCCGCTCCTGTTCTATACGAACGTCTGCGCCAACGTCAGCGACGAGTTCCGCCGCGACCAGATCGACACCCGCCTCAAGGCCGAGCTGATGAACGCCCTGCAGCCCGCGCTGGCGAAGCTTTCGGCTAACCGTGTGCAATATTACGAGATCCCCGCGCATACATTCGAGATTTCCGACGCCCTGAACGACGTTCTCTCGACGCAGTGGCGCGAAAAGCGCGGCATCGAGGTCTTCAGCTTCAGCGTCAACTCCATCTCCGTCCCGGAGGATCAGCGAAAGAAGATCACCGAGTGGGAGGAGACCGCAATGAGCACCAACGCCACCACGGCGGCCTCCCGTCTGGTCGGCGCTCAGGCCGAGGCTATGAAGAGCGCGGCCGCAAACCCGAACGGCGCGATGATGGGCTTCATGGGCATGGGCATGGCCAATCAGGCCGGCGGCGCAAGCGTGCAGAATCTGTTTGCCATGGGACAACAGCAGCAGCAACAGCAGCAACAGCCCGTCGCTCCTGCCGCTGACGGCTGGAAGTGCTCCTGCGGCGCAACGAACACGGGCAAATTCTGCATGGAATGCGGCAGCCCGAGGCCGGCCGCTCCGGCTGGCTGGGTCTGCTCCTGCGGCGCGAAGAACACGGGCAAGTTCTGCATGGAATGCGGCAAGCCGCGTCCGGCGGCCGGGCCTCTGAAGTGCAGCAAGTGCGGCTGGACGGCGTCCGACCCGTCGCAGCATCCGCGCTTCTGCCCGGAATGCGGCAACGCGTTTTGATCTGACCGAACCGAAGCGGGAGGAAACTCGATATGCCGACAATGATTGAATACAAATGTCCCTGCTGCGGCGGCGTCATTGAATTTGACAGCGCCTCTCAGCAGATGAAGTGCCCGTTTTGCGACACGACGTTCGACCTCGAGACGCTCAAGAGCTTCGACGAAGCGCTCAAGGAGGATCAGCCGCAGGAGGAAATGAAATGGGACGTCGGCGCAGGCTCCGAGTGGAGCGCCGACGAGGCCGATGCCATGGGGGTTTTCGTCTGCAATTCCTGCGGCGG
>OIYX01000305.1_pt1 | contig 18113 bp, 10 predicted proteins | sample 1588431 | NCBI WGS metagenome assembly OIYX01 (sample SAMN03283241) | human gut metagenome | biome: human-associated habitat; material: feces | host: Homo sapiens | place: Peru | collected 2012
GAAAGACCCGACCAATTTCATGGTGTACGCAGGAAAGATAGACCCCGACTTCACCGGAGGCATAAGCATGGGATTCAGGTACAAGGACCTGTCGCTGAACACGTCGCTCTACCTGCGCGTGGGCGGCAAGACGTTCTTGCAGTCGGCTTACCAAAGCACATACCTGCCATCAGAGTTTGAGAACCTCACCAATGAGCTCGTGAACAGATGGACACCCGAAAACACCAACTCAAGCCTGCCCGGACTGCCCGACATCAACGTGAAGAGCCAGCAGCTGCCCAATGGCGAATACGCCACCGTGTACCAGATGTACAACTACAGCACCGACCGCATAGCCTCTACCACGTCGCTCGCCTGCAACAACCTGGGACTGAGCTACAGCGTGCCCTACAAATGGGTGAAACGCCACCTGCGCCTCCAAAGCCTGTCTATCGGCGCATCGGTGACCAACCTCTTCATAATACACTCCGGCGACTTCAAGGGACGTGACCCAGAAGTGGCGATGGGCCAACAGCCAAGGACACGCTCGCTGTCGCTCAATCTCAATGTGGCTTTCTAATCATTAACAACGCATAAACGACAATAAAGATGAAAACTATTATATCAAGATGGTGTCTCGCCGGGGTTATGGCCATGGCATTGTCTTCCTGTGGCAACTTCTTTGAGGAGTCGAGCCAAGACGAGATCAAGCCTTCCACAGTGGAAGACCTCCAAGCCACGTTCTTCCACGATGGCTATCCCTACAACTTAGTTTCCGACTCATACCTCAACCTCCTGACCGACGAGGTGCAGAACAACGGGTTGACCGACGACCACTACGCCGACCGCCTGAAGATTGGCCAGCCGGTGTTCACCTACGATCCCGACATGTTTGAGGGCACGCTATCGTTTATAAACGACGAGAACTCATGGAAAAACTATTACACCCTCGTAAAAGGTTGCAATGTGACTCTCGACTATGTTGATCAGATGACGGGCAGCGCCGAGGCTAAGCAAAACCTGAAAGGACAGGCGCGGCTGCTCAGGGCATACTATTTCCTAAAGCTCGCGTCAATATATTGCCAACCCTACGCCAACGACCCCGACAACAACCTTGGCATAAGCCTCATAACGTCGTCGGCAGTAGACGACGCCTATCCATCACGCTCAACGCTGCGCCAGACGTATGACTTCATAGAGAGCGAACTGAAACAGGCGAAGGACGAGCTGAAAGACTACAAGCCCACCACACACTACCGCGTGACGGCCGAGTGCGCAGACCTGCTCCTCTCACGCCTCTACCTGTATGAGGAGAAATGGGACGAGTGCATAGCCGAGGCAGACGAGGCCATAAAGAACGGCCCACAGCTCACCGACTTCAACTCACTCATCGGCAAGGACGCCATCGTTTACAACGCGTCAAGCTCGGAGGTTGTATGGAACTACGGAGGCAAGTTCTATGACAGCGAATACATAAACAGGAACGACATCTGGAGCACGGCCATTCCTTATACGCTCGACATGAAAGTCGCCACGCTGTATGACCAGACAAACGACCTGCGATATAGTAAATACGTGAACAAGTATGCGTCTTCATTCTTAGTGACCAAGGTCTCCTTCAACTCGCAATATGATGGTGAACACGGACTGCGCATGGCCGAGGCTTACCTCAACCGCGCCGAGGCTTATGCCAGGAAGAGCGTATCGGGCGACGCGTCTGCCGCCGCAAAGGCCTTGGCCGACCTCAACGCGCTGCGCGAGAGCAGATATGCCAACGGCACATACACTCCCGTCTCCGACTTGCAAGGCCAGGAACTGCTGCAATTCACACTTCAAGAGAGACAGCGCGAACTGGTCTGGGAAGACGGATTCAGGTGGATGGACATAAAGCGCAACCACCTCAGCGTGACCCACGTCTACACCGACGATACCGGGGCGTCGCACCAATACACGCTCAAGGCCGACGACCCACTCTATGCCCTGCCAATACCGGCATCGGCAATATCACGCAACCCCAACCTACAACAAAATCCAAGATAACGACAACAATAATTATGAGATACATAAAGACAATGATGGCATTCGCCGCACTGGCAGCCACGGTCACGCTGGTGTCATGCGACTACGATGAAGACGAACTGACACCATCCGACGAGACATCGTCTTACCAGTTGCCACAAGGCTCACACGACTACGATGCCACGATACAGAAATTCTACGACGATAACGGCGTTTACCTGCTCTACAAGTTTGCCGACAAGGACGCTTACTGGACACCTACGGGCTGGACCAACGGCACGCCCTCGGAAGGCGACGACGGCAAGCAAGGCTTCACAGTGAAAGCCGCCGACGAGAACTATGTGGGACAGCAAATAAACCTGCTCGACGAGGTGTGGTTCAGCAAGCTGAGCGCCACGGCCAAGAAGCGGCTCCTGCCAACGCTCATACTGCTGTGCTCCGAGGTAAACGACGTGGCATACATGTACACCTTCACGCCTGTTTTCAAGGCATACTACGGTGAGTCGCCCTTGCTGTCGCACTACAACTACGACAACATTTGCGTCACTTACGGCTCTTCGGCCGTGACCTCGCTGACCGAAGAGCAAAAGAAAGCCTACGGCAGCAGCATATTGGTATCGTGGGCGGAATATATATCCGAGCACAAGGCCGAGCCATCGACCGAGTTCTCCACGTCGATAGACTACAGCAGCAATGACATAACAAGCAAGTCGAGCCCGACCGACTGCTGCGCCGCGGGAACGCTCAACGCAGGCTACAGCACATCCGCCATCAAAGACTGGCAACTGTTTCTTGACATGATGATGCTCTATCCGGAAAGCTACCTCACGGAGGACGCCGGCGACTTCTCCAGCGTATGGAGCTTCACCAACTATGTGAACGGTGGATATGTCTACGACTATGAAGGCATATTCCACGGCATACTCAACATCAAGAAAGACACCAAGGGACTTCTGAAACAACGCTACGACATCGTGAGAAACTATTTCATAAACAATTACGATTTCGATCCTCAATCAGTAGGCAACAGCCGTAAATAATCAATGGAAAACAAGAACAAGACTTTCACCATTGGCTGTCTTGCCGCCATGGCCACGCTCGCGCTCACGGCGCGGCCTGCCATGGCGCAACAGCCAGCGCAAGCCACGGCCCATAAGGAAAAGGCAGACAGTGGCTTCATCAAAAAAGACGCCATCGTCTCGCAAGGCTTCTTGAGCAGCTACCAACAAGATGGCAAGCATTACCTTGCCATACCCGACTCAATCTTCGGCAGGGACATACTCGTCACCATCACCATCACTAAAGGCGCATACCGTAAACAACGCCAAGACGATGAGCGCTTTGGCTATGCGGGCGACTCCATGTTCAGCAAGATGATACGATTCGTGAAGACTGGCGACACGGTGTCGCTCGTCTACCCTGACGTGGTATACACTGGCAACGGAACCGAAAACCTTGAACACCTCGCCACCGACATGCCACCCATCCACAAGGGATTCAAGGTCGTGGCAAAGGACAACGGAGCCGACATCATCGACATCACCGACATGATAATGGGCGACGACGAGCTGTTCTCGCTTCGTGGCGGTGACAACGACTTGCATATCGGCGCGGCGCAAGAACTGCACAACAAGGTTGAAAGCATACGCGCGTTTCCACGCAACATCAACTTTCTCAGCCTTCGCTCCTACACTCTCGCGCGTCCGGTGAAGGGCGAGGACACGAACTCGAGATGGGAAGTATCGTCGAGCTGGCTTCTCCTGCCAAAGACCCCGATGACACCACGCATAGCCGACAACAGGGTTGGATATTTCATCTATGGACTGCCTGGGCTGACCGGTGACAACAACTTTGAGCTTAGCGGAATGGCCATAAGATGGCGACTGGAACCCAAAGACGAGGACATGGAGAAATATCGCAGGGGTGAACTGGTTGAGCCGAAGAAGCCAATAGTGTATTACATATCCAAGACGGTGCCAGAATACCTGCGCCCATATTTCATCCAGGCCGTGAACAACTGGGAGCCGGCTTTCAGGAAAGCAGGATTCAAAAACGCCATACACGCCGAGATGGCGCCCGACGACTCGCTCTACGACGAGGGCGACGTGCGCTACCCATTGGTGTCGTACAAGGCATCGCCAATACCCAACGCATATGGACCCGCCGTGGTGGACCCACGCTCCGGTGAAATAATAACATCGCACATCGGCATATACCACTCCGTGCTCGACCTCATACAGAGATGGTATTTCGTGATGTGCTCACAGGTTGACCCGCGGGCGAGACTGTATCCACTCGACAAGAAGATAATAGGCAAGCTCATGGAGACCGTGTTGACCCACGAGGTGGGCCATACCCTCGGCTTGCGCCACAACTTCATAGCGTCGACAATCTACGACCCGGACAGCCTGCGCGATGAAAACTTCGTGAAGGCCCACGGACTGGGAGGAAGCATAATGGACTATCAAAGGTTCAACTACATACCACAGCCCGGAGACAAGATAACCGACTACGACAACCTCCTGCCACGTATCGGAGATTACGACAGGTTCGCCATACAATGGGGCTACACTCTTGACCACACAACATCGCTCGCGAAAAACACCAAGGCCCGCAGGCAATGGGTGACGGAACAGCGCGCCAAGCACAATTGGGCAAAATACATAGAGGAAACGACACTGGGTGACCCACGAGTGCAAAGCGAGGACAGCAGCAACGACGACATAAAGGCCAACACCTACGGCATGAAGAACCTGCAATACATAATGAATCACCTGGAAGAGTGGACCAACACGCCCGACAGCGACTGGTATCCGCTGCGCCGCCGCTACCTCTCGGTGATGAACCAGTATTGGAACTACATAGGCCATGTGATAAGATATGTGGCTGGCGTGATGGACGACAAATGCGATGACGGCGAGCACCTGTACGTGAACCAGCCCGTGTCTCTAAAAGACCAAAGAAGGGCCTTGGACTTCATCAACGAGTATATGATAAAAGACCAAAAATGGCTGTGGAGACCGGAACTGATGAAAAAGACCGGAGTGGACTGGAGCTACGACTTAAGAAACGCGTCAAAGGACCTCGCGGTAATGTTCTTGAAATATGGCAGCATAACCAACCAAAACAAGAATAAGAACACGCTCACCACAGACAGCCTTTTAGATTTCATATTCAACAATGTCTACGCTCAATATCCAGCAGGCAGGAAACTGTCCGTCCACGAGCGCATGCTCCAGCGCAACTTCCTTGCCGACCTCACGCTAAGCGCGGAAAACCTTACCACATTCGGCACGGGCGTAGGACTGCAACTCAAGAAGATGCTTGAAAAGGTAAAGGCTTATGCCGAGCAAGGAGAAAAAGGCGCGAAAGACGACATAACGAGGCTCACTTCGACTCGATGAAGAATTTCATCACGACATGGCAAACCGGAGACAACAAAGCACTATTGACTAAATAAAAACATGAAATACACAATACCAACACTCGTGGCGTTGATGGCACTGTCCATGCCAGCGTGCGCCCAAGGCAAACAGCAAGCAGCCAAGGCCACCGAGGCAAAGGCCGACACATTGCCTTATACATACAAGAGCTTCATGGCCCAAAAGGACGTGAAGGTGACAAAAGGACTGAACAACGCCGACGGTCTGGCTCTCAACATCTACCAGATAGGCGACAAGTATTATCTTGAGATTCCTCGCAAGGCCCTGGGCAGGGACATTCTCGCCCTCGCCATGAGCCACAGGGGCAGCAGCTACCTGTCGCCGGCATCGGGAACGTTCAAACTAAAGGAAGGCGCCAACAAGCACTCACTGTACTTGACCTACAACCGCAGCCTTGACACTCAGGCCGACTCCACGCATGCCAAGGCCGCCAACGCCGCCATGATGGAAGCCATACACGCGAGCAACATGGAGCCAATCGACATGAGTCTCACCGTGGTGTCGAGAGGCGAGGACGGCAAGTCGTATATAGTGGACATCTCCTCAAACATCAACTCCGCGCCGGGACTGTTCGACGTGTCAAAGAACTCGTCGCTCAACCATCCCGACATGTCGCGCTCCAGGGTGTTGTCGATAGACGCCATAAGCGGAGGAGCCGTGTTCGACCTCTACCGCTCGCAGAGCGACATGGTCAACGTCACCATGACCGCACAAGCGGAACGAGCCACGACCACGCCTTTAAGATTCGTGTTGCAGATTCTGCCCAACAGGAAAGACAAGCTGAAACTGAACTGCCCGTTCTATGGCTTCAACACCTTCGAAAGGCAAGAATACGACACCAAGACGTATGTGTCGAGGCGCAGGCAATATGTGAGCCGATGGAACTTCGACGAGGGACCCATCACGGTCTATATCAACCCCATCACGCCAAAGCCATACAGAGAGAGCATCGTGAAAGCGTTTGGCGAATGGTCATCGGCCCTCAACGCCGCTGGCGTGAAGAAACCGTTTACATTCTCTTCCGACGCCAAAGACGCGCAGATGAGCTATCGCCATATCTATGTAGACTGGTTCGGGGCAACCACTCCCACAAACAACGTCGTGCGCGACGCCAAGTCGGGAGAGATACTCGCGGCAAGGATAGACGTGAGCAACTGGGGCATGGATGAACTGCAGAAAAACTATTACATCACCTGCCGTAACATCGACAAGCGAATCGCAAAGGACATGAACAGCACGGGCGTGTTGCAAGACATGATACAGGCTCTTGTGGCAGGTCAGGTAGGCGAGGTGCTGGGATTGAAGCGCAACGACAACGGCTACTGCCAATTCACGCCCCAGCAACTGCGTTCCAAACAATGGCTGCAAACCAACGGCACGACATCGTCGGTAACTGGCGGGCTTACCTTCAACTACATCATACAGCCTGAAGACGGCATAGGCGCGGAAGGTCTGTTCCCAAAGGTGTCGGTCTACGACCGTGACGCCATTGCCTATCTCTATGGCAAGAGCACGAAAGTGCCTCAAGGCGAAGCCGGTTTCTACTTCCAGTACAACATGTCTGACTACAAGACAAGCTGGAAGAACCCCAAGGCTTATCTTTCAAGCGACTTCGTGGAGGCGGCACGACTCGGCATTGCACAACTCAAGCGGTTGTACAACTCGATAGACAACGACATGAAGAAGTTGCCAAGCACGCAAAACAGCATCGCACAAGAACACAACGTCATTCTCAAGACCTTGGGGCAATATCAGCAACTGATAAAGAACGCGACATCGGTAGTTGGCGACAAGAAGACCTACCCCGTGCAGCGAGGCGTAAACGAGACTCCAAACGCCTACCCAACCAAGGCCTACCAAGTCAAGGTGCTCAATTTCCTGAACAAGGAGATACTGCATGGCGTGCCGTCGTGGACCGACAATGCGGTAGCCAAACGCGTTTGCGGTGGCAACGTTGACGGCATGATGCGCGCCGTGGCGGTGGAAGCATACAAGAGCCTGCTCGACGAGGCGAAGATAAACAACCTCATCTCCGCAGAGGACGAGCTGGGCGACAAGGCTTTCAAGGCCAAAGAGCTTTTCGACTTCATAGACCATAACCTGATGTGCGACTACAAGGCCAATGAAGCCGTGCCTGAGTATGTGCGACTTATCCAAGCCAACGTGTTGCCCGACTTGGCCGAAAAGGTCTTCAATACCGACATTTCCACGGCGATAAGCAATGAAGGCGCTACCATGCTGCACGCCTATTTCGTGAACCTCGCCAATAAGGTCGACGAGCTTTCAAGGACAAATGTCGACGAGAACACTCGTGAAAACTATAAGTTTATCATGATGCGCTTCAAGCGCAACTATTTTGACAAGCGACACTGATGCATAGACTGCAAATTCTCTCTGTTTTATTTTTCATTCAGACAGCCCTTGCCGCCCAAACGGCGGCAAGCGGCATTGTCTTGAGTGGCGAGACGAAGGACACCGCAAACGTAGAGCGTTACGATGACCCAAAACTCGAGCCGCTGGTAAGCAGTCTGGAGACGGTGCCTTGGTTCCATAAGAGCAAGGACCGGTTTTGGTATATGTGGCACAAGGCCGGCGGAGACACGGAATACTATGCCTGGGAGAAAGGCAAGGGCAAGTGGAAGGTGACACGCCACGGGGCTGATAGCTTAGTGGCAAACCGATGGCCGAAGATAAACCCCTACGGCACAAGCAACGACTCCGTATGGAGACTGTCGGTCGACTCTTCAAAGAACCTCGTCTTGGAGAATCTCAAGACCAAGACCACGGCAACGCTTTGCCGTGGCGTGGAACAGGACTTCCCTTTTGAGATAACCGACGTGAAGTGGTTGCGTGGCGACAAGTTCATATTGCCACGCGTTGACCATCGCGGCGTGAGGAAGTTTGGCATGATGTGGTGCGGTGCCTACAACACGCCCATGGCCTCCTCCTACGAATATGAGATTCCCGGCGACACGGTGGTGAAAACCACACATTATTATATAGGCGACTGCGAACGCGGAACCCTGCGCGAGGTTGACGTAAGGAAATGGAAATGCCAGGAGATTGTGGCGCAGAAGGCGGAAGGCGTGGACGACCGCATATATTTCTGGAGAAAGAAGAAGACGCGCGACGTGTCGCAACTGTGCAGCATTGACAGCGAAGGCAACCTCAGCGAACTCATTACCGAAAGCGCCAAGCCCCGCGTCAATCCCGACATGTTCGAATGCAAGATTGCCAACAAGGGCAACGACATCTTCGTTTGGAGCGACCGCACCGGATGGGGACACATCTACCACTACGACGGCCACGGACGCTTGCTCAACCCTGTCACTTCAGGCAACTGGACGGCAGGCCGAATATGCGCCATCGACGAGAAAGCCAAACTGCTGTTCTTCTAAGGCTACGGGCATGAGGCCAGGCGCAACCCTTACTACCAGCACCTGTACAGGGTCGGGTTCAACGGCAAGGGGTTGAAACTGCTGACACCCGAAAACGCCGAGCACAAGTTGTTTGTGAGCCCCAACTGCAAAATCATCGTAGACAACTACAGCACCGTGAGCGAGGCGCCGACCATCGTCGTGAGGGACGCTAACGGCAAGAAGCTCGACATGCTGGAGAAAAGCGACGTGAGCAAGCTCTATGCCTATGGCTGGAAAGCTCCCGAGCAATTCAAGATAAAGGCGGCTGACGGCAAGACCGACCTCTACGGACTGATGTGGAAGCCTTACGACTTTGACCCTTCGAAGAAGTACCCCATCATATCGCAGGTGTATCCTGGGCCTTTCACGGAAACGGTGTGGAACGACTTTACGGTGTTCGACAAATACCACAACGCCGCGCTCGCCCAACGTGGCTTCATCGTCGTGGTTTTCGGACATCGTGGCAGCAGCCCGCTACGCAGCAAGGCCTACAACACCTTTGGCTATGGCAACCTGCGCGACTATCCTCTTGCCGACGACAAGGCCGGCATTGAGCAGATAGCGGCCAAATACAGTTTCGTGGACATCAGTCGCGTGGGCATCGTCGGGCACAGTGGCGGCGCGATGATGGCGGCCGCGGCCATCATGACCTACCCTGATTTCTACAAGGCTGCCGTGGCAAGCTCTGGCAACTATGACAACACTGTCTACAACCGCATGTGGGGCGAGACTTATCAAGGCATCGCTGACGACAACGCGAGGTTTAGCGTGAAGACGGTGCAAGAGCTCGCACCACGACTAAAAGGTCACTTGATGCTCGCCACGGGCGACGTTGACCAGAACGTACATCCCATACACACGCAAAGATTGGTGGAGGCGCTTATCAATGCCAACAAGGACTTTGACCTCCTTGTCTTGCCAGGGCAGCAACACCACTACGACTTCACTCATCAAATGTATTTTGAGCGGCGCAAAAGGGACTTCTTTGAAAGGTGGCTCAAGTGACGCTGACATGGGTTAACACAGGGTGCGCTATTGCAATATGAAAACATTATTGGGAAAACGCTTGCGAATTTGAAACAATTGTGCTATTTTTGCAAAAGCAATCAAAGCCAAACAAAAAAGAACAATATTTCATCTTTCAATGTGTAACTCATGAAGAAGACCCTACTCATCTTAAACATCGTCTTTGCCGCCTCACTGCGGCTGTGCGCACAAGCGCCCTTGCCCGCCAACCCCACGTTCAAGAGGGTGTTCACCTACGGCAAGGCAATAGGCACAAGCGTGCAAGACATGGCCATATCCGGCGACACCGCCATAAGCTTCACACACGCCTTGGAGAAGGTGTATCTCTTAGACCTCACCAAGAAGAAAAAAATAGGCAAGCTGCGCATTGAGACTGACCCTAAAGTCCACTGCAACACCGTGTCGTTTGGGTCACGATACGCCCCGACCGACAAGTGGCCCCTGCTCTACGTGGCGCAATCATCAAACAGGCATACCTCCAATGTGTACCGCATGGTGGGCAAAGACTTGCAACTCGTCCAGACCATAACATGGGCTGGATACAAGAATGCCCTCACGGCCTTCGACAACGCCGACAAGAGCCACATATACGTGATAGCATGGAACGGAAAGGAAGACCGCAACCCGCGAATCTTCAAGATTGCCACACCAAGCATAAAGGAAAGCGACATCTCGATAGACCTCAGCAACGAGACCGACTATTTCTCGTTCAACTACATCAACAAGTTTGAAGTGGTACAGGGCGTGACCGTGAAAGACGGCATGATGTATCAGGTGAGGGGATTCAAGGACGGTGGCCAGCTCGCGGTGTTCGACCTGAACGCGAAAAAGCAAGTGCGCCTCATCTCCCTTCCCCTCTTGGGCATCACGGCTGAGCCAGAGGGCATAGCTTTCCAGGGCGACAAGCTATGGATATGCGACCAGCAAAGCAACATGTTCGTAATGCAATAGCACGACAGCACGACAAGAATCGCATGACAAAAGTATAACCAAGGCCATACAAACCGAAAGGCCGCTCACGTGAATATCGTGGGCGGCCTTTTTGCTTATTGGCGCTGGTCAACGCCTCTCATCGTCAACGCTATGCGATGGCGACGACTGTCAACCTCCATCACCCTGACGCGCACGTGCTGGTGAAGTTTCACCACCTCGTTGGGGTCGCGCACGAACTTGTCGGCGAGTTGCGATATGTGGACAAGTCCGTCTTGATGCACGCCTACGTCAACGAAAGCTCCGAAATTGGTTATGTTGGTCACGATGCCTGGCAGTTCCATCATTGGCACGAGGTCTTCCGGGGTGTGAACGCGAGGGTCAAACTCAAAGGTCTCTGCCTGCCCGCGTGGGTCGCGCCCCGGCTTCTCCAGTTCCTTCATGATATCGGTAAGCGTGGGCAAGCCAACACTCTTGGTAACATATTTATTGACGTTCACCTTCTTGCGCAGCTCCGGGCTCTTGATCAGCTCCTCCACCGTGCATCCGCAGTCTGCCGCCATCTTCTCCACTATGGGATAACTCTCCGGGTGCACTGCCGAGGCGTCGAGCGGGTTCTTGGCGTTGGGTATGCGCAAGAAGCCTGCACACTGCTGGAAGGCCGCGGGACCAAGCCTCGGCACCTTCTTCAACTGCGCGCGCGAGGTGAAAGGACCGTTGGCCTTGCGGTAATCCACGATGTTCTGGGCAAGCACCGGACCGAGACCCGACACATAAGTGAGCAGGTTCTTCGACGCCGTGTTCACGTTCACGCCGACACCGTTGACGCAAAGCTCCACTGTCTGGTCGAGGCTATGCTTGAGCTTGCCTTGGTCAACATCGTGCTGATACTGCCCCACCCCGATGCTCTTCGGGTCAATCTTCACGAGCTCGGCAAGTGGATCCATCAGTCGGCGGCCTATCGACACGGCTCCACGCACCGTGACATCCTCGTCGGGGAACTCCTCACGCGCCACCTCGGAAGCTGAATATATGCTCGCGCCATCCTCTGACACCACATAGGTGGGGATGTCCTTGATTTGCCGCAATATGTCGGAGGTCTCGCGCGACGCCGTGCCATTGCCGCACGCTATGGCGTCCACTCGCCACTTGCGCGCCAAGTCGGTGAACTGCTCAAGTGGTGTCTGCCCGTTTCTGGCGTGGCGGTCGCCCACGGCGAACACCACGGTGTGATACAGCAAGTTGCCTTGCGCGTCGAGCACCACGACCTTGCATCCCGTGCGTATGCCAGGGTCAACGCCCATGACACGTTTCTGCCCAAGGGGCGCGGCCAGAAGCAGCTGCCTCAGGTTCTCCTTGAAGACACGTATCGCCTCGTCGTCGGCCTTCTCCTTGCTCAAGGCCGCGAACTCATTCTCTATCGAAGGCTCCACAAGTCGTTTGTAACCGTCCTCCACAGCCTCAGCCACAATGGTTTGGCACGAGCCGAAGCCACGCACGTAATGGCGCTTCAGCCTTTCCACGTTGCCCTCGTCATCGCCAGTGATGCTCACCCTGAGCACGCCTTCGGCCTCGCCGCGACGCATGGCGAGAAGCCGGTGCGAGGAGCAGCGGCGCAGCTCTTCGGAGAACGCGAAATAATCGCTGTATTTCTGCGCCTTGTCGTCGTCTTTCATCTTCGCGACGACGCGCGACACTATCGTCGCCTCATGCTGGAAGTTGCGGCGCACCGTTTGCCTCGTTCCCTCGTCAAGGGATATGTCCTCGGCAATGATGTCTTGCGCGCCCTTTATGGCCTGTTCCGCGTCTTTCACGTCGCCCTTGACAAACTTCTTCGCCGCCATGTCGGGATAATGCTCCTTTTGTATGAGTATAAGCCTTGCGAGAGGCTCAAGGCCCTGCTCGCGCGCCACCTGGGCGCGTGTGCGTCGGCGCGGCTTGTATGGCATGTAGATGTCTTCTATCTCCGTGGCGTCCCACGAAACGTCTATGCGCTGGCGCAGGTCATCAGTGAGCTTGCCCTGCGCCTCTATGGTTTTCAGGATGGTCTCCTTGCGCTTCTGCAGTTCCTTCAACTTCTCATAAAGGTCGCTCACCGCCGCCACCTGAACCTCGTTGAGGTTTCCCGTGGCTTCCTTGCGGTAACGGCTGATAAAAGGAATTGTGGCTCCGGCGTCGAGAAGGTCTATTACCGCCTCGGCTTGTTCCTGCCTGATGTTAAGGCTCTTGGAGATGAGAATGGAATATTTGTTCATTTCTTTATTATCAAATGTGTGTGAAGACGAAGGCCGTCTTTATTGCCTTATTATCTCACGCGCTTTCTCTATCATAGAATCCTTTCCGCGGTTGATGTCGGTGGACGAGAGGCCCACATACACGTCGGGGTCCATACCGTCCTCGGTGCTTCGCATGTCGGTGTCGTAGATGGGGCACGCCGAGAAGCGTATGCTCCAGCCGTTTGGCAACTCGGAGGAGAACGGCAGTCCGGCACCGCCGCCTGTCCGGTCGCCAACGATGACCACCTTGGGGAAGTGGCGCATGTATTTCACGAACTCGTTGGCCGCGGAGAACACCGAACGGTTCACTATCACCACCACGGGCTTGTGCCAGCGTATGCCCTTGGCGGGCTTGAGCGTCTGCTTCTCCAAGCTGGAGAAGTCGTCGTGGCCTTTTCCCGTCTTGTGGCGCATATAGCCCACAAGCGTCTCCTTGTCGGTGAATCGGGCGGCGAGGCTTTCGGCCGAGGTCAGCATTCCGCCGCCGTTGTCGCGAAGGTCTATTATCAAGCCAAGGCAAGGCTGGAAATAAAGCAGCATGTCGTCGAGATTGCCCGAGCCAAAGGTGTTTTCAAAGGTGGACACGCGCAGATAGCCCGTGTTGTCGTCGAGAACTCGGTAGCGCATGCCGTTGGATATGCGATAGTCGGTGCCAAGATAGGCACGCACGAGCGAGTCGCTGTAGTTCTTGGGATAGTTCTCGTGGAACCCCCAATAACGACTGTAATCGAAAGACGCGAAGAGGTTCACGTGCCCGTCGCGCAACTCGGCGAGCATGTTGCCAAGCACTTCCAGTTGTTGGCCCTCGCTCATGCCATAGTTGAACCGCGGTTGGTAAACGGCGTGGATGGAGTCCCAATCCACGCCTTTCTCCTTGAAGAAACAATAATGCTCGTCCATGATGCGCCACAGGGCCTCGAAGTTGCCTTGTGGGGAGTCGTCGTACTCATCCTCCGACACGCATGCCGCGAACATGAAAGGCAGGAGCAAGAGTATAAAAAGGCTAATCGCTTTTCTCATGGGTCAATACCTCCATCCTATTGTCACCGCGTGGGTGTATTGATGATACTTCAAGCTGTTGGCGCTCAACTGCCTTATGTCGTTGAGATAACCCACGGTGAATGTGGTGCGCCAGAGCCGGAAGTCGAGCAAGAACTGTTGCTGAATCTGGAGGCCCGAGGCCGGCGAGGTGAACACCACGTTGTGGTCGTAGTTGCCACGCGTGAAAATCTCGTAGTAGCTTTGCCCGTAGTTGGGCGAGAAGGCCAAGCCCGCCACTGGCACGGAAGCCTCATAGCGAAGGGCAAGGGGCTTGCCCTTGACGCTGAAGCGCCATTTTGCCATGACCGACGGGGCAACGCTCAACGCGAGTTTCAGCTGCGCGGGATTGTTGCTGTTGCGCGTGTTGTAGATGCCTCCCAAGGTGAAGTCGCCAAGAAGTCCGAACCGCACGTTCAGCCGGGAGCGGTCCACGTTGTAATGCCAACCCAGGCGCAAGTTGTACATGGCGCCCAAGAAGGAGTTGGAGTTGCCACGCGTGCCGGCCTTCGACACCAGGGCCTCTTGCGACACGAACGTGGACCACTTGCGCAGCCGCGTGCTGGCGGTGTCGCCACACGCCACACGCTTGCGGTTGAGCATCTCCTTGTTATAGCGCAGCTCCAAGCCCGTGGCTTTTTCCTGCGAGAGATATGTGTCGAGGATGTCGACATGGCCAACGCTTATCAAGCAGGCCTTCTCTTTTTGTGCCTTGGCGCTCGCGCACGCCATGAGCAATAGCAAGGCGAGAGCGATGTGGCCGCCCACGCGAGCCTTGGGTCTTATCGTGCCGTTTGCCATCAGCATGTGTCTTGTTTATTTGCCTTTGTCGTCGAAGAGGTTCAGCTGGCCCGTTATCTCGTCTATTATCTGCTGGCGCGACTTGCCCGCGTCGGGGTCAAGGTTCTCGTCGTCGGCAGCTGACGCCTTGGCGTCGCCGTCGCCTTGCGGCTCGGGTTGCCGAAGCGGTTCCAGTTCCTCCACTTTCTCCACTTGCCAAGTGCACACGCGCTTGCCCTTGGCCTTAAAGCCCTTGACGCCCACAAAGCTCTCGGCGTCTATGTCCATCGGGGCCCTCACGCCGTCGGCTCCGCCAAACGTCACGCGGATGTTTGGATATGGAGTGTCCGTGAGGAGCAGCAAGCGGGTCTCGCTGTTGTCGCCCACATAGTTTTGCGTCATCTTCCTCGCGTCGAGCAGGAAACGCTTTAGATAGAGGTAACCGTTGTTGTCGGCATCCAATAGGAGGGCGGTCCACACCTTGTGAGGGTCATATTTCTCTATGAGCGATATGTTGTCCTCGAAATGGTTGTTGAGGTCGAAGTCGGTGATGTAATAGTTGCCGCCACTGAGCATCACCAGCACGGCGTCGTCGTCGTTGAACTCGCCGAGATACTTGCCGTGGGCGTCGTAGTTGAGTCGCCTCACGTCGTTGTCGAACCACACCTTTCGGCCTCCGAGCGTGGAGTGTCCGTGGCTCTTCAGCGTTATGCGCTTCACCTGGCGCTTCGTCAGGATGTTGCCCCTCACCGTTCTCGCCTTGATGAGCACGTCGGAGAAGTCTTTTTCTATGAACAGCGCCTGCCGCGTGTTCACCAGGTCTGGCTCAAGCGTCACCTTTATTATCTCGGCCTCGCCGTTGGGGTTGGCGGTGAAATAGCACACGCGCGACCCCGGCTTGCCCAACGTGAGGTCGTACTCGCGATCACGGATGACCGACGTGACGTTGAACCTCTTGATGTAGTAAGGGCCTTTCTTGCCGTCGCGGTACACCACGTTGTAGATGGTGCGCGAGTCGTTTCTCTTGAACACCTGCGCCCACAACACGTTCTTGCCCACGAAAATCTTGTCGGCCACCCTTATGACCTTGTACTTTCCGTCCTTGAAGAAGATGATTATGTCGTCGATGTCGGAACAGTTGCACACGAACTCGTCTTTCTTCAGTCCCGTGCCTATGAATCCGTCCTGCCTGTTGATATACAGTTTCTCGTTGGCGTCCACCACCTTTGTCACCTCAATGGTGTCGAACGAGCGCACCTCGGTGAGGCGCGGATGGTCTTTGCCGTAGGTGTCTTTCAGGTGCTTGAACCACGCCACCGTGACGTCGGTCATGTGTGCGAGGTCGTGCTCTATGCCTTTCAGCTCGGCGTTGATTTTCGCCATGAGCTTGTCGGCCTTGTCCTTGTTGTATTTCAGTATGCGCTGCATCTTTATCTCGAGCAGTCGCAAATAGTCGTCTTCGCGTATCTCGCGCAGCAGCTTCGGCTTCCACGGCGTGAACTTCTTGTCGAGGAACAGCAACACCGCCTTTTGGTCGGCGGCTTGCTCGAAGGCTTTTTCCTTGTACATGCGCTCCTCTATGAAGATGCGCTCCAGGCTGGCGAAGAAGAGTTGCTCCTCAAGCTCTCCCTTGCGTATCAGCAGCTCTTGGCGCAGAAGGCCCATGGTGCGGTCGGTGGAGTGGCGCAGCACCTGCGACACCGTAAGGAACTGCGGCTTGTCGTCCTCGATGACGCAGCAGTTGGGCGAGATGTTTATCTCGCAGTCGGTAAAGGCGTAGAGGGCGTCGATGGTCTTGTCGGGCGACACGCCAGGAGCCAGTATCACCTGTATCTCCACGTGGCGCGCCGTCATGTCGATGACCTTCCTGGCCTTTATCTTTCCCTTCTCGATGGCCTTGGTTATGGAGTCTTGCAGCGACGCGGCCGTCTTGGAGTAAGGCACCTCGCTAATGACAAGCGTCTTGGAGTCGCGCTTCTCTATCTTGGCCCTGACGCGCACCACGCCTCCGCGCTGCCCGTCGTTGTAGCGCGACACGTCGATGGCTCCACCCGTGGGGAAGTCGGGGTAAAGGTGGAACTCCTCTCCGCGCAGGTAGCTGATGGCGGCATCGCAAAGCTCGTTGAAGTTGTGGGGCAGCACCTTGGAAGACAAGCCCACGGCAATGCCCTCGGCGCCTTGCGCCAAGAGCAACGGGAACTTCACGGGCAGGGTCACCGGTTCCTTGTTGCGCCCGTCGTAAGAGAGCTGCCACTCCGTGGTCTTGGGGTTGAACACCGTCTCCAAGGCAAACTTCGACAGGCGCGCCTCAATGTATCGCGGCGCGGCGGCGCGGTCGCCGGTGAGGATGTTTCCCCAGTTGCCCTGGGTGTCCACGAGCAGGTCTTTCTGTCCGAGCTGCACCAAGGCGTCGCCTATAGACGCGTCGCCGTGAGGGTGAAACTTCATGGTCTCGCCCACCACGTTGGCCACCTTGTTGTATCTGCCATCGTCCATGCGCTTCATGGTGTGAAGTATGCGGCGCTGCACGGGTTTCAGGCCGTCCTCGATATGAGGCACGGCACGCTCCAGGATTACGTATGAGGCGTAATCGAGAAACCAGTTCTTGTACATGCCAGAGAGGTGATGCACGGCACTGGCGTCGAAGCGATCAGCAGGCTGATAGTCGGAATGTTGATCCTCGGCAAGCCCGTCGTCTTGGTTGGTATCGTTGTTTCTTGTCTTATCGTCGTCCATGTAGTCGTATGATTTCTTGCAAAGTTAATAATTTATCCACCAAAAACGGTAAACAACGGAAACAAAATTCACGAAAAACGCCATTGCAAGGCATGGCCATGACCGGGCGACATGTCCACGGGAATAATCGCCACAGAAAAGCATCATGATAACAAATCAGCGGGAAACGGAACACAAACGACAAAAAATCTACGCAAACACATGCAAAACCTTGTTGATTCCAACTAATGCAATTTGACACCATGCGTCGACATTGAATTGTAAAATATTATTGCCAAAATTTAACACTTGACAACAGGGGCAAATAGAGCGGAAAAAGGGTAGCCTTCTGCCTCTTGGCAACTGCTTCGGGCGGTTTTTTGCCATTGACTGTTGCCGTTACGGTGTAATCGCGTCGCCGTTACACCGTAATGGCGACGCGATTACACCGTAACGGCGACGCGATTGCACCGTAACGGCAATGCGAT
>OIYX01000307.1_pt1 | contig 18050 bp, 9 predicted proteins | sample 1588431 | NCBI WGS metagenome assembly OIYX01 (sample SAMN03283241) | human gut metagenome | biome: human-associated habitat; material: feces | host: Homo sapiens | place: Peru | collected 2012
TTGGCGTTTCCGCCTTTTCTTTTTTCTTGTCTTTTTTACTCTTTGGCCATACGCTTTCCAGCTTCACCTGGTCGCCAAACACCTTCATGACCGTGCTTCCCGGGTTCACCTTGCCCTTGTAAAGCGAATGGTAGGTCACCTCTATGCCCTTGGCCTTCTTCAGCTTGGCGGCATAGTTTTGCGCTTCGGCAGCCGTGCACATCAGCAGGCTGGCGAAGAGAATGCAGATTTGTTTCATGTATTATATATTAAGTTGTTTGCAATGTATGAAGATTCGCTTGCGCGACTTACTCTGTAGCGGCGCGCAAGCCCTCCACGTCATTTCTTCTTCCCGTCTTTCTGCTTGCGCCTCCCGAAAGTGAAAAGCTCACGAAGGCTGCCAAAGTCTTTCTTCAAGATAAAGCCCACGCCCTGGGTGTTGAGCGAGTTGCGCGTGAAATAGCGGTCGTTGGTCTGATTGTAGACGTGCACGCTGAAGTTGCCGTTGGGGAAGATGAGATAGCGCAAGTCGAAGTCGCCAATAAACGACGTGGTGGCGTTGGCGTTGTCGCGATAGCCAAACTGCCCGTTGAAAATCAGGCGGTTGTTGAGCAAGTTGCCACTGAACAGTCCCTCATACTCAGCATTGTTAAAGCCTTCGTCGCCTGTCGAGATGTTGGCCCCGAAGTTCCAATTGTTGCTTTTCATCACGCTTCCCAACACGTTGTTGATTTGTTGGCTCAAGGTTCCGCTGAGCAGGCTCTGCATGGCGAGAGTCGTTTGGTTCATGCCCTGCGTGCTGGAGTTGTTGTTTCCGCGAGAATAGAACCTGCCCACGGCAAGCAGGTAGAGCACCTGCTGGTTCATCTCCTCCTCGCCGTTGATAAGACTGTAGATCATCTGCTTGGTGTCTGAGCTCATGGTGGGGAAGTCGAGGTCGAAGGCGACACGTGGCGCTTCCGGCGTTCCGCTGATGTTCATTATGCAGTTGGCCTTGACATTGTTAGATGAGAAGCTGCGGCCCATCTGCAGGTCGGAGAGGCTCACGGAGGCTATTGGATAGACGGCCTTGAGCTTGAGCAGCGCGGCGAAGGGGTCGCCGCCGAAGGTGATGGTTCCGCCCTGCGTGAAGTTGAACTCCTTTCTTATGATGTTCTGCACCGTGATGCGGTAGATGCCCTTTTCCACGGTGTAAGTGCCGAAGATGTCGAGTCCGCCCTTATTAAAATATGTGGCGCGCAGCGTGCCGTTCCCGTTAAGCGTGATATAGTCGCCCGACGCCTTGTCGGTGATAAGGCGCAGCGTGGCGTTGGGGTTCACGTTTATCAGGAAGTTGAGGTGGATGTCGGTGGGAATGTCGGGCGCGTCGGCTGAGTCGGCCATCGCCACGGAGTCTGGCCGGGCTGCCACGGCGTCACGGTCGTGCCAACTAATGAAGTCGTCGGTGGATGTCGAGGAGGTGCTCGTGATGTCGTAGACCACCTCAGAACCTTTCGTGGGCGTGACATTCATGTTGACGTCGAGCGTCCCAGGCCTACTTCTCAACGTGATGTCGCCCGTGCCGAACACCTTGCCATAGAAGTTGCTGCCGTCAGCCCCATTCGTGTTGAACGCGAGCAAGTGGTCGGCATGGGCCGCTATGTCGGTCGTGATGTGGCTGATGTGCCGGTGGTGGATGGCCCCGGTGACAAGTCCGCGGTTACCGTATTCGTCGATGATGGTGTCGCCGAGCAGTTGTATCTCGTTCTCTATGAAATGAACCTTCCCGCGATTGACCTGATAGCGCACGCCTGTGGGCTTTATGGTCATCATGCCATCGGTAACGATGTCACCCGTGAGGTTGAGCTTGCTCAGGTCGCCCCACAGTCTCAGGTCGCCGTTGCCGCGAAGGTCAACGTTTTCGAGGAAACTGGAGCAGAGCGTGCCAAGAAACTCGGCACGCGTGTTGTCGAGCTTCATGCCCAAGTCTATATAATGGTGCTTCGTGGAGACGTAACCTTTGACATACGTGCTTGACGGAATCGCTCCCGAAGCCTCTTGTATGGTGTCACGGGTTATGCCCTTGATGTTTATCTGTCCCTCGCTGAGTTTCCAACCCACGTTGGCACGAAGGGTGCCGAGACGTCCCTCGATAAGCTTGAAACGGTCTACACGCAAGGCCGCCGTGACATCGGGGCTGGCAAATAGCCCCTTCACGCTCGCCGTGCCCGACGCCGCGCCACTGAACTCCACGGAATGGAAGTTGACGAGGTTGAGGATATAGTTCACGTTGACGTTCGACAGGTGAGCGGTGAGCGAGTCGTTGGCGTTGTCAGACCCCGTGCCCGACACGAGCACGCGCTGCGAGCCACTGCTTATGGCGAAGTCGTGGACCTCAAGATGGTTCTTGCTGTAAAGCACGGTCGAAGGGTGCACCATAAACAACGTGTCGCCGACATGGAACCGCGACTTATTGAAGTTGACGAGCGCGAGCGTCTTGCCGTCGGGTGTCTTGCGGAACGCCACGTCGGCTCCCAAAGCCCCGCGAAGCCTCTGCGCCTTGGCGTGGTTGTCGAGCGATATTTGCGCCGCGATGCGGTCGAAACCCGCCGAGAGTTTCAGTCCTATGTCTGTGCCCACCTTCTCGTCGCGCATGTTGGTGAATCCGCCATCCAAGGAGAGCATGTCACCCGCCGTGCGCACCTTGGCGCCGACGCGCTTAAAGTGGCGGTCGCCCCAAACCACGTCTGGAGCTGAGACATCGGCGTCGAGCGAGCTTCCGTCCCTGCCGAAAGAGGCTTTCACCGACACGGTGTCGAGAATGTCGAGCGGCATGTTGAGGAAAGGCCGCGCCCAGTTGCTGTCGGTCAAGCGCGCCACGAAGCTCACGGCTCCCGTGTTTATGGGTCGATAACGGAACGGGGCGAGATTGGTGATGCCTGGCAGCTTCTTCACGATGACGTTCTCTATCGCTTGCGGCAAGGCCGCATAGTCGAACTTGCCATAGACCGCCGCCATGCCAAAGTCGCTGTGCATGAGCAGGTAATGCCCATGCTGGGAATGGCTGGCACGCAGGCTCAGCGAGTCGAGGGTATAGCTGTCGTCGCCTTGCCGCATCACGAAACTGCCCAACCGCAGGTAGCCGTCTATGGTGTTGATGTCGCGTCCACGCAAGTTGGTGTCTACCGTTCCGCTGTAAGTGGCCTTTGCCAGGCGACCGTTGAGCAGGCGCAACGCCGAGGGCAAGAAGTGCCTGACAGAGCCTTTCAGCTTGACGGCCTTCTCGCCCCCCGAGAGTTTCACGCCGCCATCCAAGGCGAGGCTGATATTGGGATCGTCGATGCTCACACGCCCCTCGGCCATGCCTCCGGCGAAAGTGGCATTGAGCGATATGTTGCGATAAGCGTAAGCGTTGTAGTCGAACCGCTTCACGTTGCCCTTGAGTTCGAAATGCTTTGCCTTGATGTCGCCGCTGCCAAGGACATCAGCGGCAAGAGTGCCAAAATGCTCGTTGCCAAGGACTTGTCTCAGGTTGAACGCGTCGGTCGCGATGTGTCCGCCAACTCGCGTCCCTTGCTTGTTGAGGTCGAGCACGGCCGTTCCGGCGCTCGTGCGCAGCTTTCCCTTGGCGTAAAGGTCCTGTCCCTTGCCCGACGCCGTGCCATTGAAGGCGATGTCGCCCAATCGCGTCACGGCATCCGGAACCTTGCCAGCAAGATATTTCACGACATTGGCGTTGGCATTGAACTGCCTCACGTCGGCATGCCATCTCATGGGCTTGCCTGTCGTGAGCCACCCCACGGCGGAGAGACGGAAGTCGGACGGCTTGTTGAAATCATGGAATCCGGCATAGCGAGGCATGGCGACGTCGAGCTGGCTTAACATGATTCTCGCCCCCTTGCCCCGAGCCGACAGCTTGAGCAGGACGGGCCTGTTGATTGACGAGAGCACGGGAACGAAAGCGCGAAAGTCGTGAGGGTTGACTCGTGACGTTGCTAAGGCGAGGGAAAAAGAACGCGAGCCCTTGTTTGCCTCCGCATGGGGAATCAATATCTCCGTGCCAGGCATGACCAACGAGAAGTTGTCTATGGCCACCGACTTCTTCGTGGCCTCGGCCTTGAACGAGAGCGACTTGATGTCGAGCCCCGAAGCCTCGCGTAGCGACAACTTCTTCAAGAAAGCGTGATAGGAGTCGCCGTCAACTATGTCGAAGACTATGTGGGAGCTTATCTCAGAAATGTCAAAATGGTTGACGTCGAAAGTCTTGAGCCGTGGCTTGTCCCATCTGTTCCAAGCCACTTTGCCGTGGCGGATGATGAGACTGTTGATGGCAAGGTTTAGGCGCGACTTGTGGGTGGTGTCCTTTGAGGCGAGCGAGTCGACAACAAATTGGAAGTTGGGCTTCGCAGCCGCGTTCTCTTTATACAAGTTAAGCTTCGGTGTGAACACTTGCGCCGAGGTGATGGTAATCTTACCCCTCGCCAAGTCGGTATAACTGAACTTGGCGGAAAGGCGCGACGCCCACAGCATGCGCTTGCCACGCTTATCGAGTATTGCCACGTCGTCTATGATAATGCGATTGAAGATGCCCACGTCTACCCTGCCAACCGACACTGGCGTACCGAACTTATTGGATATGGCCGACGCCACTGCGGTTCCCAGCGCGGATTGGACGACAGGAACGCGCACCATGACCATGGCGGCAAGGCAAAGGCCCACCGTCAGCCACACGAGATAATTTATTATTCGCCTTAGCTTCTTCAATAGAAACGGAAATGTGATGCCGAAGTTAACTTCATGCAAAATTAAGGAAAAAATAATCCTTATAAAAGAAAAAGACAGACGATTTATATTAATTGGCCCAAAAAAGTATTAAATTTGCACACAAACTACATCAAACTCTTTTTATCTGTTCTATGGCAAATGTAATTAAGTTGCGCAAAGGCTTAGACATTAACCTGGCAGGGAAAGCCGTGAAAGAGAAAGTGGCTACGCCACAATCCTCCGTTTATGGCCTTTCCCCGTTGTCTTTCCCCGGCATCACTCCAAAGCTGTCGGTAAAGGAAGGCGACCACGTGCTCGCCGGAGAGCCACTGTTCGTGAGCAAGCAATGTCCTGAGTTGGGCTTTGCGTCTCCAGTTAGCGGCACTGTGAAAGCCGTGGTAAGAGGGGCCCGACGCAAGGTCCTAATGGTTACAATTGAGGCTGACACTACCCAGCAGGCTCATGATTATGGCAAGGCCAATGCCGCCGCCCTTGACGGCGAGGCCGTGAAAGGCAAGCTCTTGGAAGCCGGCCTCTTCGGGTATATCAACCAGCTGCCTTATGGCGTGGTGGCGAGCCCTCAGACACAACCCGACGGCATCTTCGTGTCAGCGCTGCGCGACATGCCCTTGGCGTGCGACTTCGAGGTGGAGCTTCAAGGCAATGAGGAGGCGTTCAAGACTGGCCTCAAGGCTTTAAGCCGCATAGCCACGGTGCATCTCGGCACTGGCGCGAAGCAAACGGCGCAAGCCCTGACAAACGTGGAAGACGTTGACCTGAACGTCTTTGACGGCCCTTGCCCGGCGGGAAACGTTGACGTGCAAATAAACCACGTGGCACCGATGAGCAAGAACAAGACCGTGTGGACGGTGGACCCGACGGCTGTCATCTTCATCGGTCGCCTGTTCCTCACCGGGAAGGTTGACCTGACACGCACCATCGCGGTGGCAGGAAGCAGGGTGAAAGCTCCTTCCTATACCGACGTGAAGGTAGGCACGCCACTCGAAGACATCCTCGCAGGAAGGCTGGAAGAGGCCGGGCACTCACGCATCATCAACGGCAACCCTCTCACCGGTACGAAAGACGGCATTGACGGATTCCTCGGCGCGCACACGTCGGAGGTGACCGTGATACCGGAGGGCGACGACATCGACGAGACCTTGGGATGGATTCTCCCACGCACCAAGCAGTTCTCGGTAAACCGCAGCTATTTCTCATGGCTCTTCGGAAAGAAGAAGGCCTACGACCTCGACGCGCGCGTAAAGGGCAGTGAGCGCCACATGATAATGAGCGGAGAATACGACAAGGTGTTGCCAATGGACATCTACGCCGAATATCTCATCAAGGCCATCATAGCCGGCGACATCGACAAGCAAGAGCAACTCGGCATCTACGAGGTTACTCCAGAGGATTTCGCCCTCGCCGAGTTCGTGGACAGCTCAAAGCTGCCATTGCAGAAACTCGTGCGTGAAGGTCTTGACACATTGAGAAAAGAAAACGCGTAAGCCAGGCGGCAAGGCCTTGGCAACATTCTTTCAACATTAATCACACTATCCAATATTAATCCAATATTTGGAATGAACGCAATAAAAAAATATTTCGACAAGATACGGCCCAACTTTGAGGAAGGCGGCAAGCTGCATGCCCTGAGAAGTGTGTACGAGGGATTCGAGTCGTTCCTTTTCGTACCTAACGCCACGTCAACGAGCGGTGCCTCCATCCACGACTCCATCGACTCAAAGCGCATCATGAGCTTCGTGGTAATAGCGTTGATACCCGCCCTGCTCTTCGGCATGTACAACGTGGGCTATCAAAACTATCTCGCCGCCGGCAAGCTTGCCACGGCCTCTTTCTGGAGCATCTTCGGCTTTGGCTTCCTCGCCGTGCTGCCAAAGATTCTCGTGAGCTATATCGTCGGCCTGGGCATCGAGTTCGCTTGGGCGCAATGGAAAGGCGAGGAGATACAAGAGGGCTACCTCGTATCGGGCATCATCATCCCGCTCATAATCCCTGTCACCACACCGCTGTGGATTCTGGCGTTGGCTTGCGCCTTCGCCGTGATCTTCTGCAAGGAAATCTTCGGAGGCACGGGCATGAACATCTTCAACGTGGCCGTCGGCGCGCGCATGTTCCTGTTCTTCTCTTATCCCTCGAAGATGACGGGCGACGCCGTATGGGTGGCAAGCCACAGCATCTTCGGCTTGGGCAACACGCTCCCCGACACCTTCACCACGGCAACGCCATTGGCACACGTGGCTCAAGGCACGCCTTTGGACGCCTCTGTCTGCGACATGGTGACGGGATTCATACCCGGCTGCATAGGCGAGACTTCCGTCATAGCCATTGCCATCGGCGCTGTCATCCTGCTCTGGACTGGCATAGCAAGCTGGAAGACCATGCTTAGCGTGTTCGTGGGCGGATCTGTCATGGGAGCCATCTTCCACGCCACGGGTGCCTCGTCAATAGAATGGTGGGAGCAACTCATCCTCGGCGGTTTCTGCTTCGGCGCCGTCTTCATGGCCACAGACCCCGTGACATCTGCCAGGACAGAGACAGGCAAGTGGATATACGGATTCATAGTGGGAGCGATGGCCATCATCGTGCGCGTGAAGAACCAAGGCTATCCCGAGGGAATGATGCTCGCCATATTCTTTGGCAACATGATCGCGCCGCTCATCGACTACTGTGTAGTGGAATGCAACATCTCCAAGCGAGCCAAGCGCAGCAAGGTTTCTGAATAAAAGCATAAAGGAAATGAAAACTAACAGCAATTCATATACCATTATCTACTCGGCGGTAATTGTCGTGGTAGTGGCATTTCTCCTTGCCTTCGTCTATCAGGCGTTAAAGCCCATGCAGACTGCCAACGAGGCCCTGGCAAAGAAGAAGCAGATTCTCTACAGCCTCAACATACGCGACCTCGACGGCAACGCCGCGGAAGCGAAATACAAGGAAGTGGTGAAAGAGGAGAAGACCGTCAACGGCAGCGAGATGTTCGTGTGCGACATTGACGGTAAGGCAAAGTACGTGTTCTCCATGACGGGAAACGGCCTTTGGGGCGGTATCAGCGGATACGTGTCGGTAAACGATGACAAGAGCACCGTCTATGGCGCATACTTCAACCACGAGAGCGAGACTGCCGGACTGGGCGCCGAAATCAAGGACAACCAGAAATGGCAAGAGAAATTCCAGGGCAAGAAGCTCTTCAAGGACGGAAACCGCAACGACATCGCCTTGTCGGTAAACAAGGAAGTGACGGACCCATCCACACAGGTTGATGCCGTGACGGGTGCCACGCTGACGTCAAACGGTGTAGCCAACATGCTTCACGACGGACTTGGGAAGTTCCTGAAGTTCCTAAACAGCAAATAAGTTTTTCCAACGGAACGACAAAATTATCGAATTATGAGTTTATTTTCAAAACAGAATAAGGCGGCATTCATTGAGCCTCTGCACCTGAACAACCCCATCATGGTACAGGTGCTTGGCATCTGCAGCGCCCTCGCCGTCACGTCACAGCTCAAGCCCGCCATCGTGATGGGCCTCGCGGTAACAGTGATCACGGCATTCGCCAACGTCATCATCTCCCTCATACGCAAGACCATCCCGATGCGCATCCGCATCATCGTGCAGCTCGTCGTGGTGGCCGCGCTGGTCACCATCGTCAACCAGGTCCTCGGAGCTTTCGCCTACGATGTCAGCGTGCAGCTGAGCGTGTATGTCGGTCTTATCATTACCAACTGTATTCTCATGGGCCGCTTGGAGGCTTTCGCCATGATGAACAAGCCTTGGCCCTCCTTCCTCGACGGAATAGGCAACGGCCTCGGCTATGCGGCCATACTTGTCATAGTGGGAGCTTTCCGCGAGTTCTTTGGCAGGGGTTCGCTCCTCGGCTTCCAAATCATCCCTCAGGGAGCTTACGACTTCGGGTATATCAACAACGGCATGATGAACATGTCGTGCACCGCCCTCATCCTCATCGGATGCATCATTTGGGTCAACAGGGCTTTCTTTGTTAAAGACGAAAAGAAGTAAATAAGAAATGGAACACGCTATAGCATTACTCTGCAGGTCTATATTCGTAGACAACATGATTTTCGCTTACTTCCTCGGTATGTGCTCATACCTGGCAGTGAGCAAGAATGTCAAGACCTCTCTCGGATTGGGTCTTGCCGTGACCTTCGTGCTCGTGATAACCGAGCCTATCAACTATCTCTTGCAGGTTTACGTTCTTGGCCCCGACTGTCTGGTCAAAGGTGTCGACCTTAGCTATCTGAGCTTCATTCTCTTCATCGCCATCATTGCCGGAATAGTGCAGCTCGTGGAGATGGCCGTGGAGAAGTTCTCACCATCGCTCTACGCGGCGTTGGGCATTTTCCTGCCTCTTATCGCCGTCAACTGCGCCATCATGGGCGCATCGCTCTTCATGCAGCAGCGCATCAAGCTGCCAATCGACAACGCGCAAGCCATCTCCAGCATTGGCGACAGCATAGCCTATGCCATCGGCAGCGGACTGGGTTGGACGCTCGCCATCGTCATGTTCGCGAGAAGATGGAATACAGCGACATTCCCAAGCCTCTCCAAGGCATGGGAATAGCCTTCATAACCGTCGGCCTCATGGCTATGGCAATGATGTGCTTCAGTGGGCTGCAGTTCTGACAACAGCAAAAGAAAGAACAATATAGAACAAACAAAGAATAAAGAAACAACAATACTATGGGACAATTTATAGGCGTAAGCATAGCAGTGTTTCTCGTCATCATACTTGTCTTGGTGGCGATGCTGCTTATCGCTAAGAAATATCTCAGCCCGAGCGGAAAGGTGACTATTACCGTCAATGGCGACAAGAAATTGGAAGTGGAGCAAGGCGGTTCGCTGCTCTCCACGCTCAACGACAACGGCATACACCTTTCGTCTGCTTGCGGCGGCAAAGGCAGCTGCGGACAGTGCCGTCTGCAAGTCCTTGAAGGCGGTGGCGAGATTCTCGACACCGAGAAGGGTCACTTCTCACGCAAGGAGATAAAGGAGCATTGGCGCCTCGGATGCCAGACTAAGGTGAAAGGCAACCTCAGCGTGAAGGTTTCCGACTCTATCCTCAATGTCAAGGAATGGGAGTGCACGGTCATATCAAACAAGAACGTGTCAAGCTTCATAAAAGAGTTCAAGGTGGCGTTGCCTCCAGGCGAGCACATGGACTTCATCCCTGGCTCTTACGCGCAGATTGCCATACCTGCCTACGACACCATCGACTACGACAAGGACTTCGACAAGTCGCTCATCGGCGACGAGTATATCGGCGCTTGGAAGAAGTTCAACATCCTCTCGCTCAAGGCCCACAACCCGGAACCGACCATCCGCGCCTACTCCATGGCCAACTATCCTGCCGAGGGCGACATCATAACGCTCACGGTGCGCATAGCCTCAACGCCGTTCTTGCCACGCCCGCAGGTGGGATTCCAGGACGTGCCGACAGGCATAGGCTCAAGCTACATCTTCTCGCTCAAGCCTGGCGACAAGGTGCGCATGAGTGGCCCTTACGGCGATTTCCATCCTAAGTTTGACAGCAAACGCGAGATGATCTGGATTGGCGGTGGTGCCGGCATGGCTCCCCTGCGTTCGCAAATCATGTACATGACACGGCAGATCCATTGCACCGACCGTGAGATGCACTTCTTCTATGGGGCTCGCTCCCTGTCGGAGGCGTTCTTCCTGGAAGACTTCTGGGAGCTTGAGAAGGAATTCCCCAACTTCCACATGCATCTCTCCCTCGACCGTCCTGACCCCAAGGCCGACGCCGCGGGCGTGAAATACTATGCCGGCTTCGCTGTCAACTGCGTGCGCGACACGTATCTCAAAGACCACGACGCGCCTGAGGATTGCGAGTACTACCTCTGCGGCCCACCAATGCTCATCAAGACCGTGACTACTTATCTCGACAGCCTTGGCGTGGAGCCTGAGAGCATCATGTACGACAATTTCGGATAAACAAAAACTATCTTCTTCCCACATACTCAAAGAGGTCGCTGGTTTCCGGCGACCTCTTTTTGTGTTATTATATGGCAAAAATCCATGACTGCCACCGTGCGCACACGAGCCTTTTGCCTGTTGGCAACACCGTCAGCCGTTTTTTTTCAAAAAGGAAAAGCGCAATGCGGTTTTTTATATTCTAATCTTCACAACTCATCATTTTTTATATACTATCAACCTAATATTCAGGAAAAAATGCGTAAGTTTGCAATATAAAACAAAAGATTTAAGTTATATGGCGGAAGATTCCAAAAAGCCGAACACTATAAGCCCTAACCTCAAAAAAGCGATCAGATACACAGGCATTGCCGTGGCGGTGCCCGTAGTCGTGGTCATAGCCTTGTCGCTCCTGCTTTACTTCCCTCCTTTCCAAAACTGGGCGGTGTCTAAAGCCACGGCCATAGCCTCGGAAAAGACGGGCATGAGCATCAGCGTTGGCCACGTGAGGCTCGCCTTTCCTCTCGACCTCGCCCTCGACGACGTGCGCGCCTTCGAGCCAAACGACTCGGTGAAGGGCAAGACCGACACGGTGGCGATAGTATCGCGCGCCGTGGCCAACGTGCAACTCTTGCCGCTATTCCACAAGCAGGTGATGGTGGACGAACTGTCGCTGCGCGACATGCAGCTCAACACCACCCACTTCATCAGCGACGTGCGCGTCAGCGGAAAGGTTGGCGAACTGAAGGTCAAGGCGCATGGCATAGACCTGTCGAAAGAGCACGTGAGGGTGAACCGCGCGATACTGAACGACGCCAACCTGCTTGTTGAGCTTTCCGACACGGCGAAGAAAGACACCGCCAAGCAAAACTTCTGGAAGGTGAATCTCGACGAGCTGAACATTCGCAACACCGCCTTCGCGCTTCGCACCCCGGGCGACACCATCTCCGTGGCGCTGCTCATGCAGAAGGGCAAGGCGCAGGGCGTCTTCATGGATCTCTTCAAGAACCTATACTCCGTGAGGCATATCGACTGGGCGGGCGGTTGGCTCAACTATGACAAGCAACCATCCGCGGTGGAGAAGGCAGGCTTCGACCCCAACCACATCGCCTTGGACGCCTTGCGGCTAAAAATAGACTCGCTACTCTTCTGCTCACCTACCATCAAGCTGAACATTCTCGCCGCCGCGTTTCATGAGAAATGCGGACTAACCGTTGCCAACGCTAAAGGGCCTTTCAACATGGACAGCATGGGCATCGCCCTGCCCGACCTGCGCCTGAAGACTCCTTCGTCCGACATATTGTTGGCCTTCAAGATGGACATGAATGCCTTTTCCACCGACCTGCCTGCCGACAGCACGGGCGCATTCTCCGTCAACATGCACGGAAGCCTTGGCAGCCAAGACCTGCTGACCCTCGCCTCGCCTTACATTCCACGCGACGTTTGCCGCGTGTGGCCTCGCGTGCCCATCGTGGTCGACGGCAAGGCCGGCGGCAACCTGCACCGCCTGCACGTCAACGGCTTGCACCTCGCCATGCCTGGAATAATGAAGGTAAACGCTGATGGCTTCGTAGCCAACGTGACGAATTTGGCGAGCCTCCGCGCCGACATGACGGTCAACGCCACGGCCAGCAACCTATCCTTTGTCACGCCGCTGCTGCCGAAGAGCGTCACGTCGAACATCAACATACCGCGCAGCATCGGCTTGCGCGGCAACGTGAAGCTGGATGGCAAGCGGATAGCCACAAAGTTCTCGGCCTCGCAAGGTGGCGGCTCCATCGGGGGCACGCTGGCCCTCGACATGAAACGCATGGCCTACAACGCCGACATCAAGGCGCGCCGACTGCCAATAGCCCACTTCCTGAAACACCAGCCCGTGCATCCTTTCACCGGCTCGATAACGGCCCACGGCAGCGGCACCGACTTCTTCGCGCCAACCACCAACCTGCGCGCGGCAGTTGACATAAAAGCCTTGGGATATGGCAAATACAATCTCGATGGCATCAACCTCACGGCGAGCCTCAACGGTGGCCACCTCACGGCAAACGCCGATTGCCGCAACAAGGCCCTGAAAGGCAAGATAGGTCTCGACGCCTTGCTCTCGGCCCTGCGCATCGGCAAACACAAGGCCTGCGCGTGCACGCTCACCGCCGACCTCTCGCACATCGACCTGCAGAGGCTACACGTCGTCGACGAGCCGACAACCGTGTCGGTGTGCGGACAAGTGGACGTGGCAACCAATCTCGACAAGTTTTACAAGGTTGAAGGACTGTTCTCCGACATCACCGTCAGGAACGGCAACAGGCACCTGCGCCCCAACGACGTGACGCTTGACATCTACACCAACAGCGACACCACTCGCGCCATTGCCGACTGCAACGACTTCCATCTCAACCTCCATGCCTCTGGCGGCTACGAGAAGTTGCTCAAGGCCGTGACGCCTTTCATGGCAGAGCTGCAACGGCAGATAAAGGACAAATACATTGACCAAGAGCGATTGCGCCATCGACTGCCGCAGCTGCAACTGGCATTGCAGACGGGCACCGACAACTTCGTGGCGCAGATTCTCCACCACTACGGCCTCGACTTCAAGACCATCAACATGGATGTCACGTCGTCGCCATCCCGCGGCATCAACGGCTTCGCTGAGGCGATAGGCATAGTTGTGGACAGCATGGCCATAGACACCGCGCGGCTGAACCTGTCGTCGGCGCAACGCGACATGACCTATAACCTCGAGGTGCACAACGGCAAGAAGAGCCAGTTGCCGTTCCACGCCTTCCTCGACGGCGCCATCACCGGCCATGGCACGTGGATAAAGCCCCGCGTATACGACGCCAGCGGCAAGCTGGGCGTCAGCCTGAGCCTGATGGCGGAGATGAAGCCGGGTGGCATCAACCTGCGCATCTTCGACGACAAGCCCATACTGGGCTACAAGGCGTTTGAGGTAAACGACAGCAACTATATCTTCCTTGGCGACAACCGTCGGGTAAAGGCTGACGTGAAGCTCACGGCCAGCGACGGAACCGGACTGCAGATATACAGCGACGACGACCCTGAGGCATTGCAAGACATCACGGCTTCGCTCCACAGGCTCGACATAGGCAAGATACTGGCGGTCATTCCTTACGCGCCCAACATCACGGGCGTGCTCGACGGCGACATCCACCTCACGCAAACGAAGGAGGAGCTGACCATGGCCTCGTCGGTCAACGTGGACAAGATGACATATAACAGCTGCGCCTTGGGCAACGTGGGCACGGAGTTCACTTATATGCCAAAGCCGGGCGGCGGCCACTACGTGGATGGCATCATCACCAAGGACGGCGAGGAGCTCGGCACGCTCCAGGGCACTTACTTCTCGGTGGGCAAAGGCGTGCTCGACGCCACGCTCGACATGACGCACATGCCAATGGACTTCATCAACGGCTTCGTGCCCGACGGGCTCTTCGGCTTCAAGGGTTACGCCGAGGGAACGCTCGCGCTGAAAGGCTCGCCGGCGCAACCCAACGCCAACGGCGAGCTGTTTCTCGACTCGTGCTGCTTATTCTCCGAGCCTTACGGCATGGAGGTAAGGTTCGCCAACGACCCGGTGAGCATAAAGGACAGCCACGTCGTGCTGGAGAACTTCGAGGTGTTCGCCCACAACGACTCGCCTCTCAACATCTCCGGCTCCATCGACTTCGCCGACCTGTCGAGGATGATGGTCAACGTGAGGATGCGCACCAGCAACTACCTGCTCATCGACTCGAAGGAGAACGCGCGCTCCGAGGCTTACGGCAAGGCGTTTGTCAACTTCAACGGCACGGCGCAAGGACTCATCGACAACTTGCGCGTCAGGGGTAAGGTGGACGTGCTCGGCACGACGGACCTGAAATACAACCTCAAGGATTCGCCGCTCAACACCGACGACCAGCTGAAAGACCTCGTGGAGTTTACCAACTTCAGCGACACCACCAAGGACGAGATAAGCCAGCCACCGCTCACCGGACTCAACGTGGACCTGTCGCTCAACATCGACGAGGGCGCGCACATCGACTGTTATCTCAACGCCTCGAAGTCGAACTATGTCGACGTGATTGGCGGCGGAGAGATGCGAATGCAATACAACAACTCCGACGGCATAACGCTGCGAGGCAGGTACACCATCAACAGTGGCGAGATGAAATACGAGCTTCCCGTCATTCCTCTCAAGACGTTCACCATCGCCCAAGGCTCCTACATAGAGTTCACGGGCGACCCAATGAACCCGCGCCTGTCGCTCACCGCCACGGAGACCACCAAGTCGACCGTCGGCACGGCGTCGGGCAATGGCCGTGTCGTGAGCTTCACGTGCGGCGTGAAGGTGTCGAAGACGCTTCAAAACATGGGACTGGAGTTCACCATCGACGCGCCAGAGGACATGACCATCCACAACCAGCTCCAGGCCATGACGGTGGAGGAACGCGGCAAGCAGGCCGTGACGATGCTCACCACCGGCATGTATCTCGCCGATGGCAACACGTCGAGCTTCTCAATGAACTCCGCGCTCTCCGCCTTCCTCAACTCGCAGATAAACCAAATATCGGGCAAGGCATTGCGTACCCTCGACGTCGGCTTCGGCATAGACAACAGCTTCACCGGCACGGGCCAGCTGCATACCGACTACTCATTCAAGTTCGCGCGCAGATTCTGGAACAACAGGCTGAAACTGAGCGTCGGCGGCAAACTGTCGTCGGGAGCCGACGCGGCCATGACCAACGAGACCTTCTTCGACAACGTTTCGGTGGAATACCGCGTGTCGCCCGTGTCTAACATGTATCTCAACCTCTTCTACGTGCGCGACAGCTACGATTGGCTGGAGGGCAACGTGTCGCGCTTCGGCGGTGGCTTCTTGTGGAGAAAGAAGATGGACTCGCTTTCCGACATCTTCAAGCTCGGCAAGGCTGAAACCGCTAAGTCAGATTCCACCAAGAGCGGAAGCGAAAACAAAACACAGCGCAAATGATGAAAAACAAGTATATAGCATGCCTATTGCCTATCGTGGCGTTTCTCTCGGCCTGCTCGTCGACAAAGAGCATACCCGAAGACGACCAGCTCTTCACGGGAGTGGAAAACATCAACTACGTCACCGACAAAAAAGACAGCCACTTCGCCTCGACCAAGGAGGAGATTGACGCCGCCCTTGCCACGGCGCCCAACGGCGCGATATTCGGGTCGGGCATACGCTCGCCTTTCCCCATAGGCTTATGGGTATGGAATGAGTTCACGGGCAAGGACGACGGCTTCTCACGATGGATGCTCAAGAGCTTTGGCTCCAATCCCGTGCTCATGTCGTGGGTGAACCCAGCGTTGCGCGCCAAGGTGGCGAAGCTCGTGCTGCAAGCGCACGGATATTTCCGCGGCAACGTGGAATACGAGGTGCTGAAACAAGGCAACCCCAAGAAGGCGAAGATAAGATACGACGTGCAGACGGGACCACTGTTCACCATCGACTCCCTGCGATACGTAGGCTTCCCCGAATCGGCCGACAGCCTGCTGGCAAGCACCGCGTCGAAGGCTAAGATACACAATGGCGACCCGTTCGACGTGACGGCTCTCGACGGCGAACGGTCGCGCATAAGCAACCTATTCCGCAACAATGGCTATTTCTATTACCAGCCATCCTACGCCTCCTATCTGGCCGACACCGTGAGCGTGCCCGGCAAGGCTCTGCTGAGATTCCAGGAGATAAGCAACATTCCGTCGATGGCAACAAGGAAATGGACCATCGGAAAGGTGAACATCGACATGCACAAGAGATACAACGACGCGCTGAACGACAGCCTGAGCCACCGCGACTTCACCATACGCTTCAATGGCAAGAAGCCGCCTGTGAAGTTCAGCACCATACTGAAAAACATGCGGCTCATGCCAAAAGCCACTTACAGATACTTCAACCACCAGGAGAGCGCTAACAAGCTGGCTGCAACGGGCATATTCTCAATGGTGGACTTCAACTTCGCGCCCCGTGACACCACTGGGCGCACCGACACGCTCGACCTGCACCTCAACCTCATCTTCGACAAGCCTTACGACTTCTACGTACAAGGCAACCTCACGGGCAAGACCAACAACCGCGTGGGCCCGGGCGTCACCGTCGGTCTGACCAAGCGCAACGCGTTCCGCGGAGGCGAGCTGCTCGACATCAACCTAAAGGGCAGCTATGAATGGCAAACGGGACACAAGGCGGAAAACACGGGGTCGAAGCTCAACAGCTATGAATATGGCATCGATGCCTCGCTCACCTTCCCGCGCCTCATCATGCCATGGGCGTCGAAAGTCAGGCAGAGGCTCATAAGGCGAGCCATACGCACGCAATACATTCCACAGCTATCCACGAAACTGAAGTTCTCGTCCGACATCGTAAGGCGGTCGTCGTTCTTCACGCGGCATATCGTGTCGGGTGAGTGGACCTATGAGTTACAGACATCGGCCCAAAGCCGACACCAGTTCTCGCCCCTCAACTTCTCTTACGACTACATGCGGCGCTCGTCGGCGGAGTTCGACTCCGTGCTCAACGCCAACCCATATCTCTATTACACCATGCGCAACCAGTTCATACCGCGCATGCAGTATGTCTACACCTACACGTCGCCCAGCGAGCTGAAGAATCCCTTATGGTGGCAGACCACGGTGTCGGAGTCGGGAAACATCCTGTCGCTCGGCTATCTCGCCGCGGGAAAGAAATGGGGCGACAAGAACAAGGAGATGTTCAACAACCCATACGCACAATTCTTCAAGGTTGAGACAGAACTGGTGAAGACGTGGCGGCTCTCGCCCCACTCCACCCTCGTGGGACACGTCGACGCGGGTGTCGTTTGGAGCTACGGCAACTCTGAGGACGCGCCTTACTCCGAACAGTTCTACGTGGGTGGCGCCAACTCCATACGCGCCTTCACGGTGAGGACGATAGGCCCAGGCTCTTACCACGACGCGGCCTCGGCAGGCGTCTATTACCTCGACCAGACAGGCGACATAAAGTTCCTGGCCAACCTTGAATACCGCCCACGCCTCTTCGGCAACCTCTATGGCGCGCTCTTCCTCGATGCCGGCAACGTGTGGAAGATGAAAGACGACTATCGCACAGGAGGAAAGTTCAAGATGAAAGACGCCCTTCAGGAAATGGCGTTGGGCACTGGCACCGGCCTGCGCTACGACATGGGCTTTCTCGTCATACGCCTCGACTGGGGCGTGGGGCTCCACGTGCCATACAAGAACGGCTTTTACAACGTGGGAAGGTTTAAGGACTCGCAAAGCCTACACTTCGCCGTGGGCTATCCATTCTAATCATGACACGCACCATGACGTAAACGTTGAATTGTAAAATATTATTGCCGAAATTT
>OIYX01000308.1_pt1 | contig 18046 bp, 8 predicted proteins | sample 1588431 | NCBI WGS metagenome assembly OIYX01 (sample SAMN03283241) | human gut metagenome | biome: human-associated habitat; material: feces | host: Homo sapiens | place: Peru | collected 2012
TAGAGGGCTGAGTTTAAGGGGGTTAAGGGGCGTTAAGAGGGTTTGATTTGGGTTTGACGCGAGGGACTGGAGGGGCTTGAGGGGCGAGAGGGTTAGCCCGAAATTAATTGGCTTTAAATAAGGCTTCGCTTCTTAAAGGGATCTTGATTTGCGGGCTTTGTTGCCTCTTGCCGCTCAAGCCTCTCCCGTCCCTCTCGTCAGACCCCCTTCGCGTCAACTTATCGCCCTTTCATCTCCCCATTCTTCTCCAATTCTCCTTCAATTCGACCATTCAATCATTCCCAATTCGATTATTCGATTATTCGATTATTCGATTATTTCTCAGAAAAACCATTTCGCGACGCCGAGAAGCCCCTGCTTCCACGGCACGCGGTGGCTGACGCCCGACTGGCCGGCGAACTCGGCGAGGTGCGCGACGTACCAGTCGTAGTTCCGGACAAGCGCCTGCTTGTTCGAATACTGCGGCCTGTAGTCCAGCAGACGCTCGGCCTTCCCGATCGACACGAACGAGTCCGTCGACGCCGTCTCGTACACCCACGGATAGAGCGGCGAGAGGTGCAGCTTCTCGAGGATGCGCAGGATGAAGACGAGCGGCGCGACCGGCATACCGCGAATCTTCTTGCCGTGCCCGGCGCGGTCGAGGACGGCCTGGTAGTCTTCCTTCATCGTCGTGAAGTTCTTCGCGCCGATGTTGAACTCCGTCGCGACGACCTCCTTCGGATACGTCATCGCCTGCCAGATCGCGTGGTCGAGGTCATCGACGTCCATGAGCTGATAGCGGTTCGCACCCGACCCGATCATCGGGAAGCCGTGCCCCGTGTACGCCCAGTCGTAGAAGAGCGCGAAGACGCCCAGCCGCTCCGGCCCGACGAAGCTCTTCGGACGGATGATCGAGACGCAGTAGCCGTCCTTGATCGCCGCGCGGCAGATGTTCTCGGCGTCGATCTTCGCCTGCCCGTAGGGCCCGACGCCGACGAGCGGGTCGGTCTCGACGATCGGGTGCTTCTTCGGCACGCCGTAGACCGCCGTCGAGGAGATCTGGATCATGCGGTCCAGCTTGAACTTGCGCGCCGCGTCAAGGACGTTCCGGCAGCCGTCCACCTCCGTCGTGCGGATGTCCGATTCGCTGTAGAGCGGCAGGGCCGCCGCGCAGTGGACGACGTCGCACCCCGCCGTCACCTTCTCGACGGCCGCCACGTCGCGCACGTCGCCCAACGTGAACTTGAGCCACGGCTCGCCCTTCTCGGGATAGTCGAAGTCGGCAATGTCCAAAACGCGAATTTCCTCCACGCCCTTCGCGCGGAGGAAACGGATGAGGTTGATGCCGAGAAAGCCCGATCCGCCCGTGACGAGGACCTTCATGAAGACGCCCTCCTCACTTGGCCGCAGGAGCCGGCGCGGCCGGCGCGGGCGTCGCCGCAGGCGCGGGGGCCGGAGCCGCCGGCGCAGGGGCCGCCGGAAGTTCCGGCGCCGCCATCGGGAGCGCGGGCGCGGCCTGTTCGGCGACCGGCTCGGCTTCCATGAGCGAGCGCGAATGCGCCGTCGAGGTGAGGCGCGCGAGGACAAGCGTGTTCAGGAGAAAGACCGCGCCGAGGATCGCCGTCGTCTTGATGAGGACGTTGCCCGCGTCGGCGCCGAGCGACGCCTCGAGCATGCCGCCGCCAATCGCGCCGCCAAGCCCGCCCTCTTTCGGCTTCTGGAGCATCACGACGAGCGCGAGCATCAGGCAGACGAGGACTTCGACGACATACAGGCAACCGATGAAAATGGACATTCTTCTTTTTTCCTTTCTGAATTTGGGCGCGTATTATACCGAAAAAGCGGGGCCGTTTCAACTGGCGGCCCCGCCTCGCCGCTCACGAGACGTGCAGGACGCGCTCCTTGATCTCCTGCGTGCGGCCCTGGTTCCAGAACTGCGAGCCGATGTAGCCGCACGTCCGCCGCGCGACGTTGAGCTTCGCCTCGTCGGTGTTGCCGCACTTCGGGCACCGCCAGATGAGCTTGCCGCCCGCGTCCTTCACGATCTCGATCTCGCCGTCGAAGCCGCAGACCTGGCAGTAGTCCGACTTCGTGTTGAGCTCGGCGTACATGATGTGGTCGTAGATGTACTTCATGATCGCGAGGACGGCCGGCAGGTTGTTCTGCAGGTTCGGCACCTCGACGTAGCTGATCGCCCCGCCCGGCGAGAGCTTCTGGAACTTCGCCTCGATCTCGAGCTTCTTGAACGCGTCGATCGGCTCCGTGACGTGGATGTGGTACGAGTTCGTGATGTAGTTGCGGTCGGTCACGCCCTTGACGATGCCGAAGCGCTTCTGCAGGCACTTCGCGAACTTGTACGTCGTCGACTCGAGCGGCGTGCCGTAGAGCGAGTAGTCGATGTTCTCGGCCGCCTTCCACTTCGCCGTGTACTCGTTGAGCCGCTTCATGACGTCGAGGCCGAGGGCCTCGCCGTCGGGCTCGGTGAGCTTCTTGCCGATGAGCGCGTAGACGCACTCCCAGAGGCCCGCGTAGCCGAGCGAGATCGTCGAGTAGCCGCCGTGCAGGTACCGGTCGATCGGCGTCCCCTTCGGCAGGCGCGTCAGGGCCCCGTACTGCCAGAGGATCGGCGCGGCGTCCGAGAGCGTGCCCGTCAGGCGCTCGTGGCGGCACTGGAGCGCCTTGTGGCAGAGCTCGCAGCGCTCGCCGAGGATCGTCCAGAACGCGTCGAGGTCGCCGTGCGCCGAGAGGGCCGCGTCCACGAGGTTGATCGTGACGACGCCCTGGTTGAACCGCCCGTAGTACTTCGGGCGGCCGTCCTCGTCGACGTACGGCGTCAGGAACGAGCGGCAGCCCATGCAGGTGTAGACGTTCCCGTTGCCCTTCTTGTCGATCTTGTACTCGAGCATCTTCTTCGCCGAGATGTAGTCGGGCACCATGCGCTTGGCCGTGCACTTCGCGGCGAGCTCGGTGAGATGCCAGTACGGCGCGTCCTCCGTGACGTTGTCGGGCTCGAGGACGTAGATGAGCTTCGGGAAGGCCGGCGTCACGTAGACGCCCTGCTCGTTCTTGACGCCCTTGATGCGCTCGTTGAGGACCTCCTCGACGATCAGCGCGAGGTCTTTCTTCTCCTGCTCGCCGCGCGCCTCGCCGAGGTACATGTAGACCGTCACGAACGGCGCCTGGCCGTTCGTCGTCATGAGCGTGACGACCTGGTACTGGATCGTCTGCACGCCCTTCTCGATCTCCTTGCGGACGCGCCGCTCGACGATCGCGTCGAACTTCGCCTGCGCCATCTCGACGCCCGCGTCCGCGCACTCGGCCGCAAGCTCCCGGCGGATCGCCTGCCGCGAGACGTCCACGAACGGCGCCAGGTGCGTGAGCGAGATCGACTGGCCGCCGTACTGGTTCGAGGCGACCTGCGCGATGATCTGGGTGGCGATGTTGCACGCCGTCGAGAAGCTCTTGGGCTTCTCGATCATCGTCCCGGAGATGACCGTCCCGTTCTGCAGCATGTCCTCGAGGTTCACGAGGTCGCAGTTGTGCATGTGCTGCGCGTAGTAGTCCATGTCATGGAAGTGGATGAGCCCGTCCCGATGGGCCTGCACGACGTCCGGCGGCAGCAGGAGGCGCGCCGAGACGTCCTTCGACACCTCGCCCGCCATGTAGTCGCGCTGGACGGAGTTGATCGTCGGGTTCTTGTTCGAGTTCTCCTGCTTGACGTCCTCGTTGTTGCACTCGATGAGCGAGAGGATCGCGCCGTCCGTCGTGTTCGCCTTTCGGGCGAGCTCGCGGCGGTAGCGGTAGACGATGTAGCGCTTCGCGATCTCGTGCGAGCCCATCTCCATGATCTTGTTCTCGACGACGTCCTGCACCTCCTCGACCGTCATCGCCCGGTCGCGCGCGGCGCAGACGCCGGCGACCTCCTCCGCGATGAGCTTGATCCGCCCCTCGCTCATCGCGTCCTTGTAGTCGACGGCGTTGTTCGCCTTGCGGATCGCGTTCTCGATCTTCGTGACGTCAAACTCCCGCTCCTCGCCCGATCGCTTGATGATCTTCATCGCCTCTGCGCATCCCTTTCTCGAATTGTCTTGAAATCCGTTGTTTTTCTCTAACTTCACTGCCTATTGTGGACAGCGCGGATATAATACACTAAATATTGTATCCGCGCAAGGGGGTACTTTGGGTAGCAAGAGGTGGAGGTGGGAGGTCGAGGTGGAGCGTGGATGTCACCGAACGATCAGCAGCGCGCCTTTCGCGCGGCCGAAGCGCAGCCCACGGCCGCCGTCCGCCCGCAGACACCGCCAGCGGACATAGGTCGCCTCGTCCAGCTCGACCTGGGGCACGGGGCCCTCCAGCGCCTCCGTCGCCGTCAGGAACGTCGCCTTGTCGGACTCCGCATAAGCCGCGAGGTTCTCCGGATCGGTCACGACGAGCCGCACGCCGTCCGCGAGGCGCAGACGCCCCGTCACCGCAAGCGAGCGCCCCGCCCCGAACAGGTCGGCGCAGGAAAGGCGCAGCTCGTCAGTGACCTCGACGACGCCGCTCCCCGACAGCGTCAGCGCGCCAAAGCCCTCGAGCGACGGCACCGTGCGCGTCCAACCGCCGCCGAACTTGGCCTCGCCGCCCTTCAACACGAGCGGCGAGCCCGCCGGATACGAATCGTAGAGGAACTCAAGCGTCCCGGCCTCGACGACCGTCGCGCCCTCGTAGGTGTTGGGCGTCGCCGCCGGCATCAGGAGCTGCAGGAGCCCGGCGCCCCGCTTCACGAGCCCGCCGGACGTCGCGTGCGGCCCCACCTCGAACGGACAGGCATACGTCGCCTTGCCGTCGCCCGAGGCAATCGTCACCGTGATGTCGCTCGGCACGTCGTTGCCCGGACTCGTCACCGTGATGCCCGTCAGCGTCCCCGTCGCCTCGTCCAGTTCGGCGACGGCCGTCGCGCCGTGCTGGTTCACGCCCGAGATGACGACGCGCGGCGGCGCGATGTACTTGTTCACGAACGCCGCGTCCGTCGGCAGCGAGACGGACTTGAGGGCGTTCCCCGACGGCTTTTGGATCGGCACGTTCCAGAAGACGCCCCCGTCCTTCGAAGCCTCCGACGTGTCCACCGTCAGCCCGCCCGCGTACACCGTCAGCCGGTCGGGGTCGTCGTAGGTGAGGAAGTTGTTCTGGAAGAACGTCCCGTAGTTCCGCACCTTCAGGACGCCGCCGTCGAAGTTCACGTAATACTTGGAATTCGCCGTCGCCGCACGGAACGTCTCGTCGCCGAAGTTCGGCGTCGCCGCCGTATTGTTGCCGCAATAGCCCATGCGATCCTTGAAGATCTTCGCGCAGGCGAGCGTCGCGCCGTCCCGCACGGTGAGGACGCTCGTGACGGCGTTGGATGAGACGTAGGCGATCACGCAATTGCCCGGCGCGAGTTCAAACGACGTCCCCGCGCCCGCCACGGTCAGGACGCCCTCCACGTTCTTCCGGTCCAGCAGCGAGTCCGCATGGCAGAGGACGGCGTGGGCCGCGCCCGCGAACGTTCCGCCCGACTGGTACCAGTGCCCGTACGAGTCGTTGTCGCGCGCACAGCGCAGCGAAAGGCCGAACGTGGCCGTCATCGTCACGATTCCGCCGCGCTGGCGGACGATGCCGATGCCCGTGCGCCCCTGCGTGAGGTAGCCGTCCGACACGAGCGCGCCCGCGTTCACCGCGAGATAGCCCAATCCGCCAAAGCCAATCCAGCCCTGGTTCTTGTTTCCGCCGCGCCAGTTCAGCGTGCCGCCGTTCAGGTAGACGGCGCCGACGCTGCCGCCCGCACGCGCGATGTGCAGGTCGGCCGAGACTGTCGCGCCCTCCCCGATCGCGAGGATGCCGAAGTTGTCCTTGGCATCGCCGACCATCAGGTGGTGCTTCTCCGTCTCAACGTCCGTGCCGTCCGCCGACGCGGGCATCGCGAACGTCGTCGCCCCCGTCAGGCTGAGGCGCGGCACATTCGCCCACGTACCGGAGACCGTGGCCGCCGCCTGAGTCGGAATGTAGCCGTTCGTGCCTACCGTCCGGTTCGTGACCGAGAACGTCCCCGCGTCCGCCAGCTCCAGCGTCGCGTTCGCGACGACGAGCGAGCCCATCGTGCGCGGCTTGTCGCCCGTCACGCGGAAGACGCCTGGGCCCGACACGCGGAAAGCGCCCGGCCCGTCCAGCGCGCCTTCGAGCGTCGCGGCGCGATCCGTGGCGCCGATTCCCGCCGACGAGCCAACGGCCAACCCAAGGTACGTTCCAAACGTGACATCCTTCTGGATGACGTTCTGCGTCGCGCTCTTGTTGTTGACCCAAACTGTCATCGACGACTCGGCGACGAGCGGCCAGGTCACATTGCTGCCGTAGAGGCTCATCTCCATCTCCGTCCCGTTCGCGAAGCGGAGGACGGCCTCGCCCGGCTCCGCGCCGACGAGCGTCGTCTGCACAAGGAGGACGCCTTCCGCGACCACGATGTCGCCGGGGTTCGCGACCGTGATCGTTCCGCTGTAGAACTCGAACATCTGATCGGACGCAAGGATCGTCAGCCGATGGCCGCCCATGTCGAGCTGGCAGCCGCCCGTCCCGCCCAGGCCCCAGCGCGCGACGGCACCGAACGTCGTGTCGCCCGTCAGCGTGACGCGCTTGAACAACCCGTGCCGCGAACCGCCGCTCGAAGACGTGCGCTGCACGGCGCCCTTCCCGTCCGCGCCCGCGCCGGCGACTTCCAGCCGTTCCGCAAGCGGCGAGTCGGAGGGAGCCCCTTGCGCGTCCGCGATCGCGAGCGTCGCGCCGGACGCGACGGAAATCCGCGCATGCGGCGGCGTCTCCTGGCCCCGGCCGCCAAGGGCCGCGTAGGCGCCCTTCAGGACGCCGCCCCGCACCTCGATGTCGCCCGTGAACGTGTTGGCGGTCGTGCCAAGGTCGAGCGTGCCCGCGCCCTCCTTGACGAGCGTGATCGCGCCGGAGAGCCCGCCCGCGTAGGTCGCCGTGCCGTCGGCGACGGTGAACGTCCAGGTGTCGCCGTCCTTGACCGGCTCGACCGTGCCGTCGGCGAAGACGGCCGAGGCCGCCGCCGCGAGCGTGATGAACAGGAGTCTCTTCATGTGTCCGTTCCTTTCTGCGTTAGTTGTTGTTGCCGTTTGACGTCTGCTCCGCACGCCCGCTTCCGACCAGCCGGAAGTCCTGCGCCGGGATTTCGAGGCCGTCCGCCGTCTGCGGACGTTCCGCGTGGTTGACGTAGATCGTCTCGCCGTTGCCGTAGGCGACGCGCACGAGGCCGGGCGCGAGTTCGTCGTGCCGCGTCATCGCCTCAAGCTGGAGGTGGCGCAGCCGCCGGAACTGCGCGTCGGCCTTCACGATGTCCGGGATGTTGCCGTCGTGGAAGGAGTAGAAGATCGGCCGGCCGCCGAACTCGACGAGCAGCAGGTTGTCGCGCGGAGAGAGGACGCCCTGCGTGACGCGGTCCGGGTTGGAGAGGACGACGTCGTGGAACGCGAGCTCCCAGAACGGCACGACCTTGTCCACGAGCGTCTTGCGCCCGGCCGCGCGCGCGGCGCGCAGGTCGCGGATGCGCGGCGTCGCGTAGTTGATGTAGTCGAGGTAGCCGACGCAGCACTCGCTCGAAAAGCCGCCGAAGAGGTCGCGGCAGAGGCGCGCGGCCCGGATCATGTACTGGAGCTGCTCGGGCCGCGTCGCGGCGTGGCCGGGGTTCAGGCAGCGGTAGGGGAACGCGCTCGAGAAGACGTCGATGTAGTGGCTGCCCCAGAAGCCGAGGTCAGCCGTGCGCCTCAGGTTGTCCGGCATGAAGCCCTGCACGTCCCAGGCGTTCCGGAGACAGAGGTTGTAGGCCTTGCCGCCGCACCAGGAGCCGTTCACGTCCAGACCCTTTGTCCCGAGGCAGGCGATGTTGCCGTTGTCCCAGAGCGGCGAGACGGTGTAGCAGTCCGTGTAGTTGTCCTGCGCGTCGATGAGGTAGCCGAGGGCCTTCGCGCCGGCGATGAGCCGCCGCAGCCCGGCCTCGCCGCCCGCGACCGCCTCCACGGGGAAGACGGACGGCGCGCGCCCGTCGTAGCCGCCCGTCTGCCAGCCCGCGACGACGACCGAGAGGTCGTCCACGCCGCGCGCCTTGAGCTTCTTCAGGTTCGCGAGCATCTCGTCGAACGAGCGGATGCAGCGGACGGGATGCTCCGTCTCGGGCGTGAAGTCGTGCGCGTCGTCCGGTCGCTTGAACGGCTTGGCGGCGCATTGCTGGCGCACCGTCACGGCGCGCGCGAGCCGCAGCAGGTGGGGCCGCGCCTTCGCGCGCTCCCGGATCGGCTTAATCTCCGGGTCGCGCGCCTCCTTGTAGCGACGGTAGGCGTTCGCCATCTCGACATAGCCCGCACCCGCCGGCAGGTCGTAGACGACGACGCTCATGTCCTCGTAGGCGCCGATCCCCGTGTCCTCGACGCGCCAGCGCGGATACGCGCGGTAGAGCCCGCCCTCGGACGTCACGCGCTGGTTGAACTCGAAGCGCATCCCCTCCACCACCGCGAGGAACGAGCCGCGCGGCGTCTTCATGCCGTAGTAGGGAAGCGTCAGCCAGTTGCGCAGGTTCTGCCACGAGCCGGACGGACGCGTGAAGTGGCCGAGCAGCCCGCGCTGGCTCACCCAGTACCCGTCGTCGCCCACGCGCGCCTGGGCGCAGCCGACGTGAAGGTCCACGTCCTTCGCGCCGGTCGCGTCCGCCGCCGGCACCACGTAGCGCCAGCCGCCGTCCGCCTGGCGCACGCCGACGACCCGGTTCGTCCGCGCCGAGCCGTCCGTCGCCCACACGACCGCCCAGCCGTCGGCGCGCACGTCCGCAGACGGGAGCGCCGACACGGCCGAGAAAAGCAAACTGGCAGCGAGCATCATGATTCGGGATTCCTTTCGTTGATCCGAGTTTTCTTTCGACGGTTAACATAATAGCAAATCCGACACTGCTTTTTTACTAATCGAAAAACTGCTCTTTGACACCCTTATCCTGTATCTCCTGACAGGCACAGGCCGACAGAATCCTTATCCAGCGCTTCCGCCGCGTCCCCGAAAAGCTGGGGTGAGGGCGTCTTTGACAATAGGCCCGCCAAAATGATAGACTTCCCGACCGTGAAGGATGTCCGCCATGAAAAATTTGCCCCCCGGAAGGTTGTCGTGGCCGTGCGCCTCGACCACGCGCCCGGCCGCGCGCGGCTTGAGGGCATTCTCCGCCATCTCCGGTATGGGCGGAACTGGCAGGTCACGCTCGTCGAAAACGAGCCGTTCACGTCCGAGACGGTCGCCCGCACGCTGGCGGACGGCGTGGACGGCTTTCTCGTCTTCCGCGCGCTCGATGCGGACGCCTGGCGTCAGATCCTCGCCTCGGGCGTTCCCGCCGTCTCGCTCGAATCCGTCTTCACGCCGCCCGGCCTTGCGAAACGACGGAGCCTCCGCCTCCTCAGGAACGACGACGAGGGCATCGGCGCCCTCGCGGCGCGGCATCTCCTGACGCTCGGCAACTTCCGCGCGTTCGCCTTCGTGCCCGCGCCCGGCCGCACGCACTGGTCGACGCGCCGCGAGGCCGGGTTCGTCGCCGCGCTCGCCGCCGCCGGACGCGCCTGCACGGTCATCCCGCAGACCGCCGACGGCGAGAGCGAGAACGACGCCGCGCTGGCCGACGGAATCGCGCGGCTGCCGCGTCCCTTCGCGCTGTTCGCGGCAACCGACTTCATCGCCCTGCGCGCGCTCACGGCCTGCCGCGCCGCGAAGATCGGCGTTCCCCAGTCGGCCGCCATCCTCGGCGCGGACGACGACGAGCTGATCTGCACCCATGCCGTGCCGCGCCTCACGAGCATCCGGTTCGTGACGGAGCGGCAGGGCGAACTCGTGACCCGCGAACTGGAACGGCTCATGGACGGACAGACGGCCGGCCCGTCCATCCTGCCGTGGACGTACCATGAGATCGTCCGCCGCGAATCGACGGCGCCCATCGCCCCGGCCGCGCGCCTGATCGCCCGCGCGCGAGACCTCATCGACCGACAGGCCACGCGCGGCATCCGCGTCGCCGACGTGGCGCGCGAACTGGGCGTCTCACGCCAACTGCTCGACCTCCGCTTTCGGCAGTTCGAGCACGAAAGCGTCGCGGCGGCCATCTCCGCCCGGCGGTTCGCCGAGCTCACGCGCCGTCTGGCGGAGACCGATGCGCCCATCGCCCGCCTCGCGCGCGCCTGCGGCTTCCACGACCTCGCGAACCTCACGCGCCACTTCCGCGCCCGCTACGGCATGACCATGCGGGAGTGGCGTTTGAAGAAGAAGTCAGACTAACTCGGCCAGAATCGCGTCACAGACTTCCGTGCCGCGCGATGTCAGGCGATAAATCTCGTTTTCGCGCGTCAAGAGGCCACTTTCGCAGGCTGACGCGAGGGACTGTCCCCACTGGGGATATCCCGTCGCGTCGAGGCCCTCGCGCGTCCGCAGACGGAAGATTCGCCGCTCCAGCGCATCCCGTTCGGGCGAGAGCGTCTCCACCTCGCACTTCTCTTTGAGGTGGAGGTGGGAGTCCGAGGTGGAGCGTGGATGCTCTTCTTTTTTGAGGTGGAGGTGGGAGTCCGAGGTGGAGCGTGGAAGAGTTAACTTCCATTCTCCACCTCCACCTTTCACCTCCAACTCATCCCCTCTCCACCTCCACCTTTCACCTCCAACTCGCGCAGCGTCTCCACCTTTCACCTCCAACTCATCCCCTCTCCACCTCCACCTTTCACCTCCAACTCGCGCAGCGTCTCCACCTTTCACCTCCAACTCTCTTTCCACCCCGAAATTGCGCGTGCGGAGGAGGCCGATGCGCCCGCAGGCACCGGCGCCCAGGCCGACGTAGTCCTCGCCGCGCCAGACGGCGAGATTGTGCCGGCATTCGGCTCCCGGCACGGCATAGTTCGAGATCTCGTAGCGCGCGAGCCCCAGCTCCGCCAGCGCCGCCGCCGCCGCGCGGATGCGGTCAAGCGTCCAGTCGTCGTCCGGCACGTCCGCCAGCCCCCGCTCGTTCTGGAGCGAATAGACGGAGGCATGGCGAAGCCCCCAGTCGCCGAGCCGCGCCCAGCCGACGCACGGATCGCCCGGATAGCCGACGATGAGGTCGATGCCCGCGTTCCCGAAGACGCGCGTCACGCGCGCAAAGGCCCGCGCCGCCTCCGCCACCGTGTAGCCGCGCCCCATGGCCGCGAGCGTCGCGTCGTCCAACGACTGCACGCCCATCGAAATGCGGTTGACGCCCCCGTCGCGCAGCATCCCCAGCACGTCGTCCGTGACGTCCAGCGGATGCAGCTCGACCGTGAACTCCGTCTCCGCCGTCCGATGGGGCGCGAGCGCCGCCAGCAGCGGACGCAAATCGCAGAGGGCCGGCGACCCGCCGCCGAAGTAGACCGTCTTCAGCTTGCCGAAGCCACCGTCCGCGACGCCCCAACGCGCAAGCCCCTCGGCCAGGCTGCCGACGGACGCGGCCAGTTGCCGGACATAGGCCGCGCGCGCGGACGCCGGAACGCCGACGTGCGAATAGAGCGCGCAATAGCGGCACTTGCGGCGACAGAACGGAAAATGGACATAGAGATTCTCGACCACGCCCGCCTGTCGCCCCCTTCCTTACGGCAACCGCCCCAGCCAGATGTAGTCGAGGCGGATGGTGCCCGTGACCGGCGTGCCGTCCGCCGAGAACGCGAGCTTCAGCTGCTTGATGCCGCCGATCTTCGGCATCGGCACCGTGTAGACTGTGTCATCCACATCCTGCGGCTTCACCGCGAAGGCGACGCTGCGCGCCTCCGACCAGGTCGGCGTCCGATCCGTCTGCCACCAGATGCGCATCGCGCGCGAGGTCGTGGCGTTCTGCATCTTGAGGCGCACCGCGTTCGCGCACGACGCGCTGAACGCCACGCCAAGGTCGCGGTCGGCGGGCGAGACGAGCGCCGCCGTGCCGCTCCCCTTCACGGCGATCACGTAGTAGTCGCCGCAGACGAGCTGCACGGGGAACGTCTCCGAATCCCAGAACGCGTTCTTGCCGGGAAGGTACGCATAGCCCGTCCCCGTCGCCTCCGCGCGCCAGCCCTGCGCGTCGAGGTTCCGCGCGAAGTCCCACGCCCCGAATGTGCGCGCGCCCTTCGGCAGCACGTGGACGGCCGTGCGCCCCGTGCGCCAGAGCGTGCCGTTGTCGGCCTTCACGTTGACGCGGTAGTCGCCCGGGCCAGGGAACGTCGCCTTCGTGCGCGCCGCCGTCGCCGCCGCGAAGCGGACGCCCGCCGGGCCCTCGATCTGCTCCCATTCGACGGCGGCCTTCGGGTCGTCCACCATCGCCGAGAGCGCCGCCACCGCCTCGTCCGTCCAGACTTCGCCGCACGCCGTCACCTTCGGCGGATTGGGGTAGGGAAACGCCGCATCGAGGTCTTCCGCGAAGTCGAACGCGCGGTTGCCGGCCAGGATCCAGTCGTTCGTCGTGCGCGTCTCGTTCACGTAGAACGGCACGCCGGGCACGAGCACGTAGCCGTTGCCCTCGATGCGCCCGTTCGAGCAGGCGACCTCGGCGGGCGTGCCCGGACTCCCCCAGACCTGGATCTCGGCCGGGCCGTTCTTGTAGGCCCAGTTGTTCCGGTCGAACCGGCAGCCCCGAATCCACACGTTGCGCGTCTGCGGCGAGCGCAGCCCCAGCACCTCGATCGCCGCGCCCGCGTTGTTGCGGAACGTGCAGCGGTCGATAAGGCAGTTCTCGCCCTGCGCCTCGAAGTCGATGCCGCCCTGGTCCGGCGAGCCGGAGTCCGGCTGGTTCAGGAAGTGGCAGCCCCGGATGACGTAGCCGTCGTTCCCCCAGAGCATGACACCCATCGTGCCCGCCGACGCATGCCAGCCCGAGGCGTCGAACACGCAGTCGGTCATCCATGAGCGGCTCGCGCAGTTGTAGGGGTGCGGCGAGGTGTTGTGGGCGTAGTTGTCGTGGCAGAACATGCGGTTCACGAACGTGTTCGTGCCGCGCACGGTGAAGCCGCTCGAGCACTGGTACATCTCGCAGTCGCGCATCACCACATGGCTCGGCCGCCCGCCCGTGACGGCGAGGCCCCAGGAGCGCGACCCGCCTTCGGGCCCCGGCTCGTCCCACCACTCGGGGATGCCGTGCGAATTGAAGCGGTAGGTGCCCTCGATGTGGTGCGCAAGGCACCGCTCGACGAGGACATGGCCGCTCCCCGGCGACTGGCAGCCCACCATCAGGCCAGAGCCCGCGTCGCAGACGATCAGGTCGCGAATCGCGAGATACGCGGCGTCCGGCACGTACACGCAGCGCGCGTTGATGTGGCGCGTGCGGCGGATCTGCGGACGCATCCCCTCGCAGTAGGCGCCGATCTCCGCCCAGTTTCCGGGCGCGCCCGCCGCCGTGACGCAGAGCTCCTCGCGGAAGACGCAGCCCCGCTTCAGGAGCAGCCGCTCGCCCGGCCCGAGGACAAGGCCCGCCGTCCGGCGGAACGTCCGCCACGCCGTCGCGGGCGCGAGGCCGTCGCGGGCGTCGTCGCCCGCGTCCGCATCGATGTAGTAGGTGCGCGTCGGGCGGATCGGCGGCTGCCACGCCTTCGCCGAGAGGTCGGGCGCGCGCGTCGGCATGAAGACAATGCGCTTCGTCGCCGTGCAGAGCGTCCGCGCGGAGACGCCGGCCGGCACGTCCGTGCGGACGACGGCGAAATCGATGAGCGCGAAGGCGTTCGTCCCGGGGTCGACCGTCCACTCGAACGCGCGTTCGCCCCCCTCGGCGAAGCCGGGAAGCTCGACCCGCGCCGGCGTGACCTGCACGCCCGCGCGCCCCTTCGCCGTCAGGACGCACGCGCCGACGGCGCTCCCGACATTGGCGACCGAGCCCCTGAGCGTGACGGGCGAGCCGACCGTCGGCATCAGCTCGCGCGTGCGGAACATGCCGAACGCGGCCACCGGACGGGGCGCGTTGCGGAGATGGAAATTCGTGACCTGCGCCCGGCCCTTGGTGCCGAGGTCGAGGCGCGACGACGAGGCAACGCACCGCCCGACGCGCGGCGTCGGATCGCCGCGCACGCCATCGACGGCGAGCGTCATCGCGCGCCCGCTCCACCCGCCGACGACGCGGTAGACACGGCCCGCCTCAACCGCACACGCCGCCGAGACGCGCGGCTCCCAGCCGCCGTTCAGGAAGAGGAAGAGGTTGAACGCGCCTCCCGAACCGTCCGCCCGCGCGTCGTAGCGCAGCCAGTATTCGTTGTCCTTCTTCACGAGCGTCGTCTCGCCGACGGGCGCCTTCGGGAAGGACACGTCGCAGCCCAGGCGAAAGCCCGCCCGCAGCGTCGTGTCCGCCGGAATGGGCGGTGGCGGCACCGTGACCGACAGATCCCGCACCGTCCCCAGCAACCGCCCGACGCAGCGGTCGGTCTCCAGCGGAAAGACCGACGTCGGCCCGGCCGGCCGGCGGACGCGGGACGCCCGCTGCCCGTCCACGGAGATCCAGGCGTTCGTGCCGTCCCATCCGGCGGCGACGTCATGCCAGACGCCGGGCTTCGGCTTCACGGGCAGGGAAATGCGCGGCTCGGGACTTCCGTCCACATTCACGAAGAAGCTGAACGTTCCGCCTTCCTTCATATCGTCCACGCGCAGGATGTACGCGCCGAGCTCGTTCGCCCCGCCGCGCGAGCAGATCGTCCTCGTGCCCGCGTTGCCCGGCTCGTCGTCGAAGCGCACGCGCGCGGCGATCCGAAGCCCCGGACGCAGGTCGTCCCCCGGATCGTCCGCAAAGCCGCGAACGGCCCGTTTCGCGTCCAGCCGAATGTCCGCCGCACCCGCCGCCAGCGCCAGGAACGCCCCCAGCACGCCGAGCGTTCCAACCGTCTTTCTGTTCGTCCCGTTCGTCTTCATGGCAAGCCCTTCAGCGCACGATGAAAAGAAGTCCGAAGGGAACGGCCTCCAGCGTGCCCGCCCCCGTGATGAACTCAGGGTGCGTCGCCGCGCTCAGCGTCCCGGAATAGAGCTTCCCGTCGTAGAAGACCGGCCCGCAGACGGCCGTGCCCGTGTAGTCGAGGAAAAGCTGCGCGCCCTTCGCGACGTCGATGCGCAGCCCCTCCGGCAGGGACGGCGCCGTGTCCTGTCCATCGCGGCAACGGACGAGCGAGACGCCGTCGATATGGGCATCGAGGTCGGCGGTGTAGGCTGTGTCGGCACCGTGGCAACGGCCCTCGATGCCGAGGCGATACGTGCCGGCGGCGGGAACGTCCGCGAGATACGAGACCTCCACCCAGTGCCGCGTGTAGAGCGTCGGCGTCGTCGCGAGGACGTTCGTGACGCTCCCCTGCGCAAGCCAGACGCGCATGATGTTGTTGGCGTAGGAGTCCCGGTCGGCCCGCGCGCGGACATGCATCGTGAAACGGTGAAGCCCCGCCTGCGGAATCATCAGGTCCTGGTAGACGCCACACCCGTTCTGGAGGCGCAGCCGCCGCTCGCCCTCCCAGGCGCAGTAGCCCCAGTACTGCGGGCGATCCATGTAATCGACGGGCGAGCCGATGCGATACTTTGTCTCCGGCGCGTCCGGGACGACATACCCCTTCCACGCCGAACCCTTCTTCTCGAAGCCAGGCTCGGACAGGAGATTCCCGAAGTCGGCCGTCTCCGCCCGCACCAGCACCAGTTCGTCGATGAGGCCCATCGCCCTCGCCTCCGTCTGCGTCAGCGTGAGCGTGACCGATTCGCCTTCCGCGACGGTGAACGCCGTCGGCCAAATCGTCGGCGTGAGCCGCTGCGTCGCAGCTATGACCACGCCCAAATCAAGCGTCCCGCCGTCCGCGCGCGTCAGCATGGCGCGAAACGCCGGCGTCTCCACCATGGACACGTCAGTAGTGACGGGCGACATGGTCATCCAACTCGCCAGCCGCTGGACAAGACCGCGAAGATGCCATGTCCCCGCCGGCACCGTGAACGACGCCGAGGTCGCCCGCCCGCCCGTGGAGACAAACCCCAGCGCGGCGGCGCCGTATGTCGCCTCGGCCAGCGGGAAGAGCTGCATATCCACGGCCTTCTTAAGAAGCGTGCCCGTCGTGATCGACCCGATGACGCCGTTCGTGATGACGGAGGCGTATGTGGCGCCCGCATCCACGGAAACAGTCCACGACGCCGGGACATTCAGCGTGCAGTAGCGCGCGTGGACAAAAGGATTCGACGCCGTGGCCTCCGCCGCCTCCGGACGGACAAGCTGGTCGAAACTCCCGTTCGGAATCTCCGCCATCTCCTCCGCGCTCGGCTCCGCGACACGCACCATGCGGAAGTTGTCCATGAAAATGCAGGCGTCGATCCCGTTGTCAACCGGGCGGAAGCCGAGTTCCCAGTTGCCCGCCTCGGACACCGAGAGACGATAGCGGAAGCGAGAGAGACGCTGCAGCCCGATCGGGAGCGTGCCGACGACCTGCGCCGCACCCCACGTGCGCCCCAGGCGAATCTCGACCTGCGGCTGCTTGTCGGCCTGCGCATACCCGTTGCTTTCGATATGGGTCTGCTGATACCCGTAGCGGCTCCGCGCGTCAAAGGTCAGCTCATAGGTTCCGGCCATCGGCACGGTGACGGTCGTCGAAGCGGCATCGATCTGGACAAGCTGAAGAAGGTTCGTGCCGCCGCGCGGCGCCGGGTCACCGGAGCCGGACATGAACCACTTCATCCACGTCTCCGCCGTCTGTTGTTCCCGCTGTGTGCAGAGAAATTTCGGCGAGCCGACACGCGCCGTCCACCCATTGAGCGTCGTTCCCTGCGCGAACGCCGTCCTGTCGTATTGCGCATCCGTAATCTCAAACGGAATCTCCATGTCGGGGTTCGGGAAGACGGCCTCGACGTCGCCGCCCGTCGGCGTCGCCGTCGTGCGGACGCGCCCTTCGAGCTGGAGGACGGAGCCCAACGCGGCCTTCGCGATGCCGACCTTCAGACGCTTCACGCCCGGCTTCACCGTGTGGACGCGCAGCCAGCCGTTTCCCGTCGTCTCGACGACGCCCGCCTTGCCGCCCGTCGTCTTCGTGCAGGTGAGGCCCGACGCAGCATCGCCCGCCGGCGTCGGCGTCTCCGTGCCCACATAGCCCGTGAACGCATACGTCTCGCCGCTGCCGACGGCCAGGGCCGGCATCCGCCCGCCCTGCAGACGGAGCGCGCCCGCCTGCCAGTCGAAGTCGCCCGCGAAGGCCAGACCGTCCGTCGGCCCGATCGCGAGAACGCCGTCACCTGTCTTCGTGACGTTCCCCGCGCCCGCGAAGGACAGGGGCGGCGTGACCGTGCCCGCCTCGCCCGCGACCGTCGCGGATGTCCCGGCTGCGAGCGCGAGTTCCGTCCCCTTGACGCGCGGCACCGGGCCCTTCATCTGCGGCAAGTTCCACTTCGCGAGCAAGTAGCGCTCGACGGCCACGCGCTCGGCCTCCTGCAGCTGGTTCGTGAAGACGAGGACTTCGCCCAGCCAGTCGCCGCCCTGAGCACCCTTCAGGGTCTCCGTGAAGCCACAACGGTAGAAGTTGTCCGCGCCCGGCAGAATGTCCTTGTAGTCGCAGGAGAAGAGCTGCCAGCCCGCCTTCTGCTTCGTCGTGCGCGGGTCGATCTGCTCGCCGTCGAGGAAGAAGCGCGCGCTCATCTGCGGCCCGCACACGTCACCGCGATTGTAAAGCATGGAAGTCCCGCTGTTCGGGTCGAACGACTGCGTCACGGCGCCAATCGTGTTCAGGAACGGGCCCTTTCGGTTGCCTACCGAGTAGCCGACGGGATGCCCGACGCAGTTCGTGACGGCATGGACGATGAAGAGATGCTGGACGCCCGTCAGCGTCGCGTCCGCGCCCGCCTTCTTCCAGCGCATATACTGGCCGCTCTTCGCGCCGCCGAAGTAGACGCCCGCGCGGTCGTCGAACGTTCCCGTCACGGGGTCGATGCCATTCAGCTGGGCCGGATACGTGGCGTTGCCAAACCACTTCGGCTCGGCGTAGAGGCGCGTCGGCGCGGCCGTGTTCAGCTCGCGCACGTCACACCACCGGGAGACGTACCCCCCCCCCCCCCCCCCCCC
>OIYX01000309.1_pt1 | contig 17982 bp, 13 predicted proteins | sample 1588431 | NCBI WGS metagenome assembly OIYX01 (sample SAMN03283241) | human gut metagenome | biome: human-associated habitat; material: feces | host: Homo sapiens | place: Peru | collected 2012
ACTATGGCTTTTGATGGCGGATGTAGCGAGCGTCGGCAAAGAAGCAAACATTACGCCGGATCATGTGACGAAGCTGGAACAGATCATCGATACCTATACGGATGAGCTGGCACCGCTTGATCATTTCCTGGTGCCGGGGGATACCCAGAGCGCCAGCTTCCTTGATGTGGCGCGTACTGTTGTTCGCCGTGCAGAACGTGACATGTGGCGTCTTTCCGAAGAGGAAGAGGTGCATGAAGTGGATATCCGCTACCTGAATCGTCTGTCTGACCTTTGCTTCACTCTTGCCCGTTACGAAGCTGAAGTCAAATAAGAGATAAGTGACCGGAATGGTGGAACCGCCAAGCGACATTTTCTCGTTTGGCGGTTTTTGCATGTGGGTGGACAGGGGATTGGGGATCAGAATGATTCTTCGCTTTCAGGCTTATCATTGAAACTATCCGGCTGGTAGTATACAATAAGACGAGTTTATTCATGGGGAGAGCGCCTGGGTGAAGCGCTCTCAGCAGAAATGCTGCGCCCATCGCAAAGCCACTTTCCCGGGGGGGGAAGAGAGTACGACGAGACGTGCGATCCCTCATCCATAATTCCTAGTCATCAGTCACTAGTTACCATTCATTTTCAAAGGAGAAATATCATGGAACTTTTAGCACCAGCCGGATCTCCGGCGCATCTTATCGCTGCGCTCGATGCAGGAGCAGATGCTGTGTATCTTGGTGGGAAACGCTTCAGCGCGCGAAAATTTGCGGGCAATTTCTCTGATGAGGAGATGAAAGAGGCCGTCCGAATGGCGCATGGAAAAGGCGCCTCGGTGTATGTGACACTGAATACATTGATCGGCGATATGGAGAATAAGGCTCTCGCAGAGTATCTTCAGTTTTTAGGGACGATCCCGATTGACGGACTACTGGTACAGGATTTCGGTGTCGTTTCCATGGCCAGGAAGATCGCTCCGCACATTCCGCTCCATGCCAGCACACAGATGACGGTGTCAAATCTGGATGGCGTTCGTTTTCTGGGGGATCATGGATTCCAGCGTGTCGTGCTTTCGCGCGAGCTTTCTCTGGCGGAAATCAAGGAAATCACCGACCAAACGAATGTGGAGATCGAAGTTTTTGTTCATGGGGCGCTTTGTGTGTGTTACTCGGGGCAGTGTCTCATGAGCAGTTTCATCGGCGGGCGCAGTGGAAACCGTGGTTCCTGCGCGCAGCCATGCCGCATGCCCTATGAGCTGGTAGATGATGCGGGCCGTCCTCTCGCGCAGGAGAAGGGGAAGTACATCCTAAGCCTCAAGGATATGATGGGGCTTCCTCGGATCCCCGACCTCTTGGCCGCCCATGTGTCCTCTCTCAAGGTGGAAGGCCGCATGAAGAGTGCAGAGTACGTCTATAATACCGTATCAGCGTATAGAAAAGCGATCGATGCAGCGAAGCAGCATCTTCTGATCGATACCGAACCGTTGAAGCTCGATCTGGAAGAGGAATTTAACCGCGGCTATACGACGGCATATCCGGATGATACCGCAGGGCCGTCTATGATCACGGAGTACGCGCCAGGAAATCACGGCGTCGAGGCAGGACGTGTGGAAAGCATCGGGCGCGCTGCCTTTGTTTTTAAATCAGAGGCAGATAGGCGTCTTGTGGATGTGACAGGTATTTCCTATGAGACAGAAGAAAGAACAATCGCCTTTATTCCTGCAGAACGGCTGTCTTCTCTGAAAAAGGGGAAATATCGCGCTCTTTTCGAAGAACGCCCTCTCGCGCATGCACATGTCTACTGGAATGTGAAAATACCGAAGAAGTCACTTGCGATGAAGGATCTTCAGGGAAAGATCCCGCTCTATCTCTCCTTGTCAGCGGCTCCCGGGGAGGCACTGTCTTTGACCGCTGCCGATGATAAGGGGCATGCGGTGACGGTTATGTCCGATGTCCTCATGGAAAAAGCCAAAGCGCATGTGACGAGTGCGGAAGAGATAGAGAAGCAGATGAGCCGTCTTGGCAATACATGGTTCACACTTGCAGACATATCGGTGTCCAATGAGGGATGCATGGTGCCGAAAAGTATTCTGAACCATCTGCGGCAGGAGGCGGTAGAGTTACTTTTGGCAAAGCGAAGAGAGGCACATGAGGCAGGCATCCCGCACCCACTTCCTGCCTCGATGACGCCTGCTTTTTCGAAAGTCCCTTCTGAGGAGGGCGCACAAGTGACAGTCCGGACGACGCTTCTTTCTCATGTGAAAGAGGCACTGGCAGCCGGTGTACGTCAGGTCATTTTTGGCGGCGAATCCTTCTCGCATAGGCCGATTCCATGGAAAGACTATGAGGAGGCGGTGCGTCTTTGTCACGAGGCGGAGGCAGAGATCCTCTTTCCTACACCGCGCGTGGTACGAGAAAAATATCAGGCCAGAGCGCAGGCGCAGCTGAGAAAGCTTTTGACGCTCCTTCCCGATGGCGTGGTGCTGGAATATGCCGGAGCCATCGAATGGGTAAAGGGGGAGGAAAGCCTCGCTGTCTGGGCGGGGCCGTCCATGAATATTTTCAATAGAGAAGCTGAAAAAGAAATCGAAAGGCTTGGCTTTTCAGGCTGCTTCCTTTCACAAGAGCTGACGATCCCGCAGATCCGTCATATTGCGAAAGGATCGGATATACCGCTCGGGGCCTATGTGTATGGACGGACGGAGATGATGATTTCCGAGTACTGCGCGATCAATGCGGTAATGGGAGATAAGGACAAAAAGCACTGCCCTATGTATTGCATGCGGGGGCGCTTCGCCCTGAAGGATGGGGAAGGACGCCGTTTCCCTATCCATACCGATGAATGGTGCCATATGCATATCGCCAACTGCCATGTCCTGGACATGCGTCCGTACTTTGATGAATTGAAAAAAGCAGGCCTTTCTGCGCTGACACTGGACGTTCGCGGGAATGAAGGAAGTATCCTCTCGCTTTGTAAGGATGCCTGTGATATACTATGCGGCCGGAAAGAGGCCCCCGGAGCAGGCAGGGGAGACGATGTCACCCGTGGTCACTTCTTTAGAGGAGTTTTATAAATGAAACAAGATGTACTGGAAACACTGGAGTTCGACAAGATCCGCGAAAAGCTCGCAGAGCTCGCCCCCTCGCAGCTTTCCAAAGCTATGGCACGGACGCTCATGCCGTCCGTAGAGCCGGAGATCATAGAGAAAAAGCTCACGGAAACAGAAGAAGCATCGATTCTTCTGGAGCGCGAGATCACGACCCCTTTGGGGGAGACGCATGACATCACCGAGACACTGGAAAAGGCTGGGAAAGACATGATCCTGATGGCGAAGGAATTCATTGATCTCGCCGCAACACTCGAAACGTATAAGAAGATGCATCACTATTTTGAAGGCGAGCGTCATCTGGTCTATCCTGCGCTCGAAGAGCTTGCTTCGCTCATCATTCCGCAGGAACAGCTGATTGCAAGGATCCATCAGGTCTTCGATGAGCATGGCGAGGTCAGTGACCGCGCCTCCCCGCGTCTTTCCCGCATCCGCACGGAAAAGGAAATGATTAAGAATCGTATCCGCAAGACGATCCAGCAGATCATCCAGGATAAGGATCAGTCATCCTATTTTCAGGACGCCATCGTAACGCAGAGAAATGGTCGCTATGTCGTACCAGTCAAGGAAGAATACCGGTATAAATTTGAAGGGATCGTGCATGACAGATCATCCACCGGGCAGACGCTTTTTATGGAGCCGATGGTCTCAGTGCGCCTGAATAACGACCTCGCGGAACTCACAGCTTCAGAAAAGCAGGAAGTACAGGAAATCCTCCGCGCACTTACCGAGCAGGTGAAGAAGACACGGGAAGTCACGAAGAACAACTGTCACCTTGCGACCGAGCTGGAGTTTATTTTTGCGCGTGCGAAATTGGCTCTCTCCATGCAGGGGGTGAAAGCCATCCACTCCGCCCATGCGCTCGACCTTCGTCGTGCCCGTCACCCGCTCATTCCGGCGGATAAAGTGGTGCCGATATCCTTGACGCTGGGGATGGATTTCCAGATCCTCATCATTACAGGATCGAATGCGGGCGGCAAAACCATCGCGATCAAAACAGCGGGGCTTCTATCACTCATGAATCAGTCCGGTCTCTTTATTCCGGCGGCTGAGGGCTCGATGCTTCCGATTTATAAAAATATCTATGCCATTATCGGTGACGAGCAGAGCATCCAGTACAATCTTTCGACCTTTTCTTCCTATATCACACAGCTCACGGCTTTTCTTTCTCATGTGGGGACAGAAGATCTGGTGCTTCTCGATGAACTGGGTTCAGGCACAGACCCTGTTGAAGGAGCCGCGCTTGCACAGTCCGTTACGGAGTATCTGCAGATGCAGGGAGTACCTGCTATCATTACGTCCCATTTCAGTGAAATGAAAAAACTCGCTTACGAGACGCGCGGCATCGAAAATGCATTCGTAGAGTTTGACGAAGAGACACTGACGCCGACCTACCACCTTATCATCGGCGTCGCGGGGAACAGCAATGCCTTCAGCATTTGCAAGCGACTTGGCATGCCGCCCCTTGTTCTTTCTCGTGCCAGCCAGCTGAAAGAAGGCTCTCCGCTTCACAATATGGAAGAAGTCATGGCACGGCTGAACCGCCAGACGCGTGAAGTCGCGCATGAAAAAGAAGAGGTGGAAGCCCAGCTGAAGAAGGCTGAGGAACTGCGGAACGAACTTAGGACAGAGACGGATGCTTTCTATAAAAAGAAAGACCAGATCTTGGAGAAAACCAGACAAGAAGCGGAGACCATCAAAAGAGATCTTAGAAATCAGTCGGAAGCCATCATCAAAGATCTCAAGAAAAAGGCCTCAGCGATGGCGAAGGATGATCTCCAGCAGCATGTTTCTAAAGTGCGTGGTGCGATCGATGCCATGGCACTCCCCGGAAGAGAAAACCGAAGAAATCCGCTTCCCAAGGAGCAGATCAAAAAAGGCACCTATGTCTATATCGATACGCTGGACAGTGATGGTACCATCACCAAAGTGTCGGGAAATAAGATCACCATCGCCTGCGGTCTGATGCATGTCACCGTGACTCCGGAGCATTGCTTCGAGACGAAGAAACCGGTGAAGAAGGTCAGGAAGCCGGTCAGTCGTCCGTTCGCTGCCCGGGGTGCGGCGAGTGTTCGTACCGTTCATACCACGCTCAATGTCATCGGGAAAACAGTCGATGAGGCCGTCCCTGAAGTAGACCGTTTCCTGAATGAATGTTTCATGGCAGGCGTTTCGCCGGTGCAGATCATTCATGGCAAAGGGACCGGCGCACTGCGTCAGGGGATCCAGGAGTATCTTCGTACGCTGAATTTCGTAAAGGAATTCCATGAAGCTGACTATAGAAATGGGGGCGCGGGCGTGACAGAGGTCTTCTTCTGACGGTAGACTGTAAGAAAAAGAGGATATGATTTTCTCTTCATGGAAGCGTTAACAAACATAAAAAAGGAGGAAGCCTATCCTTCATTTCTGATACGTAAAAAACGAGCCTCTCCGGCTCGTTTTTTGCGTTAAATTTTGCACTGGGTAAAGGAACGTGATAGAATAGGTAAAATATTTTTGTCAGCACGGTTCAGCTTGGCAGACCGTGAGTGAAATGAGGAGGAGTATCGTGGGCGAACTCAATTTACTGCAGAAGAAAATTATGAAAGACGGCGTCATTAAAGCGGGAAATGTACTCAAGGTCGACAGCTTTCTGAACCATCAGATCGATGTCCCTTTCATTAGTGAACTGGGGAAGGAGTTCAAGAAACTTTTTGGTGACCGCCAGGTGGATAAGATCCTGACCATCGAAGCGTCCGGTATCGGCATTGCCTGTCTCACTGCAGTATATTTCGGTGTTCCGGTCCTTTTTGCCAAAAAGTCGGCAGGCAGCAATATGGATAAGGATGTCTATGCGACCGAAGTGAAGTCCTTCACGCATAATAAAGTGAATCATGTCGTAGCCTCCAAGAAATATCTGAATGCCGGTGAACATATCCTCATCATGGATGATTTTCTGGCAAACGGCTGCGCTGTGCAGGGGCTGATCGACCTTGTCAAACAGGCCGGCGGCATCGTAGAAGGTGTCGGTATCTGTATCGAGAAAGGATTTCAGGGCGGCGGTGATGAGCTCCGTGCTTCCGGTATCGATGTTAAATCGTTGGCTATTATCGAAAAGATGGATGCAGAAACAGGCACTATTACTTTTAGATAATGCGCAAAGATGCAAAACAGTGAATTTCTGTAGGGAGTCCAATAATTATTACAGTTAGGAGTGTATTGTGGAAAAAGATCCGATTTATGAACCCAATGGGAAAATCACAATCAGAAAAGCGGTTCCTTTCGGACTGCAGCATGTACTTGCCATGTTCGTGGCCAATATCGCGCCGATCCTCATCGTAGCCGGTGCTGTCAAAATGGATCCGGCGGAGTCGGCGGCACTCGTGCAGTCTGCGATGATCGTAGCCGGCATCGGTTCTCTTCTCCAGCTTTTCCCGATCTGGCGTTTTGGCAGCGGTCTGCCGATCATCATGGGGATCAGCTTCACCTTCGTTTCCGTAGCCTGCATCATCGGTACCAAGTATGGCTATGGTGCAGTCCTTGGTGCTGCGCTCATTGGCGGCATTGGCCTTGGCGCCTCTTGGTGGAGGAAATTTATCCCGCCGATCGTGTCTGCGTCCGTCGTGACGGCCATCGGTTTCTCCCTGCTTCCCATCGGGGCCAATTCTTTTGGCGGCGGCTTTGGCAATCCAAATTTTGGCGCCCAGAATTACCTGATCGTCGGTACCATCACGCTTGTCGCCTGCCTTGCGTGGAATCTTAAAGCACACTCTTTCTATAAGCAGCTTTCCGTCCTCTTCGGGCTTGTCGTTGGCTATATCGCTGCGTACTGCTTCGGCATGGTCGATCTGTCTCGTCTGACGGAAGTCCCGCTCATTTCCCTTCCCGGGATCATGCCGATCTCGCTTGAATTCCATGGAGATGCCATTTTCTCCTTCTTCCTGATTTTCCTCGTCTCCGCAACAGAAACGCTGGGGGATACCAGTGCTCTTGCCATGATGGGGTATGGTCGCCAGGCGACGAGCCGTGAAGTTTCTGGCTCCATTGCGGTCGATGGTTTCGTAAGCTCACTGTCTTCCCTTTTCGGCTGCATGCCGATCACATCCTTCAGCCAGAATGTCGGTCTTGTCGCTATGACCAAGGTCGTAAACCGTAAGGCTATCGGATGCGGTGCGGCACTTATGATTCTGGCTGGCATCATTCCCGGCCTCGGCGTCATTCTGGCGTCCCTTCCGGATGCCGTTCTCGGCGGCTGCACGCTCATGATGTTCGGCTCTATCGTCGTCTCCGGTGTACGTATGCTCGGAGAATGCGGCTACTCGCAGAGAAATATGAGCATCGCTGCCCTCTCTCTCAGCATTGGTCTCGGTTTCACACAGACCCCGCAGATTTTCCATATCTTCCCGGAACTCTTCCGCAGTGTTTTTGCGGAAAACTGTGTGGCTGTGGTCTTTGTTGTCGCTGTTATTCTGAACCTCGTCTTCCCTAAAGAAGAAAAGGAAAATCTGATTGTAGAATAATCGAATTTAGAAAAGCCGCCCGGTCTTTGAAGGCCAGGCGGCTTTTTGCGGGGCGAGAGGCCCATTCGTACCTTCTCTGGTTCAGCTTTTTCAAACGTAGCCTTCTGTTTTACAGGTGCATTCTCATTTAAAATCAAACATAAAAAATGTTTAGATATACTATAGCAGGGTTCCTTGAAAATGTACCGATTTCCTTGAGAATATCAGTACAAAATGGTGCAAAAAACTTGACCAAAATCGGCTTGGGCGATATAGTTAAATACAGTGGATAAATATAAAATCGAATAGGTGATAAAATGTTTAATTTACCAGAAAAATATGTCATGATTGACGGCTTCAAGATTCCTGCAGACAAAGGCGAAGAGTACAAGCGTCTTCGCGACAGCATGGCGAAGGAAGCAGATAAGTTTTTCCATACCTTCTGTGAAGAAGTGAAGAAGCAGAAGTTGGTGGACATCCTTGGCGAAGGCATCGTCGGCTATTCTTCGACCGGTGAAATGCTGGCAAGAATTTCCCTCGATCCTTTTGAGCTGTCTGCGCTGAATGTAGCAAAACAGAGAAAGAAGCTGCATGAATATATGCTTGCGACCAATGGTTACGATGATGATGACTACCAGCAGCTCCTGAAGGAATTCAAGGAACGTCAGGCGGAAAGAAAAGCAGCCAAAGAGAAAAAAGCGTAATGCGTTTCAGGGCATCCATGCATTTGACCGGCATGGATATGTTTGATATGAGAAATGGCATTGTGATCTTGCGGAAAGACGCGGATCGACATGTCACTTCGCTCATGATGCGCTCTTACAAATGCCTGCGAGTTCTTAACCGCTAACATAATAACAATAGGAAGGAACATACTGCTATGATTCATTTGATTCTGGACAGTACCTCCGGCGTTGGTGCAGATTTTCTAGCCCTTCACCCGAATGTACACTGTATTTCCCTGACCATTGAAATGGGAGAGAATTACGTACCGGAAAGCGAGGCAACCATTAAGGCTGTCATCGATTATTCCGAAGCGACGAAGAAATCGGTACCTACGAGCCAGCCGAGTACCGGCGATTTTCTGAAACTGTTCTCCGATATTCCTGCCGAAGACCCGATCATTGTGCTCTGCATTTGCTCCACCATCAGCGGCACGTACAACGGGGCGCTTTTGGCTGCCCGACAGTCGGGACGCAAGAATATCACGGTCATCAATACGAGAACGACGGCGATCGGCATGATCCATCTGCTGGAGGATGGTCTGGATATGATCGAGAAGGGGCTTTCCTATGAGGAAATCGCGAAAGCGCTCGAAGAAGCCTCGATGCGGACGGGACTCACCGTCGCACTTGATACCATCGACTACCTGAAGCGCGGAGGACGTATCGGGAAGGCTGCCGGCCTCATCGGAAGCATTCTCAAGATCAAGCCGGTGATTTACCTGAATGAAAACAATGAAGTAGATGCTTTAGGGAAGGTGCGCACGACAAAAAAAGCAAATGCGCTCATGATCGATTACCTGAAAAAGCAGGAACCGCTCAAGAGACTCGGCATCGTACACATCGAAAATGAAACCGGAGCGAAGGTGCTTTATGACAAAGCGAAGGAAATGTATCCGGACATGGACATTACACTCACGACGGCGACCCCGGTTCTGACAGCCTATCTGGGACCTGGTCTTACTGGATTCATTTTTGAAAGAGCCAAATAAATGGGGGAGAGAATGATGTATACCGTTATTGATGGGAATTGTTTCAAAAATATGCTGGTAGGAGCGTATCAGCTTTTCCAGAAGAAATATGAAATTATTAATCAGCTGAATGTTTTCCCCGTGCCGGATGGCGATACAGGGAATAACATGCTGAATACCTTGAAGTCCATGTACAGCATGATTGCGGAAGTCAGCCCGGAAGAGCCGGTTGGCATCATCGCTGAGAAAGCTTCTGCTGGTGCTATCATGGGGGCACGCGGAAATTCTGGGGTCATCCTTTCGCAGATCATTCATGGCATCAGCCGCGGCCTGCATGGCAAGAAGACCGCTTCCTGCGGACAGATGAGCAAGGCTTTCCAGTACGGTATCCTGTATGCATATCGTGCTGTTACCAAGCCGGTGGAGGGCACCATCCTTTCCGTAGCTCGCGGCATCGCGAAAGGGACACATGATGTATACCGCGTGGAAACGGATTTCAGCAAAATTTTGGAAGCATCTATCGATGCGGGAGAAGAAGCACTCGCTAAGACGCCGGAACAGCTGCAGATTTTAAAAGATGCGAATGTTGTTGATGCTGGTGGTCAGGGACTGATCTTCTTTTTAATGGGTTGTCTGAATGGTCTGACCGGAAAAGTCGAGGATATCGAAGTCGATGTGAAGCCGGTCATCAGCCGTCTGGAAGCAAAAGGAGAGTCTTTCTCCATTGAGTATCCCTACTGCACGGAATTCATCATCAGCCCATGCAAAGTAAGTGCTCGTGAAGTTCGCCAGAAGCTTTCTTCCTGGGGTGAATCTATGATCGTTGCTGCGGGAGATAATCTGGTGAAGGTCCACATCCACGCCCAGCGTCCGGGCCATGTCCTGGACATGGCAGCGGACTGGGGTACGCTCCATGACATCAAGTGTGATAACATGGTCGACCAATTTCATAGAAATAAAGAAAAGCAGCAGAAGATGGAAAAGAAACCGCTTGGTGTCCTGACCGTGGTCTCTGGGGAAGGCTGGACAGAGCTTTTCGAAAAATCAGGCTGTGATGTTGTCTCCGGCGGCCAGTCCATGAATCCATCCGTGCAGGAACTTTCGGCAGGTATGGAAAATGGACAGTATGAGAAATATATCATCCTGCCAAATAACAAAAACATCATTCTTGCTGCGCAGCAGCTGAAGAAAATGCTTGGTGAAAAAGTCCATATCGTACCATCCACGAACCCGATGGAAGGGCTGGCAGCTGCTATGGTTTTTGATGGTAAGGCCACTATCGCGGAAAATCTTGATGCCATGGCCGATCGTCTTTCAGACATCAGGAGCGGTATGATCACGACCGCTGTACGTGACAGCATCGTCGGTGAATCCACCATTCACAAGGACGATTTCATGGGTCTTGTCAAAGGTTGTGAAGTCATCTCTGTACCGAAGCTTTCCGACTGCTTCATGCAAGTACTTGGTGAACTTATTGATGAAGATACCGAGATCGTCACCATTTACTACGGAAAAGACTTTTCGGAAGAAAACTGTCAGAAAGAGATCGAAAAGGCAGAAAAAGCCTATCCGGATGTCACCTTCGAAATGTATGAAGGCGATCAGCCGTTGTATCCGATGTTTATCGCAGCAGAATAAGGAATATGAAAAGCAGAGCGAGAGCTCTGCTTTTTTTATGGAAATGATGGCGTCCTTTAGGCAAACACCGAATACTTCTGACTCTGCGATTGAATCAGCCGCTTATGTCGGGGCTCCAGTATCAAAAGATAACAGAATCTCTTGACATTAGCGGAAAATAAGAATATGCTATGAAAAGGTTAGCAAGTGCTATTTACAGGGGAATCCGGTGAGACTCCGGAACTGTTCCGCAACTGTATAGGGAGTTTTCTCATGGCAGTTCCTTCGCACGGACATGGGAGAGCAGGGAACCAAGTCAGAGCGCCTGAAAGATGTAGTCCGATCGTAAGCCATCGAGAGAGTGGCCGCAGGATCTTGGGATGGAGAAGTCCATCCTGACTTCGTGCGGCTTTTTTAGGTGTTACAGCGATGAATTTCTCATATTTAAGGAGGAATGAAAATGAAAAAGAAAATGGGTGCCTTTATTTTATGCTTCGCCCTTCTTGGTGCGGGATGCGTCTTTGCAGAGGAGGAGAAGACGAGCCCGGAGGTCGATCCGGCAGCGACACAGATGACAGAGACATATCCATCTCCGGATGCCATCCTTCCGCCGGTGCCTGTACCGCCGGAGAAGGGGATCGAGGATGTAGCCGCTTTTCAAAAATATGCAGAAGAAGTGGATCTGTATGTGAAAGCCTGCCAGCACTACATTGACGGAGCGACAAATGATGCGAATGCCATCATAGAAGCCAGAAATAAAGCTGTAAAAAAGGCACAGGAAGCGGTAGATGTGTACAATCGCTTTTTTGATAAATAATAAACTGTTCCAGTCAGATATATAGAAAAGGATATACTCCGATGAAACAACTGATCAGCTACTATCGTATGCCGGGTGACCGGGAGGAGGAAATCTCGCGTCTTATCCATGCGGAAGGTCTGGATGGGGTGGAAAACCTCATATATGGCAGTCAGGCGGGGAGTCCGCCATTTTTGCAAATCACTGTGGGAACGCATCTCAGGTACTGGCCCTATTGGATGGATTTCTATGAAGGGAATAAGGATCGTCTGTTTGAGATTTTTACAAATCAGGACAATATACGCCAAATGTATGGCGCAGAGGATAGAGAAGGCTGGATACAGGTCATCCGTGCGAATATCTGTGCAGCACTGGCTGAGAAGCCCCGCTATCTTGTCTGGCATGTGCAGGAGAGTACGCCTGAAGAGGCCTTTTCCTGGCGCTTCCGCCATACCGATGAAGAAGTTCTGGCAGCGACGGCAGAGCTCTATCAGTCTTTCCGCGATCTGATCCCGGACGGGGTATTTATTCTCTTTGAAAATATCTTCTGGCCGGGGCTTTACCGGCTTGAACCAGAGAAGGTGGAATACTTTTTCACAAGACTGGATGATCCCGCTCATACAGGCCTTATGTTTGACAGCGGACATTTCATGATCACGAATCCGGATCTGACAAGCGAAAAAGAGGCCGCGCTCTATATCAGGGAAAGCATGAAGCAGCTGGGGGAAATGAGATCGCTCGTGAAAGGTATTCATCTCTCCTGCTCTCTTTCCGGAGCCTATATCCGCCAGTTCAGGAGGGGAATGCCGGTTCCGCTGACGAATCAGGTCATGATGCGTCATATATGTTCTTTGGATCATCATGATCCGTTTCAGACGAGAGCCGCCAGAGAGATCGTCGAGGCCATCGAGCCGGACTATGTGACGCATGAACTTTTCGGGAATACGTTCGCCGAAGCGGTGGAGAAGGCACGAAAGCAGGTGTTATTGGTGACAGGGGCAAGGGAAACGCAAGTATATCACAGCGTTTGACTACACAAGCATTTTTAGGCAAAGCATAAAATCAAACAGCAATTTCCTTGGCATTCTCCTAAATCTGTGAGGCATAGAATTATTTTTCTTTGGCATTTTCCTGTAGTCCCCGTAAACTGGTAAAAATGCCCGAAATCGAAAATTTTCAAAATACTATATTGACATTTTTCGAATAACACGCTATAATACATTCAGAAAGTTAAATATGCTTCGTGAGGGTTCGATACGAATCCTGTACGAGAGAGTATTTCTAATAAGGAGGAATCCCAAATGTCTCTCAACGGTAAAAAAATCAGCGAATTCAAATTGAATGCATTCCAGCAGAACGATTTCATCGAAGTAACCGATAAGGATCTTCTCGGCAAGTGGAGCGTGCTCTTCTTCTATCCGGCAGACTTCACCTTTGTGTGCCCGACTGAGCTTGAAGACCTGCAGGGCAAGTATGCTGACTTCCAGAGAATCGGATGTGAAATTTATTCTGTTTCCTGCGATACCCACTTTGTTCACAAGGCATGGCATGAATCGTCTCAGGCTGTCGGCAAGGTCGAATACCCGATGATCGGTGATCCGACTGGCAAACTGTCCAAGGAGCTGGATATCTACATCGAAGACTCCGGCCTCACAGAAAGAGGCACCTTCGTCATCAATCCGAAAGGTGAGGTCGTACTGTACGAAGTGAGCGCAGGCAACATCGGCCGCAATGCGGACGAGCTGCTTCGCAAGGTGGAAGCAGCCCAGTTCGTGTATGAGCATGGCGATGAAGTCTGCCCGGCTAAATGGCAGCCCGGTGCAAAAACGCTGAAACCGTCCTTTGATCTGGTCGGCAAATTATAAAAAGGAGCGGCATCATGGAAAAACGATATGATGCCATTATAGTAGGCGGAGGACCGGCAGGGCTCTCCGCCGCTATTTATATGGCACGAGCACGTTTTCATGTCCTTGTCATCGAAAAAGAGAAGATGGGCGGACAGATCACGATCACATCTGAAGTAGTGAACTACCCGGGCATTTTCAAGACAGACGGCGAAGCGCTGACCCGTGAAATGGTACGCCAAGCCGAGGCCTTCGGTGCGGAATTCCTGTCGGCGAACGTGATAGGGCTTTCACTCGCCGGTGATACGAAAGTGGTACACACCGACCGCGGAGACTTCGAGGCGATGGGTCTCATCTATGCAGCCGGCGCACATCCACGGCTTGCGGGCTTTACCGGGGAAATGGAATTTCGCGGACACGGTGTCGCCTACTGCGCGACCTGTGATGGCGAGTTCTTCACCGGAAAGGACATCTTCGTCATCGGCGGCGGGTATGCGGCGGTCGAGGAAGCACTTTTTCTCACGAAGTACGCACGGAAAGTCCATGTCATCGTGCGCGGCGCGGATTTTTCGATTTCCACGGCTGCGGTTGAAGAGCTGAAAGAACACCCTGATGTGACGATTTCCTATCGCACGGAAGTCGCACGGGTAGAAGGAGACAGCGCGATTCGTTGCGTCGTCCTGAGAAATCGGGATAGCGGGGAAGAGACTGCCTGCGAAGCCGGAACGGATGATTTCTTCGGGGTCTTCGTCTTCGTCGGCTATGCGCCGGAAAGCGGCCTTTTGAAAGGGCAGGTCGAGCTGGATCCTGCGGGCTATGTCGTGACGGATCGCGAACAGCAGACGAATGTATCCGGCGTATACGCAGCGGGGGATATCTGCGTGAAGCCGCTCCGTCAGGTCGTGACGGCTGTTTCTGATGGCGCGATCGCTGCGACATCCATGGAAAAGTATCTGGGAAATCTGTACCGTCGACTGGGCATCCGCCGCACGTACACGACGAAAAAGACGCAGCAGGAAGAAAAGGCTCAGCCAAAAGCTGCCGCCGGGGCTTTCCTGGACGATGCGATGCGAGAAGCCCTCTCGCCCGTCCTTGCTCGGTTTGAGCGTCCGCTTCATATCGTGGTCACTCGCGATGGCAGCCTGCTAGCCGACGAGGCCGAAAACCTTGTGAAGGAGCTTACCAGCCTTTCGGATACGCTTTCCTATGAAGTGGTGAGGTCAGGAAATGCAGACGTCACCATTTCCATCCAGAGCGCTGAAGGAAAGGACCTCGGACTGCGTTTCCACGGCGTCCCTGGCGGGCATGAATTCAATTCCTTCATCCTTGCCCTCTACAATGCCGCAGGCCCGGGCCAGGATGTAGGAGAGACACTGCAGAAGCGCATAGAAGAGATTTCTCGCGATATTCACATAGATATTGCGGTCTCTCTCTCTTGTACCATGTGCCCTGACCTCGTCGCTGCTGCCGAGCGCATCGCAGCGGAAAACGAAAACGTCTCCGTCGATGTGTATGATCTCGCGCACTATCCGGATATGCAGAAAAAATACGATATCATGAGCGTTCCCTGCCTGATCATGGATGAAAAAACATATTTTGGGAAAAAGAGCCTTGAAGAGATTCTGAGAATCCTTGGAGCGTGAAAAGACAGCCGAAAGGCTGTCTTTTTTATTGAAGACGAAGTTTTCACGAGACTAGAAAAAGAAAAGGGCTTTCCCTTTTGAAGCCTTCCTTAATCAGCGTTTCCTTAGCACTTACAGATGCAACTTCACACCTCATTTTCAGAATCCAAAATCTATTTGACGCTACCCGCGGCAGGCTCTATAATAGTAAGAACTGTTTTATCAAAAATGGCGACAGTAACGAAAAATTTGGAAGGTGAAACTATGCACGAAAAGTACGTACCTCAGCAGATCGAAAAGAAATGGCAGAAAATCTGGGAGGACACCAAAGCATTTGAAACTCATTCTGACCCGAACAGAAAGAAATACTATGTACTGGAAATGTTCCCGTACCCGTCTGGCAACCTCCACATGGGCCATGTCAGAAACTACTCCATCGGTGACGTCGTTGCCCGTTTCAAGACGATGCAGGGCTTCAATGTCATCCATCCGATGGGCTTCGATGCCTTCGGCATGCCAGCCGAAAATGCGGCGATCAAGCACGGCATTCCGCCGGCGGAATGGACCTATTCCAACATCGACAACATGACCCGTCAGCAGAAAGAACTCGGCCTGTCCTATGACTGGGACAGAAAAGTCCTGACCTGCCGCGAAGACTACTACAAACACACCCAGAAACTCTTCGAGATTTTCTACAAGAGAGGCCTCGCTTACAAGAAAGAAGCGAAAGTCAACTGGTGCGAAAGCTGCCACACCGTTCTGGCGAACGAACAGGTCGAAGAAGGCCGCTGCTGGCGCTGCAAGAGTGAAGTCGTCAAGAAAGACCTCTCGCAGTGGTTCCTGAAGATCACTGACTATGCAGACCGTCTCCTTGCAGATCTCGACCATATGCCAGGCTGGCCGGAACGCGTAAAGACCATGCAGAGAAACTGGATCGGCCGCTCCACCGGCACCCAGTTCTCCTTCAAAGTTGAAGGCACGGATGACCAGATCCCGGTCTATACCACCCGTGTCGATACCGTCTACGGCGTCACCTACATGGTCCTCGCTCCGGAACACCCGCTTGTTGAAAAACTCATCGCGAATAATCCGGAAAAGGCGAAGCTCGAAGCATTCATCGAAAAGATGAGAAATGAAAACGACATCGTCCGCACCGCGGAAGATGCACCGAAATTCGGCATGTTCACCGGCAGCTATGCCATCCATCCGCTGACTGGCGAGCGCGTGCCGATCTGGATCGCGAACTACGTCCTCTACGAATACGGCACCGGCGCTGTCATGGCCGTACCGACCCACGACCAGCGCGACTGGGATTTCGCCAAGAAATACAGCCTCCCGATGAAACTCGTCGTCCAGAACAAGGCCGGCTCCCTTTCTCTCGAAGAGATGGACAAAGCCTACGATGCTGACGGCGTCCTCGTGAACTCCGCTGAATTCGACGGCCTGAAATCTGGAGAAGCGCGTGAAGCCATCACCAAGAAATTCGAAGACATGGGCATCGGTGAAGGCAAAGTAAACTACCGTCTGCGTGACTGGCTGATTTCCCGCCAGCGCTACTGGGGCTGCCCGATCCCGATCATCCACTGCCCGCACTGCGGCAATGTCCTTGTCCCGGAAAAAGACCTCCCGGTCAAGCTGCCGGAAGACGTCAACTTCGTCGCTGGTGCGACCTCTCCGCTTGAAACCAGTGAAGCTTTCCTCCACTGCAAATGCCCGCAGTGCGGCGCGGATGCTACGAGAGAAACCGACACGATGGATACCTTCATCGACTCTTCGTGGTACTTCCTGCGTTACTGCGATCCGCACAATACCGAAGAACCATTCGCTAAAGATAAGGCAAACTACTGGATGCCGGTCGACCAGTACATCGGCGGCATCGAGCATGCGATCCTTCACCTGCTGTATTCCCGCTTCTTCATGAAAGTCCTTCAGGATGAAGGCATGGTCGACTATCCGGAACCATTCACGAACCTGCTCTGTCAGGGCATGGTCCTGAAAGATGGCGGCAAGATGAGTAAATCCGTCGGCAATGTCGTTTCCCCAGAAGAAATCGTCGGGAAATACGGCGCTGATACCGCCCGCCTCTTCATCCTCTTCGCCGCTCCGCCGGAAAAAGACCTCGAATGGTCCGATCAGGGCGTAGAAGGTTCTTACCGTTTCCTGAAACGCGTCTGGAACATCGTCGGCAAGTACGAAGACATCCAGACCGAAGAAAAAGGCAAACTCTCTTCTGATGAATTCGCTCTTAGAAGAAAACTGCACCAGACCATCAAAAAAGTCACCGAAGATCTGGATGGGAAATTTGCTTTCAATACCGCGATCTCTGCCATCATGGAACTCGTAAATGATATGTACCGTTTCATCGAAGCGCATGAGACCATCGAGGCAAGCCTTTCTGGCGAGCTCGTCAGAAACCTCCTCATTCTCCTCGCTCCATTCGTTCCGCACATGACGGAAGAACTCTGGCAGAGTGCAGGACAGAAGGAAGAAAGCATCCACCTGGCTACTTGGCCGGCCTGCGATGAATCTGCCCTCGTTGTCGATGAGGTCGAACTCGCTGTCCAGGTCAACGGCAAGGTCCGCGCGACAATCTCCGTCCCGGTCGCTATGGCGCGCGAAGAAATTGGCGAAAAAGCCCAGGCTCTTCCGGAAATCCAGAAATTCACCGAAGGCAAGACCATCGTGAAAGTCATTGTCGTACCGAAGAGAATCGTCAATATTGTTGTCAAATAATAAACAAGCGAAAAGAGAAGCCGCGAGGCTTCTCTTTTTATATGCGAGAGTGTGCTTTCTAGGGAAACACTGATTAAATCGTTATCAGATTTCATTCTTGGATTTTTATACAGAGCG
>OIYX01000310.1_pt1 | contig 17975 bp, 11 predicted proteins | sample 1588431 | NCBI WGS metagenome assembly OIYX01 (sample SAMN03283241) | human gut metagenome | biome: human-associated habitat; material: feces | host: Homo sapiens | place: Peru | collected 2012
ATTGAGGTTTGGAAATTGCAGGAATACTTTGTGTATTTCAAGATTTTCAAACCGATAAGTTGGGGCAAAAGACCCGCTGAGCGCCGCAGCCGATTGATTCAGAGGTTCCTTAGATCGGTTTCAATTTGCTGCAAGGAAAATTCATAGTGCATGGCCAGCGCCTGAAATAATTCCCGCATTACCTTTTCCGAGATCGCGCGGATGTCCAGCCCCGCCACGAAGCCGATGACGCGCTCGATTTCATCCGCCGGGACGTGGTACGCCCGCAGGCTCATGGTCAAAAACAGCCGCAGCTTCTTTTCCAGCGTCAGCTCCCCGTCACATGGGTGCGCCATGTAGCCGCGCATGATCCCGGCCGAGCCGATTTCCATGTCGTAAAAATCGCGGGCGGTCAGCTCCGGCTGATAGGGGCCGAAGATCTGATGCAGCTCCTTCGCCGTTTCCCGCCGAATGTACTCGGATGCCTCTTTCTGCGTGTAGGCCTCTATGTAGATCTCCCGCAGGTTTTCGTTCAGCTCCGTCAGCGTGATCTGGAGCGCTGTTTCGACTGCGTATACATAGATCGGCGACAGCTTTGCACTCGTCGCACCTCGCGCCATGGCAAACTGGTTTTCAAACATGAACTCCACCAGCTCCGTCAACACGCCGTCCTTGGCACAGAAAATATTCTGGAACTGGCTGTAAGACACACCGGCCTTTTCGTTGATTTCCGCCAGCGTGGTCTGCTTGTAGCCCTTTTCTAAAAACAGCTTCACGCAGACGGTCAGAATCCGCTTCTTTGTGGGCAGGCTTGCGCTTGTGATGGCGATGAGAACCCCTCCTTTCGTTTGTGGTGTGCACACCATCAGTATAGCACACGGAACGGAAAAGCGCAACAGAAATCAGGCGCCTGTGTGTAGCTTTTTTATGAAAGCCGTCCCGTTCATTTTTTATGGCAGCAAGGACGTAACACGGCAAATGTGCAGGAACTGCGAGAAACACCAAAAGCCCCCTGAAATCGTTGATTTCAGGGGGCTTTTCAGCATATCGTGGCTCATACTAGAATCTGTTAAAAAGCTTGAAGAGCTTTTTATAGCGCCAGCGGCGCGTCAGATTCTGCATGAGACGGCGCAGCGTGCATTCGCACGATGCGAGTGTGCAAAGCACACGGGATTCTTGATTCAATATTTGAATCAAGAATCAGTATCAGAATGCCCAGGTGCCGTTTCGGAAAATGGGGTAGGTTTTGCCGTCGGCGCTGTGGCCGTCGATGGACAGGTCGGCCGAGCCGATCATGAAGTCCTCGTGCACCATGGAGTCGTTGACGCCCAGCGCGCGGCACTCGTCGAGCGTTTTGTGCTCGAAATCCTTGATCGTGTCGGCAAAGCCCATGCCGAGCGCCAGATGGCAGGCGGCGTTCTCGTCAAACAGGGTGTTCAGGAAGAGCAGGCCGCTCTCCTGAATCGGGGAGTTATACGGCACGAGCGCGCACTCGCCGAGGTAGGCCGAGCCCTCGTCCATGTCGACGAGCTTTTGCAGCAGCGCCTCGTTCTTCTCGGCGTGCACCTCGACGGCCTTGCCGTTTTCAAAGCGGATGGAGAAATTCTCGATGAGCTGCCCCTGATACGACAGCGGCTTGGTCGAATAGACGATGCCCTCGGCCTTGCCGCGCATCGGGGAGATGAAGACCTCCTCGGTGGGGATGTTCGGGTTAAAGAAGATCCCCTGCAGGGAATTTTCGCCGCCGCCCTTGAACTCCGCCTCGGGGATCATGCCGACGCGGAAATCCGTGCCGTTGCTGCTGTGGTACTCAAGCTCGGTCAGGCTCAGGCTGTTGAGATAGGCGCAGCGCTTGGCAAGATCCTCGTTGTGCTCCTTCCACGCCTGCACGGGGTCGTCCGTCACGCGCGAGGCGTCCAAAATCGCCTGCCAGAGCGCCTCGACGGCCTGATGCCTGCTCAGCTTCGGGAAGAGCTTCTTCGCCCATTTCTCGCCCGGAACGGCCGCGATGCACCACTGATATTTGTTCTCGATCTGGTCGCGGTAGGGCTTGATGACGCGGTAGCGCGCCTGATCGGCCTTGGCCATTTTTTCCTGATTGATGCCCTTGAGGCCGTCGGGATCCTCGCTCAGCAGATAGATGCGGCAGGGGATCTCCTCGGTGTAGTGCTGCCAGCGCGCCTCCTCCCAGTTTTCCAGCGTCGAGAGGTTCTTGGCGCTGCGCCAGCGGTAGCTCAGCTTGTCAAGGGGCTGGTGCGTCCAGTCGACCACGACGCGCTTCGCGCCCGCGCGGTAACATTCCTCCGCGACCATCGTGACGAAGTCCGGCTGATCCAGCTCGGCGGTGATGAAGACCTCCTGCCCCTTGCGGACGTTCACGCCCGTCGTGGCGATCAGCCTTGCATAGTTGCGCAAAACGGTTTTTTTCATGCGAAGACCTCCAAAAAATTTTTGTTCCAGCAAATAGTATAGCAAATTTTCCCGAAAAATGCAAGGGAACCTCTGATTCAATCGCAAGAGCGGTCAGCGAGGGATTTTGTTTCCAAATTGAGGTTTGGAAATCGCAGGAATCCTTTTCGTATTTCAAGATTTTCAAACCGATCAGCTGGGGCAAAAGACCCGCTGAGCGCCGCAGCCGATTGATTCAGAGATTCCCATGATTGCGCTGCGCGGCTTTCTTGTGTATAATAGAGGGCGAAAGGAAGCGAAGCCATGAATTTGAATTTGATCGACCAAACCGAACTGCTGCGCCGCGAGCACGGGCGCGCGCTTTACGAAGGGTCGGAGGGCAGCGTGCTTTGCAGCGCCGACGGACGGACGGTGTTCTCCGACATCCGGGATATTCCGCGTCTGCGCGCCCTGCTGCGGACACTGACGCCGCCGCAGGCGGACACCTTCTCCGTGAAAAGTCCCGAGGCCGCCGACCTCGTGACCGAGCTGACCGGCTTGACCGGCCGCACCGACTGCGCCCAGTGGGTCTATTGCCGCGACACGGCGCCCGATTTCGACCGCTCGGCCGACGTGCGTCCGCTGCCGCGCGAGGACGTGCCGCTGGCCGCGCCGCACTACGGTCTGCTCGGCGACTGCACGGAATTCTTCTATGAGCAGTCGGCTGCCGGGCGGCTGTTCGGCCTGTATGAAAACGCCACGCTCGCGGGCTTCATCGGGCTGCACCACGAGGGCAGCATGGGGATGCTCGAGATCCTGCCCGAATTTCGGCGCAAGGGCTACGGCTTCACGCTCGAGGCCTTCCTGATCGACTGGCATTTGCAGCGCGGCTGGGTTCCCTGGTGCCACGTGATCGACGGCAACAGCGCCTCGACCGCCCTGCAAAAAAAGCTCGGCATGACCGAGGCAGAGTGGCCGGATATTTGGGTCTTTGCGGACTGATACGGATTCTTGATTCAAATATTGAATCAAGAATCCGTATCAGTTGGAGAAGAAGACCCGCTGAGCACCGCTGCCGATTGATTCAGAGGTTCCCTAGTATGACCGCCCACCGCCCGAGAGCGACAACACGCAAAACCCCAGGGCAAAGCACCCCCGGAGCAGGCGCCCGGGTCAGGGCAGACAAAAGCGGTGAAGAACGCGATTATTCGCGCCCTTCACCGCTTTTTGATGTTAGGACAACAAATTCAACTTTGATGCTACAAATGCCTGTTTCTAAAAGTCAAAGCCGAAAATGTACCATTTCCCCTGCGTCTCTGCGCAAGAAATGATAGCTTTTACCGTCCGTTGATCGCCATACGATATCTCGGCGGTAACATCGCAATGCGTCCCGTTTTTGCTGTAATCGAACTTTTGCGCAGTAATCGTAATGGAGGAAAAGAAATTCTCAGCGCTTACTCCAAGACTTCCAAAATTATTTAACAACGGTGTGATTTTGTTCAGCAGTTCCGTTGTGTCATCGATTCCGAACACGGTCATCAGTGTCAAAACCGGATCGGAAACAGTAGGATTAAAGCAAGCAAGCATTCCTCGAACATCTAAATTCCGGCAACTGATCTCAAACTCTTTTAGCAGTATTTTGATTTCATTGCCAGCTCCTCCGCAGCCGGAAAGCGCAGTCAGGATGAAAACACACGCCAAAAGAAGCGCAAGTATTCGTATGTGTTTTTTCATAAGATCCTCCCTATCGTTCCTTTGTGGCAACGCATTTGCCTCGGCGGCTTTTATCGTTTTGTTTTCGCAGTTCCGGGGATCGGAGAGCAACAAATCCTCAAAGGAAAAGGCATCTTCCGAAGCTCCAGTTTTCAACAAAAGCCTCACTCTTCACTAAATTGTGTCGTGTTTTCCAGAGGGCTATCTTTCGATATTGCAATCAATACAAAACGATCAGCTAAACGCCTTACAGGGGCTTCATATTTGTCGACAAAATTCTGAGCAGACTGTTGATCTTCGATAAAATCCAGTACACAATAGCATTTTTCTGCAATCGTGGCAGACCATATCGGAACTCTATCAGGCGCCAACGATTGAAGCGCTGCACGATCCGTTGTCCAGCCTGACAGAGTCCTCCACCAAGTATCCGATTCCGTCATGGACGCAAGTGCCGCTCCAAGGTCAATTGTATTCCCGTCTCCCAAAACCCAGCGCATTTCGAATGTTTCACCGCGGGTTTCGGACATCTGCCCGTATTCATCCGTCGTGTCTGCGAGATAATCGTTTTCCGGAACAGCAGTAATTGTTTGAATGGTGCAAATTGCCGCATTCATCATTTGATCGCTACCGTAACTCAAGAGGAGCTGATCGTCTTTTTGGATGACCAAGCCGGGATTGCAAAGCGATGACAAATCAGGTTCGTCGGTATCCTCAGCTTTTTTGAGGAGAAGTGCATAGTTTTCAAAGTCGATTTTTTGTGACAGGTCTTCTGATGGCGTGAATGTGATTCCGTCGATAGACAGAAGTGCCTGCACGGTATACCCTGCTAATTCCGCCGGGCAAAGCGCTTGCACCGATTCATCAGTCTGAACAGTTGCAATATCGGGAACCGCCAAGCGAAGTTGACGCGCCGTCTCTTCATCTTGCCAATCGGAATAGACAAAATCCGGATCGGGCTGAAGCTCCGTTGTTTCGGATACTTCTTCTGATGTTTCAACCGAAGGTTCTGTGGTCGTTACTACAGTTGGCGGAATTGTGGACGTACTCTCTGTCACGACGACCTTCGGTTCTTCTTCCTTTCCGACAAATGCAGTAATCCCCCATGCTGCGCCAACGAGAATTGAACCAATCATCATCGAAGCAACAAGTGATAACCACCACGGCATCTTTGTAAGGAATCTTGGCCAGTTGCCCAGATGTGCAATTCGATGCTTTGCACTCTCTAAATCATGCTGCAATGCACGCTCGTTTTCTTTTAGCATAAAAATACGGTTCCGTGTTTCCTCATGTTTGCGCTGTTCAGCACTCAGCGCAACTGCACTCTCTTGCAGCTTCTTGTCCTGCATTGCCTGCTTGTCGCGCATCTGACGGTAGACCTCTTCCGCTTTTTTCAGCCTTCCCTCAGCGGCCGCACAGGCAGCAGCCGTTTCTTTTTTTGCGGCTTCTTTTTGTTCTGCAAGTTTCGCCATATGTTGCTTCTCTGAGGCAGCAAGCTTACCTTCATATTCTTCTTGTGTTGCTTGCATCTGCGCTTCAAAGTCATTTTTTTGAGAAAGCAGCGCATCTTTGCTGTTTTTTTCAAGCGATGCGTATTTTTCCTCTGCCTCTCGGATTTTTAGCAAAAAGACGGCTTCTGTCAGCTCATTTTGTCGCTTGGCTATGCTTCCGCAAAGTCCGGGAATGTCGATCTCCCCAAACTGAGACCCAACGCGATAAAGCTCTCCGGCCTCTTTTTTTTCGGAATCCGTTTGTGCCATCTGGTATCTGGTTACTGCATCGTTGAGCAGAGAGCTATATTTGATACCCTTCGGCAACAGTCTTGGTAGCATCTGGCGAAATTGGCTCTTATACCACGGGATCTGTGCCCATTTTTCGTGTTTAGAAAATATCGTCCTGATGTCATTCAGCGACCGTATTGTGCCTTCTCCGCTTGAGGATAGCCAAGTCTCAAAGCTGCGGATGTTTTCAAAAAACTCCTTGGAGCGCTGAATAAATAAGCTGCCATCTAAGTATGCAGGTGCGTCTTCAAACAGCACCTCGTAGGATGCAGAACGATTCTCTTCGGAGAGCTTGCTCCATTGAAGCAGGGTTTCTGTCAACGGAGATTGTTGAAGCGGAATCCCGCTATTGCTCTCGCTCAAATCCAAGATGATGTTTTTCCCTACTTCACATTGCTTGATTTCCGCAGAAGCGGGCACCACAAATACGCATATGCTGTTTTTGCTGCTGATCCCCGCAATGTCCTCCACGGGGTGGTAGGTTGCGAAGCCGGTTTCCATTGCAAGCCTCGGAGGCAACAGGGCGTAGATTTGTGAAAGCAAGGAAATAGAACGTCGATTGAATAAGCAATTCTTTTCCAGCCGTATGACCAGATTTTTCTCACCCTTGGCCTCCAGCAGGACAGACGCAGCATAAAGCGCAAGCTTGAGGTCCGTAAATTCAACGTAGATCTTTTGGGGCATTGCATCAAACGCTGGGATTCTGGTCTTTTCGCGGAATGCCTTAACATCCTGCCAGCTCAAGCATCTTGCGCCAAACAGGATATCTAAATAATTCACGGATTTATCGGCGCCAAGCATCGATTCATATGGGAAAAAAACGGTGTGGCTGTATGTGCTGTTTCTGCCGCCCGGCCGATTTTCTGCGCCGGTCACCGACCATGCACAAAACGGCTTTAAGCTACCCGGAAACTCTGGTAGCTTATAGAGGTGCATAGGTGCATAGTGAACCGATACCGGCTTATCATCAGTCGGTTGTTCAGAATAATCCGGGTAGTTGCCGAAGCTACGCAAGATGTTTTGGGCTGCATCAGCAACGCTTGCCGGGTCGGTTGCGCCAATGGAGCTCAAAAAATCTCCGAGTTTTTTACTGTTCCATAACCGACGATATTCGCCGGTATCAGAAGTGCCCCACAGCATACTATATCGATTCATGGATTTGTTCTCCCCTTATTTCTGCTCTTTTGTAAAAACAGCTTCTGTTTTCGCACGCATCTCCGCAAGATTGCTTCCATATGACTGAACAAACTTTTCGTCTATGTTACCGGGGTTTGCGAACATGATCGTTCTTGCCAATGCCTCTGCGAAGGATATAGGCTTTTCTTTTCTGAGTTGCAGGCGACTAAAAAAGTTGTTGGGCTCGCTCCAGCCGCAGGATGAATTGAACGTCTTTCGGAATTCCCCTTCTACTGGGATGCAGCAACACACAGCTAAGATCCATTTCATAAGATGGTCAACGTATAACGGCCTAGGCGCGTGGTGTGCAGCTCCTGTTTTAACGTCCATCTGTGTTGGCGCCGGATAGCCGTATGCAGAGCAGCGGAGAGCGGCCTTAAATGCGTCCTTTGTATGCTCGCTCTGATTGAGCTGCTCAAACACATATCGGTATGCCTCGTCCTCGCGTATTTTTTTCCACTCGCCGCAGAACATATGCGTAGCAGCAACGCCAAATCCGCCGGGCAACTGCCCGGGATTCGGAAGCGTTTCTTCCTGCTCCAGCTCCGCGCACTTGGTATAAACCACAATCATAGGGATGTGTGCATTGCTCCCGCGTTTTTTTGCATGAAGACCCTGAAGCGTATTCACAGAATCGATCGTGACATTCACCTGATTCTGTATGGTTGCGTGCTTGCTTGTGTCGAAGCAAACCACATATGCGTCGCAGCTAAGAGCAGTTGGAAATTTCGTATCCAAATCACTAAGCTCTATTTCGCCGCTTGTGTTGTGGATTAACTCGCCCGGAAGATCGGTCATAGTCAGAAGGTGAAATTTTCCGTTGCAGTCCTGCAGTCGTAAGGTCGCACTGTATGCACTGGAAGAACGGTTGGCATCTGTTTTACCCGGTGCGATTCCTTGAATGAAGAGGTCAAGGTCAGCGTGAAGCGATCTGTCTCGTATCACGTCGTCCGAAGTGTTTCCGGATTGTTCAAGGTTATCTTTACGGTTCAAAAGAGATATTTCTTTTACCGCGGTGATTCGCTCTGCATTTCTCCACAAGTTTTCCCCGAGGGCGATCTTCATGCCCTCTGTTGCATAATGCGTCAATGAGATAAGAAGGCTCGTCTTGCCTGATTCCTGCGGCCCAAAGAACACGACACGATGATGTTGAGCTGTTCCTGCAAAAGGAAATACCGGGTAGTCGCAAGGTCTGTTCGGACTTCCGGGGCAGATACGCGGGGCACTGCTGCCGTCGATATATAGCGCCGGGAAAAGCTTATAGCCTGTAATCACCGCCTCGCCATTGTTGTCTTTTTCGGTAAGCAACTCTAGCTGGAATTCATAGCTTCCGTTTTCTCTGAACAGCGTCTGCAAACACTTAAAATCTTCAGAAAGCAAGGATCTTGTCATCGTGATATCCTTGTTGGTCGTATCCTGTTTTTGAAGAGCGTAGATTGCGTCTGGCAGGTTTTTGTCCTCTTTCCGCTCGGATTCTTTGTGCGGATTTTCCGTTTCATCAAAAATCGACCCAAACTCAGGTGCGTCGCCGGAGTTCCCGAAGATATCTTCCGTGGCTTCGTCGGTATCTTCCGTTACGGAGAAACCGCCGACGCCCGTATATTCCAAGATCTCATCCATCGTAAGCTCTGCAATCACGCCGCTCGGGTCATCTAAATTACACTTATCGCATACAATGTTCAAAAACTGCTTGAGCGTCAGCGTGATCTTACGAAAACCACCCTCTGTCGGGACTCCGCTGTTATAAAGAGCCGTCAGCTTGTTCAAAGGCATTCGAAATTTCAGGATATTCAGCCTTTTGTTTTTGTCTCTGGTAATAATGTACTGCAAATCAAACAGCACGTCATTCTGTGTTATTTTTCTGCCACAGTTCGTGCAATAATACTCAAAGGACATAAAAGCACTCCCGGCTGCTGCCGAAATCTCGACAGCAGCCTGTTATAATTAGTTTTGGTTCGACAACTGATAGGCCGCGTTAAAATATATGTCGCCGCATAACTCAGCGTTAGCACCTGCGGGGACAAGCACGCGTTTGTAATGTCCCTCCGCAGGAAGGTTGTCAGGAAGCATGTACTGTACGCTCGGACAGTCGGGCTTGCATATGCCCAGATGCGCCGTCGGAACGTTTTCCGGAATTAAGAAATAGTTTGGTGGAGTTTTAAGGAAGGAAATCAGTTTTTTATTCGGCGCGTCAATAACGGTCGTACTGCCATCCTCCCGTTGCACCTCCAAAACCTCATCCTCGTGGCATTCCAGCATCTGCGCCGCCGCGTTAAATGGCTGAAACTGAGGAATGGCGGATGTTTTCAGGTTGACGCGCCGAAATGCCTTATCATCGTTTTGCCTGGTATATGCCATAGTAGTTACTCCTTAATCAGCGTTTTAAGGTTCTGCGGCGTGCAGTCCAACAGGGTCAGCCGCACAACTTTCATCGGGGCATCGTCCAGCTCCTGGATATTTCCGGTTTTTTCATTGACAAAGTACTTCGTAGAGAAAGAGTAACCATTTTCCGTCAGGTATTTCTGTCGTTCCTCTCCGCGCAGCAGAAAATAGCTCCTGCTTACCGCTTGACTCAGGCCATCTGCGGAAAATGTGCCGGTCATGGGAAGCATACCGCTATCTGCATTGGAGTAAAAACTGTCAGCGCTGAGAAGTCCTTGAAGTTTTGCGTTTACCTGTTTGAGCTTGTCGTCATTTTCCTTTATTCGGAGTTCAAAACAATCCGCATCGATCCGCTCATATGCAGCTCTGAGAGCTGCATACAGGGATTCGCGGCCTTCATAGATTGCATAATTCTTTACCTTTTTCAGATATTGGTCAATGACCGGGGTATGATCGGGACTGTAATTTGTTAAAAGCAGGGACATAGGGCGCTCCGGCGCAGGATTTGCAGACGTAATTGCAGTCCCCGTCATATATGCTCTGTCCTTGGCTGCCATAAGGCCGAGACCGGAGGCCTCAATTGCCTCGCGTAATTTTCGGTCGGCCGCTTCGTCAGACAAATTGAACCGTGTTTGTACCGCTTTTGCGATCGCTTTTGCAGTTTTCTCTACAGCTTCTTCTGTTTGACGTGCGGCAATATTGTAAGGGGAATACCTACCTTTCTCGGCTTTTCGCACCTTGTTCTGAGGAACGGTTATATCCGGATGCAGCGGCTGAAACAACCCATCAACGGGATACGCTCGGTCAATTTCGTCAGCGATCTCTGTTACGAGTCTGGAAACATCGGAACGAAAGTTGTCCTTATTTCCGTTGCCGGCAGAGTCTTGCAGCCGTTTTGCCTCTTCCTTCAAATCATTGTAGATTCGCTCATTATATTCATTGTAAGAAAGGAACCCGACATCGTTGTTTGTTTTTCCGTCATTGGTCGCCGGAAGGGTTCCGGCAGGATCCTCCTGTCTGCGGAGGAAATCCAGAAGTACAATTGCAGGCAGCCATACAGAGAATGAAAGCGCGGCCAATGCAGGCTTGGATACTAAAATCAGCTGGGTTCTGGTAAGCGTGTCCTCATTTCGTGTGACAACTGTCTGGATATTTGCGCGAATCGGGGCGCTGTCATCTAGCCCAATCAGTCCTGCAAAGCCAAATTGCAAAACAGCAGCAACATTGCACTGCAAAAGCACGTGAAGTTTTGGCGCAATTTTACTTAACGCATCCAGCAGATCCGGCTTCGGCGCGCCCGTGAGATCCATAAAGATGGCCAAAATACAGGTGTTTCCCGCAACAGAGGCGATTCCGCGCTGTGTAATGATCTCGCAAATGCTCTTCACGATGCTCTCGACGCTATCATGCTCGGATGCCTCAACCAGGAATGCCTTATACTGAGAGAACCTTTTATTCCACTCTCTGTTAATCGCATCCTTGTCTTCGCCGTCAATACAGTTTACGCCAATCAGCGTGCAGCGTTCAATGGAAATATCAACATATGGCATAAGTCTATCCTTTCTGCTCACCCTGCCGATGGCAGGGTGAGCAGTTGTTTTTATTCATGGTCTAGAGCATGGTGTGCGAGCGCTCTTACAGCATTGCCCACTTGCTCGCTCTGATGTAGAAGATCCGGACATCTTTCATGGTTGCCTTTTCCAATATCATCCGTTCCTGCATGGAAGCGATAAAGGCCTCTCTCAGGTTTGCGTCTTCGCTGGCTGCAAGCGCGCCGCCAATTGCCTCAAGCGCTGCCGTCTCCTCATCAATGAACGACGCCATATTAATGCCGGCCATCAGAGCTTCTTCGTCTCCCTGCATGCCGAGCTCCGCCAGAATTGTGCGTGCAGTTTCATACATTTTATCCAGCCTGCCCTCCTTTGTTTGAGGGAGAGAAGCCAGCTTCGTATACAGGAAGTATGCACTGAACCCATTTTTAATTAGGCGCGCGCCCTTCGGGTCGGTCATTTCGAGTATCCGCAATCCATTTTCGCTGAAGTTTGCAATTGTCTTTTCCGTTCCGTTGTCGAGCTTGATCTTCCAGATGCCGGCGGCGTCGCGGTAAAGCAGACGACTGCGGATCAAGAAAACCATCTTGGCCGGTCTCAACCGCTCCCGTACTCTCTCGTTTTCTTCCTCGATTATTTTGTACCATTCCTCAAACTTCGCAACCGTGTTTCGAACTTCAATCTGCATTGGCATGTGCGCCCGGAGCACGCGTTCTGTATATTCCCATGCGGCCGCTTCGCTGATGTGCGCATGGGCAAACACACCGCCTTGGTTCAACTCGACTGGTCTCGAAATACTCGCGAGCGTTGTTCCATTCTCCATCGCGATGATTTCGGTAAGCTCTGCGCCGGTAGGCAGCAATTCAAGCTCGTTACGGGGCAGATTGAATAGATCTAATTTCCAGTCAATCGACTTGTCGCAGTTGACTCTATAGACACGGTACTCGTTGTCGTTTTCTTGCTTGCAGAAGAGAACGCCAAGCTCCTTTGCGCGCTTGATTAGACCCGCCAGCTTGATTCGAATTTGGCCTTCCAGACTGATCTTGCCGGTCGCCGGATCGGGACACTTGGGGTCTGTTGCAGATGGCACGATAGCGGGATAGTCCTTCCAAGAGGTTTTTTCAACATACCGTGGAGCTTGCCCCGGGGTTTCGATTTTGTCCGTGTCAGGAGAAAGCCCGTGCAGCAGCTCATCATACACAGCAAGGTAATTGTCTTCCCAATCCTTCAGGTCGTTGAGCTTGTAGACCTCAAACGGAGCCGCCAGTTGATAGAGTTTAATGCTATCTGCATCGTCAGAGGCATATACGGCAATTCCCGCAAATTCCGTCTTTGCTGCCGTCTCGATTGCATTTGCAATCGCGGTACCCGCGGCCGATGCCTTGAGCGCATTGGGATACATCAGGTAGCGATGATAGTCAGAGGCCTCAACTGTGCCATTGAACATCAGGCCGCTTGCAAGCGCAAGAGAGCGAACAACCTGATTTGCAAATCCCGTATAGCTCATCCCGGTGTTCTTGATTGCGGTGAAGGTCTTCTCAATGTCCAAAGAAAGATTATCCGGAACCTCCTTTTGCAGAACCTCATCGAATTTCTTTCTTGCGGGAATTGCAACGCCCTCGCGCGCCAGCTTTGTTACACCATTTTCCGTGATAACCACATTATCGGGAATGGAAATCCAGCCGTTGATGTCTTCAAAGAAGCTGTCCACCAGCGCAGTGCGAATCTTTTTTGCATTGACTGCCTTCAACTGTTCTTGCGCTTCCCGTTTCAGCCATGCATGGGATGCGGCGGAAACCGCGCAAAGGTTGATCTCAGCTTCATTTTCCTTCGCTTTGCTAAACTTATCGAAGTCCTCCAGTGCTTCGCCGTGCTTTTTATAAATGTCGCTCATAGAGGCAAGCAGATATCCAAACGCCTGAATTTGCTCCGCTAGCACGGTCGCGGGGTTCAAAACCTTATCATGGAACTTTCCGGTGTCGCCGAGCACATATTCTCTGCGTTTTTCAATGATCCGCGATTCTTGCCATGCGTCATAGGCAGGAAGCCACGCGTTGGCTGTATTGTTTTTATGACCCAGTCTGGCACCGACAACAGCCTGATCTCGCATATCCAAATTGCTTTCTGCTGCCGCCACCGTCTCCCACCGGAACGGTGTGCCGTCAGTCATATTGCCTGCCTGGATATTTTTTAACATCTGCTGAATGCCGACTCCGTGATTGCCGTTCACGGGAATGAACCTGCCCGCAAAAAGGTTGTAAAATGCAAGCGGGCCTTCTTCGCTGACGTACTTTTTTACGTTCCCCAGATATTGATTATATGCGTTGACAATTGCGGTTTCCAGCTCTTTCATCGCTGTCGTATCCGTCTTCGCATTAAATTCAGCTTCGATTCGCGCAGGAATTCCTCCCGCTTGATACTCGCGGCGCGCAATCTTTTGCCACAAGCCATCCGTCGGCCAACCCGTTGCATGAAGGAAAGAAAATTCCGCAGAATGGGTCAACGGCAGCAGCGCAGCCAAGGGTGCAAGAAGCTCCGACGCCTTTTGCGTGCCCTCGTTTGCGTTGATCAAATCATCCGCGCCGTGGAACGGAAGAAGCGCATGCGGATCTCCGGCAAGAATCTCGGCATCCGTAGAGACGGGCTTCAAGCCGGCTTCGCTGCAAGCCTTTGAAACGACAAAGGCGCGAACAATCTTCTTGGGCACAGCCGTCTGCGCAAAGCCGATCGCTCCGAAGTGACGGGGGAATTCGTGGAAAGAACCGGCAGCCTCCTTGTCCGGAACGCCGTCCATAGAGGGCTTGTCAGGCTGAAGGGGCAGCGCGTTGCTGAGGAAATCATCTGTCAGAAAAGGAGTTCCATCCGCAACGGTAACCTCTCCAAGCAAGCTGATTAAATACTCTGCAATGTTTTGGCGAGCACGTTTGCCGCTGTTTGCTGCTGCGCCGGCCGGTGTTCCGATTAAATAAGGAATATCAAAAAACGGTTTGTTATTCTCACCGACCTTTAGCTCGGGCGCCGCAGGATCGTTATACCCAAAGGACTCGGGATACCCCGGACGCATAGAAATGCCCTGATAATAATTCAGCTCCTTCAAGGAAGCGTAGCCATTTGCCATAAGGGCAGCCGCATCTGCAGGATCCAACGACGCTATTAGGGTATCCGGCAAATACAGCATTGCATAAACGTGGACATTGCCACAATTTAAGGCCTTGCGGATCAAAGAAGGCATCTCAAGGAAAGAACCGCTGCAGGTGCCGCCGGAAACGCTACCGATAACATATACTTCATAGTTTCCCGGATTTGCAACCGGATCAAGTACATTTGCTTTCAACCAGGCGATCTTGGCAACGACCTCCATATCGACTGCGCCTTCAGGATTCTTATCATGGATCTTCAGCTTGCCAATCAGTCTCTTTTTCCCTGCGCCCGGCAGTGTCATTCCATGAATGCCGTTTGCCATCACTTCGGGCTTGGCAAACATCCGCCACGCGGCGGGATATGCATTGGGGTCTTGGCACCTCATATCTACGCCGGAGCGCGTTGTTAAAACTGTCTCGCTTTTTTGGAGATACTTTGCTCGATCAAGCTCTGTATAGGCTGAATCAATGCCTAAGAATGCAATATATTTGTTCCACGTCGGATCCAGTCTGCTGGTAATCACGCCTTTGATGTAATCAAGGGTCTGGATGCCCGTTCCGCCAATGCCGATAAAGATTGTTCGGTGGGTTTTGTTTGGCTTCATTTTTTTGTCTGAAGCAAACAGAGCACCGTCACTGGCGTCGATATCCTGCGCGGCAAGGAGCACAGGATAATCTTCTACTTGGTAGTTTTGAACTTGCATAATGTTTCTCCTTTTCTTTTTTTATGATAGGGCGAGGCGCAAAATCGACTTTTAATGGGGACGCATGGTGAGGCACATTCTGGAAAGCACGCCGGTGGGATCGTCAAACACAAGACGCATCGTCTCGAGCTTTACACGCTTGCTACCGCGCACCGGCAAACCGTTGACCTCTGCTTTGACGTTCTCAGGAATCTTTGTCACAGTGAATCCGTTTCCAAATGTGACACCTTTCAAAACGATCTTGTTAATGCCGTCATAGCGGCTGGCGTTCATGTCTAGCGACCCGATCTTTTCTGCAAAAAACGAAATCTCTTCGATCAGTGCAAGGAGATTCACCTTCTTTGCCTTGTTCCCGACGGTTGTATTAGAAGCTATATTGATTTGATCAATATAAATTCGTCCGCCGTTATCATCTGTCAGCTCGATGGTCCAGTTCCCTTTGACCCGTGTTGTTGCGGAAAGAACGAGCAGCACAATCACGATGACTACAATTACAATTGCAGCAATCAAAAACCAGATCCAATTTCTCTCCCAGAACACAGCCTTGCCGCTCACGACGTTAATCTCGACAGAAATGGTTTTTTCTGTCATCTGATCAGATACAACAAAGGATAGGCTGCCCTTGCCCTTTTGAATGGGCGTAAACTTAAATTGAACCCCATTCTGCTCGCATTTGAATAGCGTGTCCTTTCCGATTATGGAAAAATCGCGATACTGCGCTTCTATGCCGTCCGGATCATAGTAATAGTCTGCTAAATTGATATCGACTTCCTCACTTCCGGCATCTTGCCACGGATAGGAATCGACCCATATTTCGATCGGATCGATCTCATCAAACACAAAGGGCTCTTCATTGATCGTTAAAGCGAACGGCTTTGATTCCAGATATTCCGTCATATCATAGTCTTTAACCTTCAGCTTGAGCTCGTAGCTTCCAAGCTCGATGCCCGTTTCGATTTTCAGCACGTCGTTTTCACAAAGAAAATCAAATTGCTTGTTGGTATCGCTAAGACATTCCAAGACAACATCCATCTTGTCGTTATCCGGATTCTCAAAATACTTTTTCAGATCAATGTCAAGCGTTTTATTTACGCCGGCGCTCATATCGGGAATATTTGGGTCAATTAATTTGGGCGGGACATTATCTAATTTGAACTGAACCGGATTGCTGTATCTATATCCGTCTGCAAACGCCTTGTCTTTTACCACAGCCCGAATGGTAAATGCCGGTCCATAGCTTGCAATCTCATTTGCGACAATATCTACGGAGTATCCTGTTGCTTTGTTGCCCGTCATTGGAATTTCTGTTTTGCCCGAGGTACCCTCGATCTCTATTGCTGCAGGAATATCTTCGTAGCAATGGTTGTCCAAAATGCTAATATCTCGATAGAAGAAATTAGAGCTAAAATGAATTTTCGTGTTTTTATCTTTCAGTATTTTTTCGGAGCCCAGCTTGGGATCGGATTCCAGCTTGAGATTCGTATCCATCGTTCCGACATCCAGTGATACAGCAACGTTCCCCTTATTTCCGCCAACATGAACCGTATACTGCCCCTCTGTTGGGCAGAAAAGCTTGATATTATAGTATCTTCCCTCGATGATACTCGTCAGAAGATTTCGCTCCTCAAAGCTTCCGTCAATCGATTCTACTTTTCCGTCCGGATAAGTGATGGTTATGTCACGGAGTCCCTCTCCCAAAAGGGTAATATTAAATTCCGAGGCCAAATTGGGGACATCGTATGTGATATCTGCCGGCAATTCATATTTGACCGGCTCGGGGGGCGGAAAACTGTTTGCAACCCATGCGAAAATATTGGACGCTGCTTCAGAAACTGCGATATCCCCCTGTTCGAAGCTGGTCAAATTGAAGTAACAATAGTCTTCGTTTTTATATCCCGACGAAATGCTTCCGCAATCATACGCAAGGTGCTGCATGCGGCGTGTTTGTCTTGAGTTTTCGTCATGTATGTTGTCGCTGTTAACCTGGAGAGCAAACACCGGCCATCCGTGGGCAGATATGACCCGCACTGCAGTTTCGACATTACGGACATCGTGAGAAACGTTTATATTGCTCGTGCATTCACCGTCGCCGATTAAAACAATGCACGCGTTTTCGTCCGTAGAGCCGGCATTCTCCAACAAATCGGCGGCACAGAGCAGCGCTGTTCCGGTAGGCGTTGCATTCCCCCGCTTTTCTGTTATGGTATCAATTGTTTTTTTAAGGTCGTCAATTCCAGAGAGTGACGCTGTTTCCTGCAACGGCGTGACAACATTAATAAGGTTCAACTCAGTTGGATTTTCAATGGAATAATTCTGAAGGCTATAGGCGCTTCCGCCATTGTATCCGTATGCAATGATCGCAATTCTTGCATTTTCGAGTGGAATCTGATCAACTAATAGTTTACATGCAGTAGCGCACAGCTTATACGGATCTGCTTTGAGCATAGAACCGGAGCAGTCTAGGACAAGCACAACATCCCGGTATGTTTCGCCTTTATGAATGTCTGCGTCCTCCGAATAGACCGCCGCGGACAAAGCCACAACAAGCATTGCCACCAATGTGACCAGCGTCACAATTCTTTGCACTCTCATCTTCATGGTTCTCTTTCCTCTCTTTTGTAAATTCCCCGTTGCTTACAAATGCTCCTTCTCTCCGGCAGACAGCAAGAATCTTCAAGTTTCTTTCTTGCTAGACCATTAAAGTTATCATTTATATTATACATAATCGCGTATTCTAAATCAATAGTTGTTATGTCGAAAAAACCGTTTTTTTGTACTTTTATTATTTTGATTGCTAGTCTATCCGCTATGTTTTCAACCGTTCATATTGTAAGAATTATTATAATATGTTTACTTTCCCAGGCCAATCAGGCAAAGAAGGTTATGCGGAAAATACACAGAAGTCGATGCTACTCGGGCAAAAATATCGCTGCTCAGCCGAGGGCAAATAAGTCAGCGATAGATCAAAAACCAATACGCAGGCGCAGACACTTCACGCGTGGCTCTTATGCGCTCGATCTGTCGCTTGGGCATCTTGCATCGTTCATACAAGCGCTAATACTAGAATCTGTTAAAAAGCTTGAAGAGCTTTTTATAGCGCCAACGGCGCATCAGATTCTGCATGAGACGGCGCAGCGTGCATTCGCACGATGCGAGTGTGCGTAG